>QWCB01003116.1_pt1 | contig 16327 bp, 11 predicted proteins | sample 1972511 | NCBI WGS metagenome assembly QWCB01 (sample SAMN09866719, study PRJNA288562) | Human gut metagenome isolate term5_stool, whole genome shotgun sequencing... | isolation source: gut | host: Homo sapiens | place: USA: California
CTTCGCCATCATATAGTTCACCGTAATATGCTTACCGATGTCTCGGATGAAGTTGAGGAAGCTGTAGTCCTTCATCCAGTCGTAGTTGTTGAGCAGTAGCGCCTTATTGGGAGCGTCCGACTCAAAGTCCAGGAAGTGCCCCAGCTGCCGACCGATGCTCTCCTGATTGTGTCGGAGCGTGTCCATGTCTAGGAGGTTGCGCTCCTGAGATTTCATCGAGGGGTCGCCGATCATACCCGTGGCTCCACCCAGTAGAGCTATCGGTCTGTGCCCAGCACGCTGTAAGTGCCGTAGCATCATCACGCCGACGAGGTGGCCGATGTGGAGCGAGTCAGCCGTCGGGTCAAAGCCCACGTAGGCAGTCGTCAGATGCTCTGTGAGTTGCTCTTCGGTGCCTGGCATGATGTTGTGAATCATCCCACGCGCCTTCAGTTCGCTAATCAGTGAGGAGTGGCTCATAGTTATTCGTTATCTGTTTGTTAGGTTACAAAGATACGAATTTGCTAGTTAATAGACGTTTCCACCGTTGGAACTGAAAAGTTCCAAAGCCGGAACTAACTTTGGAACTCGTATGTGCTAGAAAGAGAGCACGATACGATCGCTTCGGCGACCCACCTCCACTCTCCAGCTCCGCTAAGGTTACAGCACGAGCTGCCGAGACATCTTTCTCTCCCCCTCAAGAACGACGGCGGGCGGACTCACTGGTGAGCCCGCCCGTACTATTATTGTCGATATTATATCGCTCGGTCTAGCGCTATCGCATCAGGCGTCGTGCCATGGGGACAGACGCACTCTTGAAGTCCTCAATAGGACCGAAGCTGACACTAGGCAGGAAGATGGTACCGTCATCTATCTGAGCCATAACCCCTGCATACTCGTTGACGTAAGTAGGCAGTGCGATCGTTCTCTTCTTGTCAAAGACGAATCCGCTACGCTCCAAGGCGGCAATCAGAGCGGGTGAGCGAAGTGCCTTTGTGTCTGAACAGAGGACTATCGCAGAGCCATAGAGCGACTCGTCTTTTTCTGATGGGAATAAGATGATGGACGGGAAGTACTTGTAGCGTGTCTGAACGCCTGGGAAGGGTAGATCGTTAGAGAGCATATCCAAGACAGTAGCCGTATATTCTTGGTCAGCATACTTCTTCGTGACATCTTCTATCTTCTCCTTCTCAAAGCCAAAGAGTGGCATCGGGAAGTCTACCTCCTCGTAAGGGAGAAGCTGCTCTATATCACTATTGTAGTAGTACTGGATCCCTGGGCGGAAAGTTTCTTTAGCCTTTGCGTCCTTAGGAATGTTCATATCTACATTGGCAATGAGCTTGGTAACCTTGTCATAATAGATAGGGTTGCCTCCCTTATCTTTGAGACCTGAGGCGCTAAAGCCCTGAGCCTTGAGGTAAGTGTCGACCTGCTCTGGCGTAGGACGGTGGAGCGTGTCGCAAGAGATCTTGCACTCCTCGAGGAAGTGGTTGGTCTTAAGGTCGAGCCAGTAAGTCACTTCATTGTAGACCTCATGGCCAGTCTTGAACTTGAAGACGCCCTTGTCAGGCTTGCTCGCCTCAGCATCGAAAGTGTGTCCCATGCGAGCCTCGAAGAGCTGAACCATCTCAAGGGTAGCTCCGTAAGGTAGGAGGGGCATCCAGATACCGGTAGTCTGATCCTGAAGAGGATCGACGCGTAGCCAGCTGGTCTTCTTGTTGTCATTGTTAGCCCACCAGAAGATAGGCTCAGTCTTCTCGCCATCTACGAGGACAACAGAGGAAACGCGGCTACCGCGTGGTGCGCTGGTGTAGATCTCCTCCGAAGCCTTGGCGGTGCGAAGGTTGCTCTTGACGAAGCCATTGTTGAGCAGGTACTCGTCGATGAACTGCTTGGCGGTCTCCTGCGAAGCAAACTTTACGCGAGCGACCTGATAGAGGCCAGCTCGGTCAAAGTAGTAGACGATCTCTCGTACTGCCTTGGTGTCTTGAGGCGTAGCGGTCAGGGTCATCAGCTCTTCTGAGCGCTCGACCTTGTTGCCACGATCCTTTTCGATCTGAGTCACCTCGTCAAGGGTGATGCCGTAGCGCTCGATGGGGAGCATCCACTGTGAGATCCGCTCAGGTCCCTGAGGCGTGTCACCGCCCGTGATGGGGTTGTCATCATCACAGCTCGTGAAGGTGAAGAGTCCTGCTATGAGGAGCAGGAGGATTGATGTGATTCTTTTCATAGGGGAAACGTTTTATAGTTAAACTGTTTAGTGTGTATATGTTCGCTTACCACGCGTTATCAGCGTAATGTGTGGATGGCCGCGATGAAGAGTATCTTGCCCGTCTCGGGGTGTACGATAGAAGCAAAGAATGGTCTGTCGAAGGCGATGCTGCGAGGCTCAAGCGGGTCACCTACACCAGGCATCACGGTCCCTATAACCGTTGCAGCAGCTCCCTCGACGCCCTTCTCATTCCACTGGAGTGTCGCTTGGTGGTATAGACGGTTCTGCCGACCCGGCTGCTCGCTCATCTGCTGCGCTAGAAACTTCGGGTCAAACATACGGCTGAGCTCCGTGAGAGGTACACCCAGCGTCTTGCATAGTCCTAGTCCCATCAGCTCAGGCGTCAGGTCTAGCGTGGGGATCCCAGCGTTCAGGCGGGGCAGTCGTATATCTAGTGCGTAGTGCTTGCCAGCCGTGGTGAATTTGCGTAGCTCTTCGGTTGTCGGTAGGCTCTGGGAGAGCGGTTGCGTACGGTCTTTCGGTAAGATGAGCAGCATACGAAATGGTGTCTCACCATGCTCTCGCATCTCCTCACTGGCCAGTAGGCCTACGGAAAGCGCCTCAAAGCGATCATCGGCAAAGTAGTCGATGGAGGTGTCATTGTAGATAGACATCATCATAGCCGGCTCCTCCTCGCCAGTGGCATTGGTGAACTTACCCGCTTGGGTGCGCTCTTCGCTCGTCTTCCATTGCCACGCTGCTGCAAAGAATGCGGTATTGACTAGGAAGGCAAGCGGATCTTGCACCCCAGCACGACTAGGATCTAGCATGCGCGGTATCTTGCCGTAGGTCTTGCGACTGATCCAAGCATTGACCGCCTCGTAAGAGGCTGGATCGCTGAGGTCGAGCGTCGCTGTCGGAGCACCAAAGAAGTCATAGAGTTGCCGTGGATAGGACTTGATCAAGTGACTTTGATACTTTGAGGAGACCCAAAAGCTATTGGACGGGAAGTAGCAGGCGTATTCACCCGCACTACACATCACCGCGTTGAGCTGCTGGACATACTTTGCTACAGAGGTAAGGCTCTGTGTAGCGGGTAGCTTCAGAGCCGATCTGTATTCATCAAAAGCTTCGTCCGACAGACCTGTCGCATTCATCCCAAGGGCCGTCTCGATAGAGATCGGAGAGAGCACAAGGTTAGCACTGACTAAGAAAGTGATAGGACCCTCCTTGGGGTCTCGCAGCTCCTCGTCGCAAGCGCTCAGTGTGACAAGTGTCACCGCAAGCGTTAGAACTAAGCCAAAAGTCGAACTGTACTTCATAGGTTATACTAGTTACTTATTATTTCTTGCAAACAAGCCCCCCAGCTCTGTCGGGGGCTTGTTCGCGTTTATAGCGTTAGCAGTCTTACTTGGAGACTACTACCTTGAGCGTGAGGATGGCTCCGTCTGCGCTCTCGGCATGTACGAGGTAACTACCCACTGGTAGCTCAGGTAGTGCGTAGTGCGTGCCACCATCGGTAGCGTGCATGATCATCTCACCCTGTAGGCTGTAGAGCGTGATCTGTGCCAGAGGAGTCTCTGAGACGATCGCTCTCTGGTCAGCGTCGTAGTAGATGCTAGCAACATCGGCAGTCGCAGGAGCAAGGATAGCAGTCTCGTTGGTAACGATCCAACCGTTGCTCTGTGCAGGCGTGATGTCAGCCTCGGCAGTGCCTGGGTTCTCGCTAATGTTGAGCTGCTTAGCCCACTCACGATTGTTGTCGTGTATCTCAACCTTAGAGACATCGGGGAGTGCCTTGATCAAACTATTGAGCGCTGCGACAGGCATCATGTTGTTTTGCAAGAATAGTCCCTGTAGCCCTGCATAGTTGGTGATCTTAAGCTCGCTGATCTGGTTGTGATCGCAGTAAAGCATCTGCACCGCCTTCAGAGCCGACAGGTCAAGCTGCGTAAGCTTGTTGTGGCTACACTTGAGCCAGACGACCGACGGATTGTGCGAGAGGTCTAGCTTGGTGAGCTCATTGCCCGAGCAAATGAGCCAGAAGAGGTTCTTCTGATGCTGTACATCTAGCTCTGTGAGCTTGTTGTCATCGATCCACAGGGTGTTCAGCAGAGGCGCCTGTGAGAGGTCGATCGAGGGGATCTGATTGCCCCCACAGCGCAGGTTCATAAGCCCTGTGAGCGGTGTAACATTGAGGCTAGAGAGCTTATTATTGCTCAGGTTGAGCCACTTAACGAGTGGCGTCACCGTCAGGTCTATGGACGTCAGCTCATTGTCTTGTAGGAAAAGGCTGGTAAGCTGAGGCAGAGCTGCTAGGTCTATCGTAGCAAACTTATTGCTAAAGAGCGTCAGATCTGTGATGATCGTCTTCGGATCGAAGGTAATCTTGGAGAGCTTGTTGCCTGGAGCGTATACCTTAGAGAGGTTGGGCAGTCCAGTGAGTGTTAGTTCTGTAAGCTCGTTGTAGGCACAGTTTAGCTCAGCAAGGTCGTTGATACCTGTCAGGTCTAGCGTCGCGATGCGGTTGCTGTCGCAGTCGATCGTGTTGAGCGGAGCTGTCTTAGGCAGTAGTAGCTCAGTGATTGCATTGTTAAAGCACTTGAAGCTCGAGAGCTTGCTCATCTTCGAGAGGTCAAGCTTGCCAGAGATAGCGTTGCGACTAATGTCGAAAGCTCGCATACTGGTGCACTCCGATATGTTCAGAAGCTTGGAAATAAGGTTCTCCGAACAATAGACACCTGTAAGTGCCGTATTGTTTGTCAAGTCTAGCTCAGAGAGCTTGTTGTTGCTACAGGAAATCCTAGAGAGCTTAGGCGCATTGCTCACATCAAGAGCCGTAAGACCTATGTTGTCTACAAGAAGGATGAGAAGATTATCACCGTAGACCTTGATCGTGTTGCTAAGAGGCGTGTTGGTGACGTTCTTAGCGCCCTCATACTCGACCTTGTTACCATCGCCCCAGTCAATAGAGAACTTCGTCCCCTTAGGGCCACCCGTGCCAATCTTGATCGGCTTGTCGATTTTCTCTACAGTCATGACGATCGCAGCCTCCTCCTCGACAGGAGCTACAGCCTTAGCGATAGCACCTGGATTGACAGAGAGCTCCTGCATGCGCGTGTCGCCATAGATGTCGATCGTGTTGTTATACTCAGAGGATGTACCTGTACCGATGAGTGACGAAGTGGTCAGGAGGTGCCAGTCACTAGTGGCTAGCTCCTCAGCCTTCGCTGCATCCTTAGTATAGCCTGCGAAGGTTGTCGGCTTGACAAAGTGCTCGCTGGGGGCATTTACTCCAGAAATGGAATTGAGCGCCTTAGTGCCAGCAGGCAGGAGCAGGTCGGGAGTGGTCTCAGCGGTGTTATTGGCAGAGCACTGCGCTATCGTATTGTGTGCAAAGGTGCCGTCGGCCGTCATTACGACACCGCCACCCTTGAAGCCTGTACAGTTGTAGATCAGGTTACCTACGAGCTTGCTCGTGCCGAGTGTCCAGACAGCACCACCACCACGATTTGCCATGGTAGGATCTGTGTAGGTGGGATCGTCTGCAAAGCAGTTGTATAGGATATTGTTTTCGATCGTAGATGCACTGGCATAGATAGCACCGCCACGCATAGACGTACAGTTATATATCTTATTCGCCTGCAGTGTAGCGCCCTCAGCATAGATAGCGCCACCAGAGGCTCCGTAGCTATTAGTAATCTCGCACGCTCTGACTGTAGAGCCTATAGCTCTGATGGCTCCACCCTGATCCAGAGCGATACAACCATCAAACGTAGAGTGCTCTACCGTACCCTGCTCAATGTAGAGTCCAGCGCCAGAGGCTACGCCGTTTGGCATAGAGACCATATTCTTGGAGAAAGCGCAGTTCTTGACCAGCGCCTTGCCATCGCCCTTTAGTATCGCAACGGCACCACCTAGGAATGGCCATGTGGGCCATTGGGACTCTACCTTGGTGTAAGCGTAATGCTCAGTAATGTTGCAGTTGAGTAATGCTATATTGCCCGAAGCGTAGAGCGCTCCACCACAAGCCTTGACGTTCCAGATGTCAGCATTGGCACCCTTGAGGGTAAAGCCGTCGATTGTGGTGCGCTCGGCAAAGGGTGTCGCACTGTAAAGGACGTGGTTGTAGTTACCCTTATTGCCAGTGATCTCCCACTCCTCGCGTACCTTAGAGCCTGCGCCCTCGACACGTGTCCAGACGTCAGGCTCATCATCGTCGGCCGAAAGTATCGTCTCATTGGTGCTATAGCAGTTGCCGATCATCTCTGTGGCAGTGCGGTCGTCACGGCTAGTCTCGTTGCCCGCAAAGCCTCCGTAGAGGGAGACTCCCTCCTTAAGGATAAAGGCATAAGAGCGCTTCTTAGAGGTCTTGATAAGCTTGGTAGGACGATAGGTACCCTTAGCCACCCATATCTCGTCACCAGCGGAAGAGGCGTCGATCATAGCTTGCAGATCGCTCGAGGCATTGCTCCAAGAGCTACCATCACCGCTACCAGTCGTAGAGACGTAGCGAACGGTCGATTGCTGGGGAGCCGTACCAGGCTCGGGATCACCGTTTCTGACGCAGTAGACCATCGCCTTCCAGCCTGGTGAGTTGGATCCATTGAAGAGTGCTACCGACAGGCAACCGTCCGCAGCGGTGGAGGTGACGGTGAAGCGTGGATTGCTCGGTGTGCCCTTGACAGTCTTGATCGGGTCTACACCCTTAGGCCAGTCGTAGTAGTACTCGCCATCTTCGTCTGGGCCATTCCATAGCTCAATAGCTCCATTGTAGAAGCGCAACTCGTCATACTGCCCTATCTCTATCTGCTCGAAAACGATGGTGATGTGGGAGTTAGAGTTGAGGGGCTTGAACTGTACGATAGTCTTGGAGTAGTTGCCCCTCATGCCCTTGCTGGGGCCACCATCGTCGTAGTAAGGGCGTGGTAGACCAGCCTCGACAGTGTAGTCAAAGACGGGCCCCTCACTGCCAGTGTGGAAGATTTGTTTCCCTTGCTTCTCCTGAGCCGTCACCCCGAGGGTGGCTAGGAGGTAGAGGAAGAGAAGAGGTAATAGTCGTTTCATACGATTAGTTAATAAGTTAGTCGTGAGTTTCTAAGCCACAGTAGCGCATTGCAACTAGGCCCCTCCTATATGGGCTCTATGACGTAGCCAGTCAGGGTGGGGGGCCACTACAATCTTCTTCTGTGACTGTCGCTAGGCAAATATACTTATTATTTCTTTACGGCACCTCAATAAAGGGGAAACCTTGCTCTCGCAAGTCAAGTAGTCCGCTGAAACGCGTGACCTCTCACCTCTAATTTCTCATCTCTGACTTCTGCCATCCGACTGCTCGGGAGGAATTTCTAGATAGCTCACGAGGAAACGGAAATTCTTCACCGAGGGGCGAAATAAAAGTTCGGAAGAATGAAATGAAACTTCGGAAGAATGAAGTGATATGTCCGAAGAGTTTTTTCGTTCCTCCGTGGAGAGCTTGAAGGAGTGCCCGATTATTTTGTAAAGGTCAGGTAGAGAGGCCGTTTTACAGCTGGCGGTGGTCTATGTAGACGGTGTCGGCAAAGAAGGCGCCACGGACTCCGTCGGGGTAGCGGTCCACGACGATGACTGTCGGGTAGGCGACGGAGAGAAAGCGTGCGAGCTCTTCGCGTGCTTGCTGGCGTGCGCTACGGATATAGCCGGAGCGGTACACCTCGTTGATGAGGCGCTGCGGGACGAGTCGCTTGGCTCTATTCTCTTGCTCTGCGGAGATTGTTCTGGTTGTGAAGCCTTGACGCACTGGGTGGACGTCAATCACGTTGTAGCCTATCTCGTGCGGGGTGACTTCCTCGGGGGGTAGCTGCACATAGAGTGTGTCGCCGACGACCTGTGTGGGCAGCTTGTCTAGATCGAAGTCTATGTAGGTACGTGCCTGTATGACGTAGGCCAGTACCATGCCGTCGACGGTGTCTACCATGGGGATCTCTTGGTAGCACTCGCCTGTGGAGAGCTTGAGTATCTCCTCGATGGAGCGGACGGTCATGGCGTGTGTGACGACGTCGCTGTAGTCTTCTGTCTTGCTCTTGGAGCAGCTACGCCATAGGCTCACGATACCGATGACGAGGAGTATCGCGATGATGATGTAGAGGATGCGCTTGAACCATTTGCTCATAATATTGAGGAGCTACAGTGGTGTGGGGGTCTGTGTGTTAGGCTGTGCGAGTGCTGAGCCTCGCTCGACGATGTCAACCGTGGGCGGTAGCTCGTAGGAGAGGAGGAGCTGCGTGAGCCATCGGCGTAGCTTCTCGATGGAGCGTTGCCGTATCTGAGCCATGAGCTGGTCATTGGCGGTGATCTCCTGCTGGAGCACTTGGTAGGCTCTCTCCTTGACACGAGCTCGATCCTGCGGGGTGATCGCCTCTCGGAGCGGTGCTACATACTCGTACTCGGTCCGTAGTGTGAAGTCTCGCCCTCGTAGCTCTACCTGTATGGGAGAGATGTAGAGGGTGAGGCGTTGCTGCTCCTTGTCGTAGGTCACGTCATCAGCGGAGAAGCCGGTCAGATCGGTATAGCTCACGAGTGTCGCATCAAAGGAGTAGATGCCTACACGGTTGCCTATCTTAGTCTGATTGCTCAGCCACTTGGTGAAGTCCTTGAAGCTACTGATATCGTAGAAGGATATCTTCGGATCCTGTAGGGTGACCGCCTTCTGCAGGGTGGTCTCCGTGAGTAGTAGCTTGCCAACGCTCTGGTACTGCTGTACGATCGCCTCCTGCAGTAGCTCTTCGGCTGTCTTTCGCTTGGAGCAACTAGGCAGGCTCACGAGCAAGCAGAGGAGCGCTGTGAGGGATAAGAGAGTTTGGCACCGAAGATGCTTCATAACTGTGCGGTACTATAAATATAGGTGCGGTGTTACTGCTCGACTATCTTGAGGACGGCGGGAAGCAACTCGGCTATATCGCGGGCTATCATACCGCGTGGCGAGTGACGCTCGCCGTAATGATTGGCGGTCAGCCCATGGATGTAAACGCCTAGCGGAGCTGCCTCGGCGGGTGTGTAGCCCTGCGCTAGGAGCGAAAGGATGATGCCAGTGAGCACGTCTCCGCTACCAGCGGTGGCGAGGGCTGGCGTGCCTGAACTGTTGAAGATGACTTCGCCAGTGGGGAGACAGGTAGCGGTGTTGGCGCCCTTGAGTACGATGATGATCTCCTGCTCCATGGCTAGCTCTTGCGCTTTGGTCAGGCGGTGGTGGTCATCGAGAGCGTTTCCTGTGATGCGGTCTAGCTCGCCTGGATGTGGCGTGAGGATCGTATCCTTGGGCAGGACGCTCAGCAGCTCTGGGTGGAGCGCAAGGAGGTTGAGCGCATCGGCATCAAGGAGTAGCGGAGTGGCGGGCTGTATGTTTTGCAGTAGATGCTCTAGTAGATGCAGCGTGAGTGGCGCTGTACCGATGCCGGGTCCCATGGCGATGGCTTGGTAGTTGAGCAGATCTTTGGGAAGGCTACCGACGATGGTCTCCTCTTTGTCCTTCTCGACGAGCGCCTCGGGGAGAAGCGTGTTCGCTAGCCGAGCAAGTGCGCTAGGCAGGTGCATGGTGAGCTTGCCTAGTCCCGAACGCATGGCGCCCATTCCCGCCAGCATGGGAGCGCCAGCCATCGCTTCGGATCCTGAGATGAGGAGGGCGTGACCCTGTGTCCCTTTGTGCGCAAAGTGTGAGAGCGGCTTCAAGGCTCTATGGGCATCCTGCGGGGTGTAGAGATAGTAGTCGGCCTGGATGGCGGGGTCGTCGTCCATGTTGAGACTGAGCGAAAGGATGCGCAGCGCGCCGGTGTAGCACTCATTGTCCGATAGGAGAAGGGCTATCTTGGGGCTTTCGCAGGTGAGGGTGTAGTCCGCCTGGATGATCGCCTGGAGATTGTTCTCGCTATTGTCCTTGTCATAGAGTCCAGAGGGGATGTCCACGGCGATGACGGTGGCTGGCGAAGCGTTGATCAATTGATCTACCAGCACGGCGAAGCCACCCTCGAGGGGTCGTGAAAGGCCTGTGCCAAAGAGCGCGTCGATGACGACTGTCTGAGCGGTCAAGAGCGGGGGCTGAAACTCATCTGCGACGATGGTCAAGGCGTCTTGGTGAAACTCCTGTAGCTTCGTCTGCTGCCAAGCGCACGCCTCCGAGAGCTCCTCCTCTTGCTTGCAGAAGAGGTAGCAGTGCACTCGGTGTCCGTCCTGCAGGAGGCGTCGTGCGATGGCGAGGCCGTCAGCTCCGTTATTGCCTGGCCCTGCGAAGACGTAGGAGATGCCCTGTGGCAGGTCTGAGATACTCCTAAGCTCTGCTACAAAGCGCTGAGCGACACGCTCCACGAGGTCGTGGATGGAGAGATGATCACGCTCGAGGATATAGCTATCCGTGGTGCCCCATTGGCGTCCGACGAGTATCTTTTTCATTGTTTCGGCTGGTATGGTTAGTTGTTTGGTTGCGACTTGGCTACGGGCTAGAGATCCATTTGCTTAGAGTTAGTCCATCGATCCGCGGACGATGCCGCGCTTGCTGTCGCTGATGAAGTCGTAGATGAGGTCTCGCTCGTAGCTCTGCGGGTAGCGGTTCTGGATCTCGACGAGCGCCTCGCTATTGTTGAGCCCGCCCTGATAAAGGGTGCGGTAGACGTCGTTGATGAGGAAGATCTGCTCATTGGTGAAGCCTCTGCGACGTAGCCCCACGATGTTGATACCACAGTAAACGATCGGGTCGCGCCCCACGAGACAGTAAGGCGGGATGTCTTTGGTCACCTTGGAGCCGCCCTGTATCATCACGTGCTGAGAGATGCGGACGAACTGATGCACTAGCACGGCACCGCTGAGGATGGCGTAGTCATCTATCTCTACTTCGCCAGCGAGCTGCGTGGCATTGCCTAGGATGATGTGATCCTTGAGGACGCAGTCGTGCGCCACGTGCGAGTAAGCCATGATGAGGCAGTTGCTCCCGACGATGGTGGTGCCACGCGAGGCGGTGCCACGATTGATGGTGGCGAACTCGCGAATAGTCGTATGGTCGCCGATGACGGCGGTGGTCTCCTCGCCTCGGAACTTGAGGTCTTGCGGTACTCCAGCGATCACGGCATAGGGATGTATGTGACAGTCGCTACCGATGCGCGCTCCGCTACGGATGATACACCCTTGGTCTAGGACGGTGCGGTCGCCGATGACGGTATTCGCCTCGATGGTGACAAAGGGTCCGACCGTTACCTCAGCACCTAGCTGAGCGTCAGGATGTACCTGAGCGAGAGGAGAGATGTGCGTTTGAGCCATATAGTAGATATGATTGTTTACTCCTTATTCTTTACTATCTGCGCCATGAAGTCAGCCTCGCAGACTAGCTGGTTGCCGACGAAGGTGAGTCCTCTGACGCTTGCCAAGCCACGACGCACCTCACTGGTGAGCATCACCTTGAAGAGGAGGGTATCTCCGGGGACGACCTTGTTTCTGAACTTCACATTGTTGATCGTCAGGAAGTAGGTCGAGTAGAGCTCGGGGTCCTCGATGCCACTCAGGACGAGCAGTCCAGCGGTCTGCGCCATCGCCTCTACGATGAGCACGCCCGGCATAACCGGCTCCGTGGGGAAGTGACCGAGGAAGAAGGTCTCGTTGAAGCTCACGTTCTTGACTCCCACGATATGGTTCTTGTCTAGGTGGATCACTTTGTCCACTAGAAGGAAGGGATAGCGGTGCGGTAGGAGTCCTTTGATCTGGTTAAGGTCCAGTACTGGTGTCGCATTGGGATCGTAGACGGGTGGCTGTGTCTCCATTCCTTTGATCTCCTTGCGGATCGCCCGTGCGAGCTTGTTATTGATCTTGTGTCCTGGCTTGGTCGCTATGATATGTCCCTGTACGAAGATCCCAGCTAGCGCCAGATCGCCTAGGATGTCAATGATCTTGTGGCGTGCGGGCTCGTTGGGGATGCCCTCCTTCGGGTTGATCACGCCCAGCTGAGTCACCTCAGTCACGGGGCGGTGCAGCGCCTCAGCGAGCGCCTTGGCATCGCCTTCGGAGAGTGGCGCATCGTTGATTACCATCGCATTGGCAAGGTCTCCGCCCTTGATCAAGCCCTGACTGAGGAGAGGCAGTATCTCTCGTACGAAAACGAAGGAGCGCGCCTCGGCTACCTCCTCGCCGAAGCGACTCAGGTCGCGCAGCGAAGCGTATTGGTTGCTCAGCAGCGGGGAGGCAAAGCTCAAGTGCGCCTCTACGCCGAGTTGGTCTGACGGCAGGAGAAGGATAGACGCTCCCGTCTCCTCGTCTTTCACCTCAATAGGCTTGCGCACGACAAAGACCTCACGAGCGGCGTCTTGCTCCTTGAGCCCAGCCTCTTGGATCGCCTGCACGTAAGGCAGTGCCGAGCCATCTAGTATGGGGGCCTCGTCGCCATCGACCGTGATAAGACAGTTGTCCACCCCGAGAGCGTAGAGCGCACCGAGGCAATGCTCCAGCGTAGAGACCTGCACAGCTCCACGCTCTATCCGAGTAGCACGCTGCGTCGTCGAGACATAGTCAGCATAAGCCGGGATGACGGGGCTCTCCTCAAGGTCGGAGCGACAGATCTGATAACCACTATGGGGCTCCGCTGGTGAAAGGGTCAAGGTGTGGTTGGCTCCCGTGTGAAGTCCTACCCCCTGGAAGGTGAGTGTCGTAGCGAGTGTGTACTGATTCATAACGTGAGTGTGTCTGCTTTTACAAATGAGTCTATTTAGTTCCCGAGAAAGATTGCTCTTCGAGCTTGTCTACACGACGCATTAGCTCAGGAAGCTTGGGAAGCATGGCAAAGGCGCGCAAAGCTTTGCCCACAGGCATGGCAGGAGCTCCCATCACGACGCTGTGTGGCTGGAGATTGCCCAGCACGCCTGTCTGGCCGCCGAGCTGCGAATGGTCGCCCACCGTGAGGTGACCCGCGATGCCCACTTGACCGCCCAGCTGGCACCACTCCTTGATGTGTGCCGAGCCAGCTAGTCCCGCCTGAGCTGCGATGACCGTGTGCTCGTCGACGGTACAGTTGTGCGCGATCTGCACGAGGTTGTCGATCTTGACACCCGATGCTATGCGCGTCACGCCCATCGTAGCACGATCTATGCAGCTATTCGCTCCTATCTCCACATTGTCTCCTATCTCCACGTGCCCTATCTGCGGGATCTTGTCGTAGCCGTGCTCCGTAGGGGCAAAGCCAAAGCCATCGGCCCCGATCACCGTGCCCGCATGAATGCGACAATGATGCCCGATGACGCTGTCCGAGTAAAGCGTAACCCGTGGATGTAGCGTCGTGTGGTCACCGATAGAGCAGTTGGCCCCGATGACGCAGTGAGCCGATATGACGACCTGCTCACCCAGCTTGACATCCGCTTCGATGCAAGCGTACGGGCCGATGATGCACTCCTTGGGGATCTCCACCGAAGGGTCCACGATAGCCGTCGGATGGACACCTGTCCAGTGCGGCTCCTGCTGAGAAACGTAGAGGCGCATCAGCTGCGAGAGCGTCTCGTAAGGGTTTGCCACACGGATCAAAGTCGTAGGGCAAGGCTGTGTCGGAGTAAACTTCTCGTCGACGAGTACCGCCGAGGCGTGTGTCGTGTAGAGGTAGGGCTCGTACTTCATATTGGCGAGAAAGCTCAAGTCACCCGCCTTCGCCTGCTCAATGCCTGCGAAGCCTTGTAGCTGAGCCGTGCCGTCGCCCTCGAGGGTACCTCCGATTAGCTTAGCAATGTCTGCAACTGTGTACATCTTATTAGTCTATGATACCCTTGTCGATCAATGTCTTCTCCATCTGACGTGCTAGATCAGAGGCAGCCTGCGCAGCAGCCGAGGCAAAGCGCTCGTCATTGCCCGCATAGATGATACCACGCGAACTATTGACGATCAGACCGCAGTCGCTCGTCATCGCATGCTCAGCGACCGCCTCCAGGCTACCACCCTGAGCGCCTACACCTGGCACGAGAAGGAAGGCATTGGGAGCCACTGCACGCACACGCTCCATCAGATTGCTCTGCGTAGCGCCCACGACAAACATGATATGGTCAGCACCCTCCCAGCTCAGCGCCGTCCGGAGTACATGCTCGAAGAGGCAAGTCTCCTCGCCCGTATGGAGCATCTGAAAGTCCTGCGCACCCTGATTGCTCGTCAAGGCGAGTAGGATCACCCACTTGTCGCTATACTCAAGGAAAGGTAGCACACTGTCGCTCCCCATGTAGGGCGCCACGGTGAGGGCATCCACCTTAAAGTTCTCGTAGAAGGCCCGTGCATACATCTTGCTCGTGTTGCCTATGTCCCCCCGCTTAGCATCGGCGATGATCAGCTGCTCGGGATAGCGCTGGCGTATGTAGTCCACCGTATCGCCGAAGACCTGCATGCCAAAAGCCCCAAGCGTCTCGTAGAAAGCCAAGTTCAGCTTGAAGGCTATCGCATATTGTGCCGTGGCATCAATGATCGCCTTGTTAAAGTCCAGGATAGGATTATCCCCCTTCAGCAGGTGCGGAGGCAACTTCTGTATATCCGGATCGAGACCTACGCAGAGATAGCTCCGCTTGGCTCGTATTTGTTCTATGATTTGCTCGCGATTCATGAGATAATCTACTGTTTATTTGAAGTGAGTAACCGTATACGGTCTACTAAGGTAGTGAAAAAGTATCATATAGGGTCCATCTGCCCGAAAAGCCTTGGTGCCACAAACCGCACGAGTACCCCTAATATAGAGAAAGGAGAGCCTACACCCCGTGTGAGGGACTGTAGGCTCTCCTCGTATGACTCTAGGCAATATACGCTAAGTCGCGTACGTTAGACAGTGACTACTCGTTGCTCTGCTCCTCAGAGTCACCGTTCTCCTCGCCTTCAGCCTCCTCAGCGCCAGCTGTAGCATCCTTACCACGAGCTGCACGTGTCAGCTTGACACCGCAAACGACAGCCTGTGGAGCGTCTACCAGCTCAAGACCCTCGAAGGAGAGCTCGTGTACCTGGATCGTCTTGCCCAGCTTGAGGTTGTTCACGTCGATCACGAGATTCTCAGGGATCTTGTTGTAGGCGGCGCGTACGCGTAGTGTGCGCTTCTCACGAACCAGCTTACCACCAGCTCTCACACCGACAGCGTGACCATCGAGTATGACAGGTACGCTCATGACGATAGGCTTCTCCTCGCTCACCTCGTAGAGGTCTGCGTGGAGCGTCCTGTCACTCACTGGGTGAAACTGTACATCCTTCAGTACAGCCTTATACTGCTTACCCTCTACGTCTAGCTCGATGAGATAGATCTCAGGAGTGTAGATCAGCTTGTTGAGGTCGTCAGCCTTGACGACGAGGTGATGTGTCTCGCTACCCCCATAGAGGACTACAGGGACGAGGGCCTCACGACGGAGAGCCTTAGTAGCTTTCTTGCCGAGCTGGTCGGCCTGGCGCACGGTGGCGCTGAGATTAAAATGCTTCATTAGTACAAATAGTTAGTGTTACTCAAAATTAGTCTTGCTAATCTCCCATTACACTGTGGCACTCTGCCAGAGCCCTGACATAGCGCATCAAGACGACAACGCCAGACACGACCAGCTCCGCTAGAGACCAAAGAGCCCCCCTCACACGAGAGCGGGGTGTACAATTGGATTCATAGGAAAACCGTTGGCAAAGGTACAACTTTTCCAGCGAATGGCACTCATCACCTCCTCATCGCAACATTTCCAGCGAGCTACACAGCCTGGACAACTCAAACCTCCTCGCACAAATCCGATATCCCCTGAGAAAATCCGCAACAGCTCACGAGAAAACGAAAATTCCTCACGGAGACGGGAAATAAAAGTTCGGAAGAATGAAATGAAACTTCGGAAGAAGCAAATCAAAGTTCCGAAGAATTTTTTCGTTCCTCGGTAGATATTCCGAAATCCCTCCTGAGAAACTTCAGATTCCCCCACGAGGCTACTCGCCCGCTTCCATCATCTCCCCGTTTCTCGATGGAGAAATAGCACAACTCGATCGTGATACGCATGGATACAGAAGCAGGGTGCAAATCACTTGTGACTTGCACCCTGCTATCTGTTGCGGAGAGAGAGGGTTGTAAACCAAGCCTTCTAACTCCTTATATCGTAGTTGTTTATATTCCTCTAAGATTTAATTGTAGCCAAATTGTAGCCATAG
>QWCB01002287.1_pt1 | contig 16324 bp, 9 predicted proteins | sample 1972511 | NCBI WGS metagenome assembly QWCB01 (sample SAMN09866719, study PRJNA288562) | Human gut metagenome isolate term5_stool, whole genome shotgun sequencing... | isolation source: gut | host: Homo sapiens | place: USA: California
AAGAGTGATGCCGAAGAGATTAAATGTCGCTTCGAAGTGAGCAAGAAAACATACAAGAAGGCCATTGGTGACTTGTACAAACGCCGCCTCATATCGATAGAGCCAGATGGTATCTATCTACAGAAAACCCGCAATTAAGATTTGACAGTCTTGTGCGTTTGTTTGAGTGGCGATACCGGCTCGTGTGACAAAAAGGCGTATATCTCATCTTTCATGCTGTTTTTTTTAAAGCATTCAATCACTCAAATTGAGACTGTAGAGTTAAACGCATCGCTTCTGAAGTCATGTACCTGTCGTTTTAGCATTCTGATTTAATTATTAATCCTTTCTGTTTATCCATTAAAGACTGTTCCCGATTTCATATCACGTTATAACTTTTTATCAACAATGCTGCTAGTAGAAGACAATAAACAATAAGAAGCAAGTGATGCAGCTAAGATTCAAAAATAAAAAAAAGAGATGTAAACCATTGGCTTACACCTCTTTTTTGAATAAATATTGTTAACTACTTACCCTGTCTTACTTCACTTCCTCAAAATGCAAACCGTTATTAAACAATTAAACAAGCCATCTGCGTGAGCATGCTGCAAATGTGCTGCAAAACTCGTGCAAACGAGAGAAAAGAAAACTTGCTTTCTCTTCCGAGTGCAGCCGAGTTTGACCTTGGTCAAATATGGAAATAAGCAACGATATGCAAACTTGCACTCAACTACTGCAAAGGTAGTGCAAATGAGCGGAATATCAAAACAAATACGAAGCTTTGTTTTGTATTCCCGAGTGCAGCCTATCTTATTTAAAGGTAGTGCTTTACCACAAAAACATATGATAAAATGCCTCAAAAACTACAAATGAAATACCTCAAAAATTACAAATGGATTACATCAAAAACTTAAAATAAAACACATCAAAAACTTAAAATACGTTTGATAATCAAATTAAAATGAGTACCTTTACAGCATAAAACAAAATCGAATATGGCATATCTAAATAGAGTCTTTGACTTGCGACTTAAAGCGCATCTTAAAGCAATGGGAGCAGTGCTCATTGAAGGACCAAAATGGTGTGGCAAGACCACCACTGCCAAGCAGTTGGCCAATAGTGTTATTAGTTTACAAGATACTGACCATCGTGAAGAATATTTGGCTACAGCCATTACCAAGCCCTCATTCTTGTTGGAAGGGGAAGTGCCTCGCTTGATAGATGAATGGCAAGATGCCCCAATGCTATGGGATGCAGTGCGCACAAAGGTTGATGAGCGCGGCTTGCCTGGTCAATTCATATTGACTGGGTCTAACGCTATTGACGACAGTAAAATCCATCATAGTGGAACGGGGCGTATTTCTCGGATGGAGATGCTGCCCATGAGCCTGTGGGAATATGGTGAATCTAACGGCAGCGTATCATTGATGGAGATGTTCGACAATCCTCAAGAAGAAATCTTCGCTACCTCGGAACTAAAAATGGAAGAAATCATATTTGCTGCATGCAGAGGAGGTTGGCCAGCAACATTGAATTTAGGTGACGACAAGTCAAAATTACTTGTTGCCAAAGAGTATGTAAAGTCTGTATATAAGAATGACATATCACGCATAGATGGAGTAAAGAGAAATCAGAAGTTGGCGCACCTGATAATGAAATCATACGCACGCAACATCTCTACATTGGCGAAAACAACATCCATATTGGCAGACGTTACTGCTTCTGATGATGTAGAATGTACCAGGCCTACGCTTGAAAGCTATATCGAGGCATTGGAAAAACTGTTTGTCATTCAGGACATAGAGGCTTGGTGCCCTTCCATAAGGAGCAAGACAACTATCCAAAGCAGACCCAAACGAGCGTTCTGTGACCCATCGGTTGCAGTCGCATCACTCAACCTGTCACCAGAATCCTTAATGACTCAATTAAAGACATTTGGCTTTATTTTTGAGCAAATGTGCGCACGAGATCTTAGGGTGTATTCAGCCTCTCACAATAGCCGCCTGTCATACTATCGCGACCGCTACGGACTGGAAGCCGACTTGGTGCTTCATCTTGACGATGGACGCTATGCTCTGATAGAGTGCAAACTTGGCAGCCGTGAAATAGAAGAAGGAGCCAAACATCTTTTGGAAATTAAACGACTCATTCAAGTGCATAATGAGACAGAAAAGCAGGTGCCGCTGCGCGAACCCGACTTGATGATTGTCATGACAGGTGGAAGCATGGCTTACACACGTCCAGACGGAGTCAAAGTAATACCACTTGCTTGTTTGAAAGATTAAAAAACATGTCATGAATGATATCAGTAAGGACAAGGATTATCAGGAATTCTTTGCAGGAATAAAAGAATTGGCAAATGGGCTTATGCAGATTCGTGAGAGAGCAGTCATAGAGTATGCTCCCATTGTGGAGGAGTTCTGTGCGAGGAAACACGCAACTGCAAATGAAGTAGGCCGGATGCTTGACTATCTGTTTGAGTTTGCCGATGACGAACGCATATTGCTTATGTACAAGAAAGTGTGTCGAAGATTCGTCTATGAATATCCCGATACCATAAGTTATTACATCATGGAGTACAGAAAAGAATATGACCGTGAAAGTCTTATCGGTACCGAATATGAATATCTGCTTCATGAGGATGATGAATTGTTTGACAAAGAACATAAAACAAAACAATAAAAACAGAATAGAATATGGGAACAGCATTACTAGCACTCTGCTTCTGCGCGTTGTCGCTCGTCCTTGCCTTGTTTGTGGGCATATCGCCAATAAGCGACAAGGCAAAGCTTAGGTTTATGTATGTCGGTGCTACGCTGTCGTTGATGGCAGCACCAATGATGAGCCATTATATTGCAGGGCTGAACGATATTGTGGACGAGCTGCGCTATCAAGCTGTGCTTGTGTTCATAGTCGTTGTGTGTTGCTATTGCTTCGTCATGGCGAATATGGTGAAGTATAATGTCATGAAGAAAAAGGTGGCGGTGCTTGAGGACGCGGTGGAGAAACTTGAGCAGGAACGTGCTGTTGCAATGTCGCAAGCCGTGGATGAAGATCAGCAGCACAAAGTACAAGAAGCACTCGACTGGTTTGCAGCAAAGATGAGCGTGTTAAGCAAAGAAGAGCAAGAGGCCATCAACGCTTGTGCCATTGCATTTGCCGAGCGTGAACAGATAGTAATACCTAAAGTCAATATTGCTGTCAATGCCAAGTGCAGCCAATCCGACCTCATGGCTCATGCCAGTTGCGCTTTCTTCAAGATTGGCAAGAAACATAAGGATATAGCCCAGTTCCTCAGTATTGTATTCGAAACTTACTTCCCTGGTGGTGAAAGATTCGTGTATAAGAAGATGCCGGGGACGAAAGGATGCCCCAAATAGGCGGTCTAGGCATATTGGCTACGCCTTATTTCGGCAAATTTAGCTCCAAGAAGAAAAACATAGTAAAACATTCGTTATTCTGATTGTTTTGCATCTCTTTTGCGTAAGATATCCACTTGCTGGAAACCCAAAGGGCAAGCGGGCGGGTTTTGACTTTATGGAAATGGGCGTTTACTTAGCGCCTGTCTTTGACATGTCGTAACTTCGCAACTTACAGTAATCGTCAAAGGACGGTGGCAACCAGTAAATGCTCACGGTAAGGTATATTATGCCCTGCCGTGATTTGTCGTGTATATACTTATTGTATGTATACTTCTGCTCACGTATGGGATCAATATATACCGGCGTGGGCTTTCAGCGTTGTCCGTCTCGACGATTAGCGCAATGCGAAGGCCTCGACATATGGGATGGGCAAAGGCGAATCCCACGCTTTATTTTTGTAGAGGCATTGCTAACTTTTTATAATCATCGTCGGAGATTGGGGTTCTATCCGCATAAAAAAGGTATAACCGAAATGTATAAAATAACATGGGATAAGGAGACTGGAGGAGTACAGCTCCACTCTCGCATTGTGGAAGGTACGTTGGGTATCTCTCCTCGTCCTGTGTTCTTTGAAGAGCTGGACTTGTTGGGACTTGACAAATTGGGATGGATTTACCCTCATGTGGAAGAGCCGATTATGTGGGCTGTCAACAAGCAGTATTGGTATCGTGGGGTTAGGCTCTTTGATGTCAAGGGCGCAAATATATACACCAAACCTACACTGGAAATACAACCTGACATAGAACCTATAGAGTTGGTGCCTGTTGACGTGAAGAAGATGCTTCAGCGCAATTCTGACTTGATGTTTGTGTTGGAAAACGAAGCCATAGAATTTATCCGTGACACTTATTTGGCATATGCCAAAGCCAATAAGACCTACAACAAGGCAGATGCCAATAAACTGGATTTTGAGACGATGGCGAAGTGTGTGGAAAAGAAGAACAAGCAACGCATGGCTGTAGTTAAACAGGATTGTGACTCGTTCGACATCATGCCTCTTGCCACGGCAGAAAAAGAAGGCAAGCGGGTGTTGTTATCCACCAAAATAGATCGTTTTATAGCAAGTTTCTCTGGTGGTAAGGATTCGCAGGTGGTGCTCGACTTGTGTACACGTGCTATTCCTCCTACAGACTTTGAAGTGATATATAGCGATACGGGCTATGAACTGCCTCCTTCTCTCGCACTTTACAAAGATGTGGAGGCGTACTATAAAAAGAAGTTTCCTTCTCTCCGTTTCCTTACGGCCCGCAACCACGAGTCGGTGCTTGATTATTGGGACAAGATTGGTACGCCAAGTGACAATCACCGTTGGTGCTGCTCGGTGATGAAAACGGCACCATTGTATAGGATGTTGATGTCTGGTACAGATAAACGCCAAAAATTTTTAGCTTTTGAAGGAGTAAGAGCAGAAGAGTCAGTAAGTCGAAGTGGATATAACAGAATAGGTAAGGGAGTAAAACATAAATTTGTTATAAACGCACGTCCAATATTGAACTGGAACACAACTGAAGTTTTCCTATATCTGTTTGAGCATGATTTGCAATTAAATTCAGCATATCGTGTAGGAAAGCCTAGAGTAGGATGTCTCCTTTGTCCATTTGGTTCTCCTTGGGATGACATGATTGTAAATAATTGCTATTCAAGTAATCTTAAGCCTTTCTTGGATAGGATAGAATCAAATGCTATTTCAAGAAAAATTCCAAATAAAAAAGAATATATCGCTGAAAGGAAATGGAAACTAAGAGGAAGTGGTAAATTCTCTGAGACGAAGACCTCTGTTTCGTTTTCTTCGTATTCCAATAAATGGCAAACAATAGTGAAGAGTGCAGAAAAAGAACTATTCACTTGGTTTCCTGTCCTAGGTAAATATAGCATAAAGGAAAAACAGGAGTCTATTATTGGTGAACTGGAGTTCAAACACGAAATATATCATTTTGAAATTCGTTTCGGTAAGGACAAGAATGACTTTACATTCACTTTATATGACAATAATAATATACAACTAAGATATTACCTAAGACGAATTATCAATAAGACAGCGTATTGCATTAACTGTGAGGCGTGCGAGTTAGAATGCCCTACAGGTGCTCTTTCTGTTTATCCAAAAGTGAGCATAGACAAAGACAAATGTGTACATTGCCTTAAATGCTTGGAATATCATAATGTCGGTTGTATTGTGGCAGACTCAATGATTAAGCCAACAACAATAAATTTATCGAATATGAAAATATCAAAATATGGAACATTTGGCATCCATCAAGAATGGGTAGACCAATATTTAACAGATACAGATTCTTTTTGGGAAGATAATTTCCTTGGTGTAAAACAAGTGCCGAGTTTTAAAGCCTGGCTGAAAGACGCAGAGATTATTGATGAAAAATTAAAGCTTACACCATTTGGTGAATTATGCGTTGAAATAAACAGAGAGAACCCAACTCTTTTATGGGAACTTATTCATATCAATTTGGCTTATAATAGTCCTTTAATTGGTTGGTTTTCTTCTTCTGTCGGTTTTAATACAGAGATAGGAAGAAAAGATTTGGACAAACTTGCTCTTGAGTATTTCCAACAGACATTTAAGGAAACGACAATTACATATGCCGTACAAGCCTTGGTACAAACATTTAAGTATTCTCCTATCGGTGAAGACCTAAGACAGTTTGTGAGTCAAGATACAAAAGGAATTTCTTTCCAAAGGATACCCTATAACGATTTGAGTCCTGAGGCAGTTGCTTATTCTTTATACAAATACGCCGAGCAGAAAGGAATTAAGATGCTTAGAGTTTTCGACTTATATCGTCCCGAGGAGGTTTGTGGAGTATATCGGGAATTTGGCATTAGCAAGGCTGAATTACAAAAGAAATTAAGATTCTTGTCTTCTGATAAGAACCGAGTGCTGGTTGCAGAACTTTCCATGGGATTAGACCACATTACGCTTCGGGATGACTTGGACCAATTGGCAGTAATCAACTCTTTGCTTCAATAGCAAATAGATTAGCAACATAACTATCATACGCTTATGGCTACTAAGTATGACGATATAATAAAGCTTCGTGGTGGCAAAGCCGCCTACGATATAGCAGAAGAAAAAAAGGGTGAATGGGTGTCGTTCATCCCCAATGAGCAGTTTAACAACGTGTTGCGCACTGTGATAAAAAGTGTGCGCGGTAATGACATAGACAACCACAAGAGTTTTTGGATAAATGGTACATACGGCACTGGCAAGAGCCATGCCGTAGCAGTTATCCATCACTTGCTGGGTGATACTGTGGAGGACATACGCCCGTGGGTGGACTACGAGTATAAGGACGCAAAGTTTGCCACACTCCGCCAAGCCATCTACTCGCTTCGCGAGACGAAACGTTTGCTCACGGTCAATGTTTATGGACTGGGAGCAATGACACATCCAGGCGATCTTGCTCTTGTCTTGCAGAAGGCGGTGACTGAAACGCTCCACAAACACAAGATAGAAATAGCCGTGCCGACGGATTATGAAAACTATATTGAGCAAATACGCCAGAACCCGGAAATATGGAATCATTTGATAGACTCCCATGCTCACCTTTCGTCTGTAGTAGCTGACAGCGAACAATTGGCAAAAAGCCTGAAGACTGGCGACCTTGGCATATTCCACCGTGTAAGCGACACGCTACGTGAGGCACAACTCGACATACGCCTTAACAACGACAATATCAAGCAATGGCTTTGTGAGGTGCAAGACCGTCTGACCGAGTTGGGAACGTATAATGGTTTGCTGATTGTTTGGGACGAGTTTACCGACGTTATGACCGACGCCATTGGTGTACCCGTGTTGAAACAATTGCAAGAGGTGGCTCAGAAGTTCATGAATGAGGACTGTAATTCCTACCTGTTCCTTATCTCGCATCCGTCTGCATTCAACGGCATCGACTCCGAACAGCTGAAGCAGACCGATGGGCGATACCACCGCATGAAGTACAACATGGAATCTGTATCGGCATTCAAGATTATGTCGCGTAAGTTTGAAATCATCGACGAGGAGCGACATACGCAGATGTGCCAGCAATTCTATACGATGAATTCGCAGTTGCTTGATATTTTTACCGCTACCAGCAACGACCAGCAGTCCACTCGCGAAGATCTCTTCAATCTCTACCCACTGCATCCGGGCACAGCTAATCTTGCCACCCACTATGCCACTGTGGTAGGTTCATCCAGCCGAAGCGTATTCGAGTTCTTGGGACAGAATGACTCCATACGAGAATTTCTTGACAGCGAGGAACATTTCCTCAACCGCGACACCATCACGGCAGACTATCTGTGGGATTATGTGCTGAAGGTATTCCAAGATGATGTGACCAACTATGGAGCCGTGACGGAACGCTACAACTCATACAAGCTACAGGTCAGCAATGAAGGTGCAGCCTATTTTGCTGTATTTAAGGGAATATTGTTGCTCAACGCCTTCAACAATGTGTCGGGAGAGAACAACAACGGACTGGTAACACCATCGGAGGATAACATACATGCCCTGTTTGCTGGGACATGCTATGACAGTGAGGTGGACGCAGTGCTACAGTGGTTCAACGAACAAGGCATCATACAATGTGCGCCGGGCGGTTTGTATTCCGTACAGTTCTCAGCCCTGCCTTCAGGCGAGATAGAAGAAAAGATAAACGAGATGCGCAATGTGCAGTATCGCTATACAGACCAGGTACTCAACTTCTCAGATGCCGCCAGCACTGCCTTTGAGAAAAAGATGATGCAGAAAGTTATACGTCCTTATGGATTCAAATTCTTCTCTGACCATCAGAACGAAGCCGTACTCAGAAGCCAAATCAAGAATGCGCGAAAGGACACCAAGACAAGTGCCATGTTTTTTGCATTGCTTATGGCAAGGAACAACACTGAGCTTGGCGTGCTGCGCAATTTTGCGGAGAAATGTGCCGAAGACGAGAACGACAAGGACCTAAAGAATATTGTGTACCTTGTGTTTGATGAGGTGCTCACTGACGCAAAGTATGAACAGTTTATAGAATACCAGGCTAACTATGCCTGTGCCAGCAGTCATGGATTCCTTGACCAGCAGAAAGTACACCGCGACCATGCGGTGTCGATGGTAAAGGAATGGATGGACAGCGTGCAGCGTGGCAATGCTGTTGTATATATAAACGGTGAAGAAAAGCAACCTATTTCAGTGAAGCATCTTTCAAGCATTGTCAATAGTGTGATATCTCCGACCATATTCCCGTATGGTCCGGATGCTTGCGAATTGTTGCGCCAAAAGTCACCATCAACATTCTGGCGCCAGCAGAACTCGAAAGAGATTGTGCGTACATTCATCTTTGCCACTTCAAAGGACGAACTGACAACTATAACCGCTCAGATGCGCCCTATACAATATCTTGTACAAGAGTGCTTGGATGACAACATGGAGTGGAAGGACGATGTGCCAGAGAACCAGCCGTTCAAGGTTGTATATGACAAGGTGCAGAGTATTATCAAGTATTCAGACAAGAGCCTTCCATTCAACTTTGATGAAAAGTTTTCTGTTTTGCAGAAGCCCCCATACGGCTTATACGGTAGTTTTGCTCCAATGGCAATGATGGCTTTTGCCCTGAAGCCTTGGTCAAACAAAATATTCGATATGCAGGGCAAGCCACGCGACAAGAATGCATTGATTGACGATATCGTGTGGCTGTTCAAGGTGTGGGATGACAAGAAATCGAACAGTAAGCTGAACTTCAAGTTCCAGACTCCCGAGGAAGGCGAACTGTGTAAAGGCCTCATATCACTTTTCAAACTGAACAACAAGAACAATAACTATTCGGATGTGACCAGTCTGAAAGATGCTCGCTATGCCATTACATCAGAGTTTCTTGGCAAGAAAGGATATCCGCTGTGGACGGTGAAATACGCCTCGGAAGCTGCTTTTGCCAGTTTGCCAGTCATACTGAACATTACGGATGAAGAGCGCAGACTGATAGACAATATCGTCACCATCTGTATGGAACGCGATCTGCGGAATCCAGCGTTGGTAAAGGATACTATAGAGCTCATCTCTAAACTGAGGTTCGAGATGAAGAACATCCTCAATGTGGATGCAGCCTTCTCTGATGGCTTTAAGAATTATCTGATGCAGCTTGACTTCATCAACATACAAGAAAATGAAGTGGATGAAGTGAAGCACTTCATCGAGCAAAATCTACAATCAACAGTAGGTTATTGGACTGAAGAAGAGGTGGAGAAGAAGGCATTACAATGGAATTCTGCAAGAAGTTCATCTGCAAATGGTCAGCAAAAAACAAATGGCAATGGTTGGCAAGAGGACAATGGTTGGCAACAAAGCAACGACATAGTTTCCGAACCGCCTGCCAATAATACTGTACAAACATCCTATACGGATTCTAACGCATTGGAGGAGAAGCGCGAGCAAGCAAAAAAGCACATTGCAAGCATTGTTTCCCTTGATGATGCAAAGGCTCTGCTGACCCGACTGTGTGACGAATGTGGAGAGTGGCTGTTGGACAAGATAAACGGTTAAATCTATGTATAAGGAGTTTGGCACATTGGAAGACCTCTGTCATGAAATAGAGGTCGACAAACATTGGACGGGAGCGGAGAGCAGTCTCCGCAACCGCTATCCAATACGTTTTGTATTGTTTGAGAATTTTGGCGACTTTGGCGATTTCGTGCAAGTATGCCAAGACCATGACGTGTATGTGCAAAGCATAGAAAAATGGATGAAAGACGGACAGGACGACAAACTTATCACCTATTCGCAACTTGCCGCATTATTCGAGGCTTGCATTAAAAGTCTGCCTGCAAACGATTTCGTCATCGCGCCATTTTCGGAGATAACAAGATTCTATGACAATGCACATTACGCTGAGTTTGATTCGTTGCTGAAGACAATACGTCTTATCCAATCACCGGAAGAAGCCCAACGTGATCACCAGCGTATATACGTGCCTGTTATCGGTATGCAGAGCAAGGTGAGCAAATTCAAGGACGATCCTAATATCCACATATGGGAATACCGCTCTGGGACAGAGTATGACAACTATCACCTGATTCTTACGAAGGGAACAACATACGGTGTGAAAGGACTTGAAGAACACTATACGCTGTGTGAAGATCTACGCCATTGGATTGCCCTTTGGAAAAATGTGGGTGCCAAGATAAAGCCGCAGATTATTTGTACATCAAAGTGTATTTTCGCCAACAGTAATAATGCCCAGCCAGACAATGCCTTCAAGTATACGATTTGCAATAATGCGTTTGAATTCTTGACCAAAGGACTCCGTATTGATTTTGGCAAATTGAATGCAAGAGAAGAAGATATGCCGTTTTGGGAAGAACTGGCTTCCAATATTGATGTGACAGATTTTGATTTTGACGCTTTTGTCAATCAACGGTTCAATACATCAAGTCTGAATGAAGAGAATGCCTTTGTGCAGACATGGTTTGAATACAGGGATGAGTTTTCACGCTGGCTGCTGAAAACTTATTTTGTATGGAAAACAGAGGAATGCAATTATCTCATTAGGGTCTTGGAGAACGTTGCCTCTTTGGGCTCGTCTGATTTGTTCTCACAAATAGCTACCCAAATCTTTGAAGAGCCTCTTGATGAGACCAGTATTAGCCAACGTTTGGCTCTGCTTAGAGAAGCAAAAAGACAGCATGTGCAGATAACGAGTTTGGCAGAACAAAAGGTTAAGGAAAAGTTGTCGGCAATGGCTGCTGATCCAGAACGTGGACCATTGTTTGCGATGAAATATATGTCACCACTCACTTTGTCAGAACAATGTCTTATGACGGAATGGGTTGGTCACGGAAAGATAGAAAAGAACTATATAAAGATTCTATTCCCTTAATTGTATGCTTATTTGTTGCCTTCAAGTGTGCAAACAGAGAAAGTCAACGGTTGGATAAATGAATATTTCCAGGAATATTGTCTTTCAAAAGTGGGGAATAGTCAAACCGAAAACCTGGCAAACAAGCTCAAGGAACTTAACGCCTCACAAGTCAGTTTTGAGACATGGCGCAATGGCTTCAAGACTGTAAAGACATTCATGCACAACAGGCAGGATATTGACATTTACTATTGGATAGACGGACTTGGTGTAGACTGGATTCCATTCATAGTTCAAGTCGTTGAAAAACATAAGGCAGACGGGGTGTTCTTGAATGAAATTTATGTTGCAGCTTCAGAATTGCCTACAGTCACTTCTGTAAACAAGACGAAGTTGGATGAGATGGCAGATGGCAAACTGGAGAAAATCGGAGATATTGACAAGTTTGCGCATACGCAGAAAAAATATCCTGCATACCTTATTGAGGAGTTTCGAATTGTAGAAGATGCCATTTCGAAAGTACTCTCGCTGTACAATGGCAAGAAGATAGCATTTGTCTCTGATCATGGAGTCAGCTATATGGCACAGTTCGGAGCTGGACTTAACCTCGCAGGCATGGAGACAAATCATGCTGGACGTTGTGGACGTTGGCTCAAAGGGTCTGCTCCGGCAGACAATAATTACGTTGTTTTGGATGATGGTCAGACGCTGTGCTCATTGAATAACAACTCTCTTTCAACCAAAACGCCAATGGGACAGGGTGCTCATGGAGGCACAACACCAGAAGAGGTACTTGTACCTATCATAATAGTTTCCAGTCAAAAAAATGCAAATGTATATTCTGCGAAATTGCAGTCAAACGAAATTGTGGCAAGTAGTCCCATAGTGAGATATACGATAAAGGGAATCAGCAGCATAGACACTCCATATGTAACATACAATGGTGTTGACTATGAGCTTCACAATATGGATGGAGATGTTTATGAGAGTGAACGATTGAATCTCGTCAGCACTTCAACAAGAATAATCCTACATATAGGAGAATTTGAGCAAACAGACAATCTGAGCATCAACACTGGTGTTCAGGAAGACGACTTATTCGGATTTTAAATTATGCAAGCAACTATCACACAAAAGATTCGGGAGCAGTTCTCCTCGATGGCTATATATAAAGACCCAGCATCAACCAACAGCTTGTTTGCCGGGCGAAACCTTCCGTCATTTGTAAAAGACTTTATTCTAAAGCGGTTTATCAATGCGGATGGGAATGTCAACCGTGCTGAGTTGACAAACTTCCTTGATATGATCATACCGCAAAAGCAAACAGAGGTAAAAGACCGTTTGGCTTCTGGTGAGGAACTTACTTTGCTCACACGTTTCATCATCTACATAGACTTGGTGAAAGGTGTGCGCAGATTCGGAATCCCTGATCTTGGCATTAAAATAAATGAGGGACAAATACCTGAGTACGTTTACAAAAATCATCAAGGCGAACTCGTTGATGGTGAGAAATGGGGAATCATCAAACTGTCTGTACTTCCTGATGAAGACGGAAAGAAAAATCATGTTGAAATGGTTGACTACAAACCATTCAAACCTTACCGCAGTGTAGATATTGAATATTTGCGAAACGCCCGTGCCTTTTTCTCTACAGAGGAGTGGGTAGATGTACTTCTGTCATCTATGGAATACGAGGCGGAGGGTTTTGAGTCAATGACTCAGAAGATGGAGTTCTTGACACGTCTTCTAATCTTTATCGAGCCTCGCCTGAATGTTATAGAACTCGCTCCTAAAGGAACAGGCAAGTCATTCGTATTTGGAAACCTCTCAAAGTATGGATGGCTTGTGAGTGGCGGTAAGGTTACACGTGCCAAACTTTTTTATGACAAAGCCAAGCAGCAGAATGGCATCATCAAGAACCATGATTTCACTGCCTTTGATGAAATTCAGACCGTCATTTTCCAAGAACCGGCAGAGATTCAGGCTGCTCTCAAATCGTATTTAGAGTCTGGTAAAACAACGATAGACAACAATGAATTCAGTTCAGAGTGTGGGCTTATGATAATGGGCAATATACCTCTTAACGAGCAGCGCCGACCTTTGAACTACAGATACTTTGATTCTTTGCCACAGTCATTCCGCGAATCTGCTTTACTTGACCGTTTCCATTGTTTTATTGAAGGTTGGCACTTGCCTCGTATCAACAAAGGCATTATTTACAAAGGTTGGACATTAAATGTAGAATACTTCTCTGAAATACTGCATTCGCTTCGCACTCAAAATGTATATGGACTGTTGTTTGACGAATTAGTGGGATGTGACAAAAATGCTGATACACGAGATTTCAATGCGGTTAAGCGTATAGCTGTAGCATACATGAAGCTATTGTTTCCTCATTGGACTCATGTTGAAGATGTAAACATTGATGATTTTGACACTTACTGCCTACAACCGGCTATTCGTCGTCGTGGCATTATAAAAGAACAATGTCATTTCATTGATGTAGAATTTAAGACTGTTATGCCCAATTTTTGGATAAAGAAAAATATGTAGAATAACAACTGCGAAAACCTATGAGATTTATACTCTCATAGTTTTTGCTTTGCTAAAGACCATATTTTTATAATAACAAACCAATATTTGTGGCAGACTTCATAAAACACTAGCTCTACATTATACCTTACAGATGATTTTGTTCACTTTTCTCAACTGCGCATTATCATACGCCAAGAATATCGTCAGGAACACAGATATAGCAAGGAGGCAAGTCATGCAGATAATCAGGAACTGACGAAAGTACTTACTTCGATACATTCTTTTTATCCAATACCAGGGATATGTCATGAATATAAATCGTGGCAAGGCTTTTATGGTTTGCGGTATGGGTGGCTGCTCTATTGCCTTGGACTTCTTCACTTGCATAAGTACCATCATTGCTGCATATCGCTTTTCCGTCAGTTGGATATCTTGACTGTTAGTAGAATCACCTCCGCATTCCGCAGTCTGGACGTGGGGCTGAAAGATCAATTCTTCCAATGCATGACCGAAGAACACACATAAGTTGTAATAGCTGAGAGACGAGTCTAAACGTGTGCCGGCACTAACAAAGGCATAAGAAACAAGAACCCCATAAACGCGAAAAGGGTGCAACTCATTGAGCTGCACCCTTTTCGCTTATTGTTTATTATATGTTTACCTTTCGGCATTACTTAACTTCCTCAAAGTCGGCGTCCTGTACGGTGTCATCAGATGAGCCGCTTTGGGTTTGCTGACCGTCACCTGCTTGCTGTGCACCGGCATTGAAGCCTGCGTCTGCACCTGGCTGTGCGCCGCCTGCCTGGCTGTACATCTGTGCGCTGGCAGCCTGCATTACGGTGTTGAGGTTGTTGATAGCTGCGTCGATGGCGGCGACGTCCGCATTCTTGTGCGCGTCCTTCAACTGTTGCAAAGCGCTTTCAATGTTAGGCTTCTGGTCGGCTGGAATCTTATCACCGTTGTCTTTCAGGAAGTTTTCGGTGGTGAAAATCATAGAGTCAGCCTGATTCATTTTGTCAACCTTCTCACGCTCAGCCTTGTCGGCAGCTGCGTTTTGCTCAGCCTCTGCCTTCATGCGGTCGATTTCCTCCTGGCTCAAACCTGACGAAGCCTCGATGCGAATCTTCTGTTCCTTGCCCGTTGCCTTGTCTTTAGCTGATACATTCAAGATACCGTTGGCATCGATGTCGAAGGTAACTTCAATCTGTGGAACACCACGACGTGCCGGAGCGATGCCTTCGAGATTGAACTGTCCGATGCTCTTGTTCTGTGCAGCCATTGGGCGTTCGCCTTGTAACACATGGATGGTTACAGCCGTTTGATTATCCACTGCGGTAGAGAATGTCTCGCTCTTCTTGGTAGGAATGGTGGTGTTGGCATCAATTAATTTGGTCATCACGCCACCCATGGTCTCAATACCCAGCGTCAGTGGAGTTACGTCGAGCAATACGATGTCGCCCACGCCACTCTCTTTGTTCAAGATGGCTCCCTGTATGGCAGCACCTACTGCAACTACCTCATCGGGGTTCACACCCTTTGAAGGCTCCTTGCCAAAATAGTTCTTCACCAAAGTCTGCACGGCAGGGATGCGGCTCGAACCACCTACGAGAATCACCTCATCAATGTCTGACGTAGAAATCTTGGCATCCTTGATGGCATTCTGACACGGAACCAGACACGCCTGAATCAAGTCGTGTGCCAATTGCTCAAACTGTGCGCGTGTCAAGGTCTTCACCAAGTGCTTTGGCACACCGCCCTCAGCAGAGATATACGGCAGGTTGATTTCGGTAGATGTGGTGCTCGAGAGTTCAATCTTCGCCTTCTCGGCAGCCTCTTTCAGACGTTGCATGGCCATCGGGTCTTTGGTGAGGTCGATGCCTTGGTCAGCCTTGAAATCCTTTGCCAACCAATCAATAATCACTTGGTCGAAGTCGTCACCACCTAAGTGCGTGTCACCGTTGGTAGAAAGTACTTCAAACACGCCGCCACCAAATTCCAAGATGGAGATATCGAAAGTACCACCACCAAGGTCGAACACGGCAATCTTCATGTCTTTGCCCGCTTTATCCACACCGTATGCTAAAGCTGCGGCGGTAGGCTCGTTCACGATACGCTGCACTTTCAGTCCTGCAATCTCACCTGCCTCTTTGGTGGCTTGGCGCTGTGAGTCGGAGAAGTATGCCGGAACGGTAATCACCGCATCGGTCACCTCTTGTCCTAAGTAGTCTTCAGCGGTTTTCTTCATTTTCTGAAGTGTCATCGCTGAAATCTCCTGTGGGGTATATTTGCGTCCGTCAATGTCTATTCTTGGATAGCCATTTTCGTCAACCACCTTGAAAGGTACACGCTCGGCTTCTTTCTGGCTCTGTGCATACGTCTCACCCATGAAACGTTTGATAGAGTATACCGTGTTCGTAGGATTGGTGATAGCCTGTCGCTTGGCAGGGTCACCCACCTTGCGCTCACCGTCTTTTACAAAACCAACGACCGAAGGTGTTGTACGTTTTCCTTCACTATTGGCAATAACCACTGGTTCATTGCCTTCAAATACAG
>QWCB01002292.1_pt1 | contig 16298 bp, 15 predicted proteins | sample 1972511 | NCBI WGS metagenome assembly QWCB01 (sample SAMN09866719, study PRJNA288562) | Human gut metagenome isolate term5_stool, whole genome shotgun sequencing... | isolation source: gut | host: Homo sapiens | place: USA: California
GGCTCTTTTTTGTAGAAAAACAAAAACTCGTTGTACATCCACACAAGAACGTACAACGAGTTTTTTTTATTTATATTGGGAGTTTTGACACACCCTCCTAGGAACTTCTGCCCTTTCAGGGCGTATTGGGTAATTTCAACCGTACAAGTCGCATTGTTTTATGGTATCGTCCTGACGACTGCGAAAGATCCAAAATGGCGAAGTGGAAAGATGAAAACGTAAGGTGTAAGGTGTAAGGTGTAAGGTTGCAAGTTCGCAAGGACGGTTCACATACGCCTTGTATGTGGATTCTCTTTTTTTACTCCATTTCTATCGCAACGCTCGCAGCATATAGACAAGAAAGCCCCACGACTTGCGTCGCAGGGCAGTATGATTTTTCCCACAAAAATGTTGCGCCTATCCGAGATACTTCATCAGTACGCGGGCGTTGCCGCTCTCGCGGATCTTCTCGATAGCCTTCTCGCGGATCTGCCGTACGCGTTCTCGCGTCAGTCCCATCTCCGTGCCGATCTCCTCCAGTCCCTTCTCGTGGCATCCGATACCGAAGCACTCCGTCACGATCGTGATCTCGCGGTCTTTGAGGGTCTTCTTCAGCACGGCCTTGAGGTCGTCGCTCATCGACTCGAAATCGACGCTGCGGTCTGTACGGCTGTCCTCGCCGCCTGAGAGCATGTCGGCCATGGAGTTGTCGTCGTCGTCGCTAAACGGCGCGTCGATACTCATGTGGTGGTTGTCGGCATTCTGGCTCTGGCGGATGCGGCTCTCGTCGATGCCCGTCAGCTCCGAAAGCTCATGGATGGACGGACGGCGGTTGTGCTGCTGGATGAACTCGTTGGTCACCTGATTGATCTTGGAGATCGCCGACACCTGGTTGAGCGGCAAGCGGACGATGCGACTCTGCTCGGCGATGGCCTGCAGGATGCTCTGGCGAATCCACCATACGGCATAGGAGATAAACTTAAAGCCGCGGGTCTCGTCAAACTTCTCAGCTGCCTTGACTAGGCCGATGTTGCCCTCGTCGATCAAATCGGTCAGCGAGAGACCTTGGTGCTGATACTGCTTGGCTACGGACACGACAAAACGCAAGTTGGCTTTAATCAACTTTTCCTTGGCGCGCTCACCCTTTCTGCCGCCCTTGTGAATCTCCTGCGCAAGTTCTATCTCCTCATCGACGGTGATCATGGGCTCGCGGCCAATCTCTACGAGGTACTTGTCGAGTGCTTCACTGGAGCGGTTGGTGATGCTCTTTTGAATTTTAAGTTGTCTCATGTATTATTTATTTCCCCTTCCTTTTTACCTGATTACTATTGGCTCTATTTCCCCAATATCCATAAAAGGCTCGCAAAGTTACACATTTTTCTTCGATTAGGAGAGGTAAACGACGGGGGTTTAAGAATTTTTGGCTAAACAGTACGCAAAATTAGGCAATGTTATAATACAAACATTGCTTCTCGCCCACAAAAGGGCAGGCCGGCCGCGAGGAAAGCCTACTCGTAGATAGTGGGGTCGGGGAGGCCTGCCAGCACAAACGCCTCATGGCGCTCGACGCACGTGCCACACTTGCCACAATGCACGTTTCCGCCCTTGTAGCAGCTCCATGTTTCGGCGTAGTCGATGCCCAGTTGTGCGCCCCGCTTCACGATCTCCGTCTTCGTCAGTTGGGTGTAGGGCGCCACGACCTCCACGCCGACATAGGTTCCGGCCTGCGTGGCGTCGCTGATGGCCCGTATGAATCCAGGGCGGCAGTCAGGATAGATGGCGTGATCGCCACCATGGTTGGCTATGAGCACCTTCTTCAGTTCGTGGCTCTCGGCAATGCCCGCCGCGATGGAGAGCATGATGCCATTGCGGAAGGGCACCACGGTGGAGCGCATGTTGTCGTCCGCATAGTGACCCTCGGGAATGTCTTTGGCTCCCGAGAGGAGCGAACTCTTGAAATAGTCGTGCATGAAAGCCAGGGGTATCGTGATATGCTTGATACCCAAGCGTTCGCAGTGCAGGCGGGCAAAGGGGATCTCCCGCGCATTGTGGTTGGCACCATAGTCGAACGAGATCGCCAGCGCTATCTCATCCGCCTTGTCATAGAGCAGCGTGATGGAGTCGAGTCCACCACTCACAATAATCACAGAATCTTTCATCGCCTGCAAAGGTAGTGCAAATCGAAGACAATACAAAAAGAATCCCATTCTTTTTTATTGTTGAGATGCAGCCTACCTTATCTAAAGGTAGTGCAAATCGAAGACAATACAAAAAGAATCTCGTTCTTTTTTATTGTTGAGACGCAGCCTACCTTATTTAAAAGGTAGTGCAAATCGAGATGCAGCCAACCTTGTTTAAAAAACCAAATCGAAGACTGAGTATGGAAAACAACAAATACAACTTTTACAACAAGTAACAACGCGCTACGCGTGTCAAAATCTTGCTGCAAGGTAAACAACAAGAACAACGCTTCGCGAGGACACCCAATATATAGGGTGCAAAATGAAAAGAATAAAAGAAGAGGATAAAAGAAGAGGATAAAAAAAGAGACTGCCGCAAAGCAATCTCTTGTCGAAGTGGGTGGTGATGGATTCGAACCACCGAAGCTAGAAGCAGCAGATTTACAGTCTGCCCCATTTGGCCACTCTGGAAACCACCCGTGCTTTTGATTGGTAAAGCGATTGGTGGGCGTTGACGGATTCGAACCGCCGACCCTCTGCTTGTAAGGCAGATGCTCTAAACCAACTGAGCTAAACGCCCGCTTGTTTTCAAAAGCGGGTGCAAAGTTACACGTTTTATCCGATACCACCAAATTTCTCTCTTAGTTTTGTTTAAAAATTAACATCATTTAAAATACGGTTCCATGCATAGAGTTATCAGGAAATCCGCCCCCTTGGGGGCTTGTAGTCGAATTGTAGCAATAATTATTCAATATACTTTGGACGGGTCAGACTTTTTCAGTAACTTTGCACTCGGTTAACATATAGTGTTATGAATTTAAAAGTTCGTCTGGCCGCAATGAACTTCCTTGAGTTCGCTGCATGGGGCGCCTATCTTACGTCGATGGGCACGTATTTGGTCACGATCGGCATGGCCACGCAGATCGGTTGGTTCTATGCCATTCAAGGAATCGTCTCCATCTTCATGCCCGCCTTGATGGGTATCGTCGCTGACCGCTGGATACCCGCCCAGCGCCTGTTGGGATACTGCCACCTGCTGGCCGGTCTACTGATGCTCGCCACCGCCTATGCGGGGCAGCAGGGGCTCCACGACCTCCTCTTCCCGATCTACGCCCTCTCCGTGGCCTTCTACATGCCCACGCTCGCCCTGAGCAACTCCGTGGCCTACAACGGACTGACACAGGCCGGGATGGACACCGTCAAGCATTTCCCGCCCATCCGCGTCTTCGGCACCATCGGTTTCATCTGTACGATGTGGCTGGTCGATGTGCTGGGGTTCCAGGCCAACCAAAACCAGTTTGTGGCCTCCGCCGCGGTCAGCCTCCTCCTCTTCCTCTACACTTTCACGTTGCCCCATTGTCCCGTGGTCAAGAGCGGCGAGAAGAAGTCGGTCGCCGACGCCCTCGGACTGCGCGCCTTCGCCCTGCTCAAACAGAAGAAGATGGCCATTTTCTTCTGCTTCTCGATGCTCCTGGGCGTGAGTCTGCAGATCACCAACGGCTTCGCCAACCCCTTTATCACCTCTTTTAAAGACATACCCCAGTACGCCGACACCTTCGGCGTCAACCATGCCAATATGCTCATCTCGCTCTCCCAGATCAGCGAGACCTGCTGCATCCTCCTCATCCCCTTCTTTATGAAGCGCTACGGCATCAAGAACGTCATGCTCATCGCCATGATGGCCTGGGTGTTGCGCTTCGGCCTCTTCGCCCTGGGCAATCCTGGCAGTGGCGTGTGGATGTTTGTCCTCTCAATGATCGTCTATGGCGTGGCCTTCGACTTCTTCAACATCTCCGGATCGCTCTTTGTCGAGCAGAACACGGACACGAAGCAGCGAAGTTCCGCCCAAGGACTGTTTATGCTGATGACCAATGGTATCGGCGCGACTATTGGCACACTCTCCGCCCAGGCGGTAGTCAACGCCTACACCGTCGATGGCGTGACGCAGTGGGCCGCGTGCTGGTACGTCTTCGCAGGCTACGCCCTCGTGGTGGCCGTCGCCTTTGCGCTGATATTCCGACCCAAAACAAAAAAGCACAATGAAGAATAACCCAGAAGATATCGCCCGCGTCAACAGCATGCTGACGGACTGTGTTGAACTGAAGTTGCACGACGTGGTCTGCATCGTGGGCGCCGACGAACTCCGCCTGATGATCCTCACCGACTCCGTGGGCAAACGACAACTCTCCGCCATCTGCGACCGCGCGGTGGAGAAGGAACTCGTGTTTCGCATGCACAAGACCGGCTGCCAGGGACGCTTGCCCGAGGTGCTCTGCTCCCTGATGCCCGGACTGTGTCGCGACGACTATGCGCTCTATGTCTATGACATCACGGACGGGACGTATCACGTACACCTCGTCAACCGCAGGACGGCGGAAGAGACCGAGATCCGCATCACCGACGCCGTCCTCCTCTCGATGGTCGCCAACATCCCCCTGCTCACCAGCCATGCGTTCTTCGAGAAGCAGGCCCTGCCGTTTGACCAAGCCAAGGGCAAGCTCAGAATGCCGGTCAACGCCATGACCACCGAGCAGCTCCGCGAGCATATCAAGCGAGCCGTGGCGGACGAGTACTACGAGGACGCCGCCAACATCAAAAAGGAACTGGAGAAGCGCAGCAAGGAGCAAGGTTCCGAGGAGGCCCCACAATGAAAGAAGCCCGATACTTCTATGTGCCCCAGGCAGGACAGCGCGACGAGCTGCCCAGCGAGGAGGCACGCCACGCCGTGCGCGTGCTGCGGCTGGTGGAAGGAGACGAGATCTTCCTCATCGACGGCGCAGGCAGTTTTCTGCGCTGCACCATCACGCTGGCGGCACCCCACCACTGCGCCTACCGCGTGGAGGAGACGCAGGCCCAGCAGCCCACGTGGCGCGGCCACATCCATCTGGCCATTGCCCCGACCAAGGACATGGGGCGCATGGAGTGGATGGCGGAGAAGGCCACCGAGGTGGGATGGGACGAGGTGAGCTTCCTCGACACGCAGTTTTCGGAGCGCAGGTCGCTCCGTGCCGACCGCATCGACAAGATCGTCGTGGCGGCCATGAAGCAGAGCCGCAAGGCGTGGAAGCCCGTGGTCAACGAGATGACCTCCTTCCGTGCGTTTGTCGATGCCCATCAGGAGGGCCGGCGCTTCATCTGCCATTGCTACCCCGAGATAGCGCGCCAGGACTTCTTCGACGCCATCACCGCGCCGCAGGGCGACGCCGCAGGCGCCTCCGACGACATCACCGTGCTTGTGGGTCCCGAGGGCGACTTCTCCGTAGAGGAGGTGCGCTACGCCCTGGACCGGGGCTATGAGAGCGTGAGTCTGGGCAAGAGCCGTCTGCGCACGGAGACGGCAGGACTGACGGCCGTCGTGATGGCCCAGCTGGCCCGCCGCAGGTAGCGTGCCCACGAGCAGCGGCAAGACAAAGAAAACAAACAGACCATTCAAGAGAGTCTTACTATAATACCTTATTTAATTTAACTGATTATGCAAAAAAGACTGTTTACCCTCGTTGTGATGCTGACGGCGATCTTCGCCTCGGCACTCGCACAAGTGACGACATCCGGCATCAGCGGAAAGGTCCTTTCCGCCGGCGACGACGTCATTGGTGCAACTGTCACGGCTACCCACAAGCCGTCGGGCACCGTCTATCGCGCAGTGACCAACATCGATGGACGCTTCTCCATCCAAGGTATGCGTGTGGGCGGCCCCTACACCGTGGAGGTCTCCTACATCGGCATGGAGACCAAGAAGTTTGAGAATGTCAACCTCACCCTGGGTGAGACGGAGGACCTCTCCTGCTCGCTCTCCAACAACTCCAAGGAGCTGGAGGAGGTCGTCGTCACGGGCCAGGCTGGCATAGATGCCACCAAGACGGGAGCGGCGCAGAGCATCAACGCCCGCCGCATCAGCGAAATCCCAACGGTGAGCCACAGCATCGCCGACATCGCGCGCATGAACCCGCAGATCACGACCAACGGACAGAGCGGAGCCATGTCGTTTGCCGGTACGAACAACCGCTACAACGCCTTCCAGATCGACGGCGCGATGAACAACGACATGTTTGGTCTGACCTCCAACGGCAGCAACGGCGGCCAGGCGGGCGCCCAGCCGGTCTCCATGGAGACGGTGGAGCAGATCCAGATCAACGTCGCCCCGTTTGACGTTCGCCAGAGCGGATTCACCGGTGGTGCCATCAACGCCATCACCAAGAGCGGTACCAACGAGTTCCACGGTTCGGCCTATCTCTACGGCAACAACGAGAAGCTCGTAGGCCGCCACTACAAGCTGCCCGGTGGCAAGTATTCCGACCCGTATTCAGACGAGAGCGAGTCGATGTTTGGCTTCACCCTCGGCGGTCCGATCCTGAAAAACAAGCTCTTCTTCTTCGCCAACTTCGAGCGTTCCTACAAGTCCTATCCCAACGAGTACGGACTGGGAGCGCCCGACTCCAAGGTCGATGCCGACAAGGCCACGAGCATCCTCAACGCCATCAAGGACCTGGCGCAGCGACAGGGCATCAACTACAACGGACAGTATGACAGTTCCGACTCCGACACCTGGAGCAACAAGGCCGGCTTCAAGATCGACTGGAACATCAACGACTTCAACAAGTTTATGGTGCGCTGGAGCTACGTCAACGCCTCCAGCCTCAACGGCAGAGGCAGCATCTCGACGCTCAACACCATCGACCACCTCTATCGCTTCAAGTCCAACACCAACACGGTGACGGCAGAGTTGCAGTCGCGCCTCTCGCCCGTCCTGAGCAACGAGGCCCGTCTGAGCTACGTCGGCGTGCGCGACAAGCGCACCTCGGGAGCCGCCTTCCCCTCCATCACCATCAAGAACGTGGGCAACGGTACGGTCAATATCGGTAATGAGATTAGCTCCATGGCCAACGGACTCAACCAGGACGTCTGGACGCTGGAGGACAACCTCACCTGGTATAAGGGCAACCACACCCTCACCTTCGGTACGCACAACGAGCTCTATAGCTTCGACAACCTCTTCATCCAGAACCTCTATGGTAGCTACAACTTCCTGAGCGCCGACGACTTCTTTACCTACTATAATGGTGTGGTCGATGGCACGGGAATGTACACCGACAACAAGGGCAGGCTCAACCCCATCGGCACGCTCATCAACACCTACAACTTCGGACGCGCCAACGTCGCCGTCACGGGCGACCCCTTGTGGAGCTCAGCCTTCTCGGCAGGCCAGATTGGCTTCTACGCACAGGATAAGTGGAACGTCACCCGCGACCTCCAGTTCACCTACGGTATGCGCTTCGACATCCCGCTCTTCTTCGACACGCCGACGGAGAACGCACCGTTCAACGACTGGGCCTACGCCAACGGCTATGACCTCAAGACCAACCGCAAGTTGGCCTCCAAGGTGATGATCAGTCCGCGCCTCGGATTCCGCTGGGACATCGCTGGCGACAAGCGCTACATCCTCCGCGGTGGTATGGGTATCTTCACGGGCCGCATCCCCTTCGTATGGTTGAGCAACAACTTCACCAATACCGGTATTCAGATGGAGAGCTACTACGTCAAGAACAACAAGGACGTGAACCTCATCCTCGACCCCAACCGCCAGTCGGAGAACGCCGACAACCTCAAGGCTAAAGGCAACCAGCTCATCAACGTCTTCGACAAAGACTTTAAGTTTGCACAGAACTTCCGCCTCAACCTCGGTTTCGACTTCCAGGCCCTGGGCATCAACTGGACCGCTGAGGCCATCTACTCCAAGACTCTCAACGACGTCTATTACCAGAACATCGCCTACAAGGAGAGCGGCCGCACGCTGGCCGACGAGACCGGACTTCCCTGGGACGACCGTCCTCTCTATGAGTTCGCCTCCAAGGGCACGCCGTTCAACAACATCTACGTGCTCCGCAACACCAGCAAGGGCTACACCTACAACCTCTCGCTCAAGGCCGAGAAGCACTTCAACTTCGGTCTCGACCTCATGGCAAGCTACAGCTTCACGAAGTCGAAGAGCATGGGCAGCCCCACGTCTTCCGTGGCACAGAGCAACTGGCGCAACACCCACACCTACCGCCAGAGCAACCATCCGGAGCTGGCCAACAGCGCCTTCAATATCCCGCACGTGCTGAAGGCTTCCGCTTTCTACCACATCGACTACGGACGCAACAAGATGTTCACCACCACCGTGGGTCTGATCTACCAGGGTTCGAGCGGTTCGCCCTACTCAATGCTCTACAGCGGCGACATCAACGGCGATGGTGCCACGAGCAACGACCTCTTCTTCATCCCGACGGACGAGCAGATCGACCAGATGCCGTTCAAGGCCACGAAGGCGCTCTCAGCAGACCAGCAGCGCGCCAACCTCAAGACGTGGCTGGCCAACACGCCCTACCTGCGCGACCACCGCGGCGAGTACTACAAGCGCTATGCCGACAACCTGCCGTTTGAGAGCCACTTCGACCTGCACGTAGCCCAGAAGTTCAACCTCAAGGTGGGAACCTACGTCCACTCGCTGGAGCTCTCGCTCGACATCATGAACGTAGGCAACCTGCTCAACAAGGACTGGGGCCGCACCTACAGCAGCTCATACGTGAGCGAGTTTATGTCGCCCGTCACCTACAACAAGGGTGAGTATCAGTTCCTGAAGGATGCTGACTATATACTCAAGTATCCGAGCACGTACTACAGCCGCTGGCGCGGACAGATCGGACTGAAATACACGTTCTAATCAGACGTTCCTATCATCTGACCTTCAGGGCCCACACGATGGGCCTTGGAGGTCATTTTTCTAACTAGACAACAAACACAAGAATCGTATGATCATAGACTTTGAGAAAATAGCCGAGGCCCACATCGAGGGCTTCAAGGGAGGCGAGGGCAAACTCGACACGCGCAACTACGTCGACGACCGCGCCCGCATCATGTACTCCACGCTTCGCCCGGGCGCCCGGTCCGGAGAGCACCGCCACGAGGGCACCTTTGAGGTGATCTACGTGCTGAGCGGCGAACTGACCTTCTGCTACGACGGCCAGGAGGAGGTCTGCCGCATGGGACAGGCTCACTACTGCCCCGAGGGCCACGCCCACGCCTTCGAGAATCGCACCGACCACGACGCGCTCTACCTCGCCATCGTCCCCACCTTGGGATAGGCGAAAAAGGGGCAGAAAGACAAAAAGGCCGAAATGATAGGAAAATCTTTGGCGTTTTGAGTGGAAAATGCTAACTTTGCAAAGAAATATCAATTATACCTATTATATATATGTATAGAACAAACACATGTGGAGAGCTTCGTCTGGAGGACGCAGGCCGCCAGGTGACGCTGGCAGGATGGGTGCAGCGCATGCGCAAGATGGGAGGAATGACCTTCGTTGACCTGCGCGACCGCTACGGCATCACCCAGCTGGCATTCAACGAGGCCGTCAACGCGCCGCTTTGCGAAGAGGCCAATAAGTTGGGACGCGAGTATTGCATTCAGATAAAGGGTGTCGTCAACGAACGCCAGAGCAAGAACAACAAGATACCTACGGGCGACATCGAGATCGTCGTCGATGAGCTCAGCGTGCTCAGCCCGTCGCTCACGCCGCCGTTCACCATCGAGGACAATACGGATGGTGGCGACGACCTGCGCATGAAGTATCGCTACCTCGACCTGCGCCGTCCGGCGGTGCGCCGCAATATGGAACTGCGCCACCGCATGACCATCCTGATTCGCAACTTCCTCGACCAGCAAAACTTCATCGAGGTGGAGACGCCGATCCTCATCGGTTCCACGCCCGAGGGCGCACGCGACTTTGTCGTGCCTTCGCGCATGAACCCGGGACAGTTCTACGCGCTCCCGCAGAGCCCGCAGACGCTCAAGCAGCTGCTCATGGTGGCTGGCTTCGACCGCTACTTCCAGATAGCGAAGTGCTTCCGCGACGAGGACCTGCGCGCCGACCGCCAGCCGGAGTTTACGCAGATCGACTGCGAGATGTCGTTTGTGGACCAGGAGGATGTGCTCCAGTTGTTTGAGGAGATGGCCCGCGTGCTCTTCCGCGAGGTGAGAGGCGTGGAGCTTCCGAAACTGGAGCGGATGACCTGGCACGAGGCCATGCGCCGCTTCGGCAGCGACAAGCCCGACCTGCGCTTCGGCATGGAGTTTGTGGAGCTCATGGACGACCTCAAGGGCACGGGCAGCTTCTCCGTCTTCGACGAGGCAGCCTACATCGGCGGTATCGTCGTGCCGGGCTGCGCCGACTACAGCCGCAAGCAGCTCAACGAGCTGACCGACTTCGTCAAGCGCCCGCAGATTGGAGCCAAGGGCCTGGTCTTCATCAAGTATAATGCCAACGGCACGGTGAAGAGCAGCATCGACAAGTTCTACACGCCCGAGCAGCTCGCCAAGGTCAAGGAGACCACGGGAGCCAAGGACGGCGACCTCGTGCTCATCCTCTCGGGCGACAACGCCAACAAGACGCGCATCCAGCTCTGCTCGCTCCGTCTGGAGATGGGCAACCGCCTCGGACTGAGAGACAAGAATGTCTTCAAATGTCTGTGGATCATCGATTTCCCGCTCTTCGAGTGGAGCGACGAGGAGCAGCGCCTCATGGCCACCCACCATCCCTTCACCATGCCCAACCCCGACGATCTCCCGCTCCTGGACGAGCATCCGGAGCAGGTGCGCGCCAAGGCCTACGACTTCGTCTGCAACGGCATCGAGGTGGGCGGCGGTTCGCTCCGTATCCACGACACGCAGCTGCAGGAGAAGATGTTTGAGGTGCTCGGATTCACGCCCGAGCGCGCCGAGGCGCAGTTTGGCTTCCTGATGAATGCTTTCAAGTATGGAGCACCGCCCCATGCCGGACTAGCCTTCGGTCTCGACCGCTTCGTCAGCATCATGGCCGGACTCGACTCCATCCGCGACTGCATCGCCTTCCCGAAGAACAACAGCGGACGCGACGTGATGCTCGACGCACCCTCGGAGATCGACGACAAGCAGCTGGACGAACTCCAAATCAAGGTGGAACTCAAAGCGTAATTTTCTTTGACGTAGGTCAAGAAATAACCATTCCTCCCTCGACGACAGCGCGTTGTAACAGTCTTTTCGCCTTATTGCTTTTGCATTTAGAGAATAAAACTGTAACTTTGTAACCGACATCGGTCAATAGGTTATACTCAAGTCATTGAGAGATTTATTTTAAGTGTAAAAAGAAGTATGGAAACAAAGAAGGTAACAACAAAGACTACCGCCACGAAAGCCGCGGCAGCCAAGAGGACGACCGCCAGAAAGGCGTGCGCCCGCAAGAGTAGCGAAGTGGCTATCAATGCTCAGAATATCGGTTTCAAGGCTGGCGACGTTTACAATGCACTCGCCGCTGCCGACAAGGCATTGAGCGTGGAGGAGATCGCCAAGGCGGCACAGATCAGCGCCAACGAGGTGCTGGTCGGCTTGGGTTGGCTCTTCAAGGAGGGCAAGGTCGCAGGACAAGAGGACAACAAAGTGGTTCTTGCATAAGCCATCCATTAGAAGAAATACTTCAAAGGGAGGTCTGTGGGCGAAGGCTTATAGGGCTCCCTTTTCTTTTCTTCCTGCGCTGCGTTTTCTTCCTACGCTACCGTTTCTTCCTACGCTCCTTGCGGCCTCGTCCGCATCGACCCGCAGGAGGAAGGCAGCCACCTGCCAAACACCAATATCTATCACAGACAGCATAGACCTATAACATGAAATACGACCGACTCATCATAGAGATTCTGATGGAGGCTGGCAGCGACGGCCTGACGGTCAGAAAGGTTTCCCGCCATGTCTTCAATGCGGTCAACGGCCTGTTCGACGAAGCCGATATCGAGGCGGTCCACAAGCTGGTGCGGGCTTTTCTGCAGCGCCACAGCAAGGGGGCGAGTCCTGCGCTGGACCGTCCGAAGCACGGCATCTATGCGCTCAACCGCAGGACGGCGGCAGGCCGGGCACTGATAGAGCGCCTGCTGAACGAAGAAACGGATCAGCCCAAGCCGCAGGGCAGCGTCCAGGAACTCTCGATACCCTTCGACGACGACTTTTTCGCCGCTGAATAAGGCCGCTGAGGGAGCCAACTGCCTCCTGGCAGCGGTCCAAAACTTGAACAAACAGATATTTTCCTGTCATTTTTCAAAAAAATGGGCGTCAACAAGGTGGCGTATCATTTTTTCTTCGTATATTTGCGCTTTATTAATAAAATAAAGAACGCTAATCTTACATTGTATGGCAAGAAGTAACAATCACCTTGTAATTATGGCTGGAGGCGTGGGCAGTCGCTTCTGGCCGATGAGCACAACCGAGCATCCTAAACAGTTTATTGACGTGTTGGGCACGGGCAGAACCATGATTCAAATGGCTTTCGATCGCTTCGACGGCGTGGTGGAGGCCAAGAACATGTGGGTCGTCACAAACAAGTGCTACCGCGACCAGGTGCACGAGCAGCTGCCCGAGATTCCGGAGAGCCACATCCTCTGCGAGCCGTGCCGGCGCAACACCGCGCCGTGTATCGCCTATGTGAGCTGGCGAATCAAGGACGAGGACCCGAAGGCCAACATCGTCGTGGCGCCCAGCGACCACCTGGTGGTGGACATTGCCGAGTTTAAGCGCGTGGTGGCAAGCTGCCTCGACTTCACCTCCGGCACCGACGCCATCGTCACCCTCGGCATGAAGGCCACGCGCCCCGAGACGGGCTACGGCTACATCCAGGCCGACCTATCGCTCGCCTCGCCCCGCAATAGGGAGATATTCCGCGTCGATCAGTTTCACGAGAAGCCGAAGCGCGAGGTGGCGGAGACCTACCTGAAAGAGAAAAACTTCTTCTGGAACGCGGGCATCTTTATTTGGAGCGCAGCCACCATCGTCAATGCCTTCCGCGTCTATCAGCCCAACATAGCCAAGATCTTCGACCGCATACGCCCCATGCTCGGCACACCCGACGAGCAGCGCATCATCGACGAGGTCTATCCGCAGTGCGAGAACATCTCCGTCGACTACGCCATCATGGAGAAGGCGGAGGAGATCTTCGTCTGCCCCTCCGACTTCGGATGGAGCGACCTCGGCACCTGGGGCAGCCTGCTCCTGCAGACGCCCAAGGACATCTATGGCAACGCCGTGATCGGACAGAACGTGCAGCTCTACGACAGCCACAACTGCATCGTCCATACGCTCGAAGAGAAGCGCGTGGTGATAGAGGGGCTCGACGGCTACATCGTGGCGGAAAACGACGACACGCTCCTCATCTGCAAACTGTCGGAGGAACAACGCATCCGACAGTTCTCGGAGGAGTTGTAATACGCAACGCAAACAAGGAGGTGGGCGCTATCTGTGGAGGATCGCAGGATAGGGCCCACTTTGGCCTCAACGAGGCATAGGACAACTCTGCAGGGGCCTGCTGCGGCGGCCGCTTGCGGACATCAACTAAAAAAGCGATTATCAAATGGAAAAGAAAGTGGCCCTCATCACGGGCATCACGGGTCAGGACGGTTCGTTCCTGGCCGAGTTTTTGATTGGAAAGGGGTATGAGGTGCATGGATTGTTGCGCCGCAGCTCCTCTTTCAACACAGGACGCATCGAGCACCTCTATCTGGACGAATGGGTGCGCGACATGAAGCAGAAGCGACTGGTAGACCTCCACTGGGCGGACATGACCGACTCCTCGTCGCTCATCCGCATCATCGGCGAGACCAAGCCGACGGAGATCTACAACCTGGCCGCACAAAGCCATGTCAAGGTGAGCTTCGACGTGCCGGAATATACCGCCGAGACCGACGCCGTCGGCGTACTGCGACTGCTCGAAGCCGTCCGTATCTGCGGACTGGAGAAGACGTGCCGCATCTACCAGGCGTCCACCTCCGAGCTCTACGGACAGGTACAGGAGGTGCCTCAGCGCGAGACCACGCCTTTCTATCCGCGCAGCCCCTATGGCGTGGCGAAGCTCTACGGCTATTGGATCGTGAAGAACTACCGCGAGTCCTACGGGCTCTATTGCTGCAACGGCATCCTCTTCAACCACGAGAGCGAGCGGCGCGGAGAAAACTTCGTGACAAGAAAGATCACCCTGGCGGCCAGCCGCATCGCACAGGGATTCCAGGACAAACTCTACCTCGGCAATCTCAACGCCCTCCGCGACTGGGGCTACGCCAAGGACTACATCGAGTGTATGTGGCTCATCCTCCAGCAGGAGCAACCCGAGGACTTCGTCATCGCCACGGGCGAATACCACACCGTGCGCGACTTTGCCACGCTGGCGTTCCACCATGCGGGTATCGAACTGGAATGGCAGGGCGAGGGCCTCAACGAGAAGGGCATAGACCGCGCCACGGGCCGCGTGCTGGTGGAGGTGGACCCGAAGTATTTCCGGCCAGCCGAGGTAGAGCAGCTGCTTGGCGACCCGACGAAGGCGAAGGAGAAACTGGGATGGAACCCGCACAAGACCTCGTTCGAAGAACTGGTGCGCATCATGGTGGAGCACGACATGCGCTTCGTGCGCAAACTCTATCTCAAGGCACAGATGCCGGAGTAGGATACTGCCAAACCAAAAGTAAAAACGCTATAACGAAGAAAAGAATTATGCTGGATAAGAATACCAAGATTTATATCGCCGGCCACCGTGGGCTGGTCGGTTCTGCCATCTGGAAGAACCTGGAGAACCGAGGCTACCACAACCTCGTGGGATGCACCCATGCCGAGCTCGACCTCGCGGACCAGCGGGCCGTGGAGGAGTTTTTCAAGGCCGAACGCCCCGAGGCGGTCGTGCTCGCGGCTGCCTTCGTGGGTGGCATTATGGCCAACTCGCTCTACCGCGCCGACTTCATCATGCAGAACTTGAAGATGCAGTGCAACGTCATCGACTGTGCCTATCGCTACAAGGTGAAGAAGCTGCTCTTCCTCGGATCTACCTGCATCTATCCGAAGAATGCGCCGCAGCCGATGGGGGAGGACGCGCTGCTCACCTCGCCGCTGGAATATACCAACGAGGAGTATGCCATCGCCAAGATAGCAGGACTGAAGATGTGCGAGAGCTACAACCTCCAGTATGGCACCAACTACATCGCCGTGATGCCGACCAACCTCTATGGGCCCAACGACAACTTCCACCTGGAGAACAGCCACGTGCTTCCAGCCATGATGCGCAAGTTCTATCTGGCCAAATGCCTGCACGAGAACGACTGGGAGGCCGTGCGCCACGACATGGAGAAGCGGCCTATCAACCCGCCCACCACACTTGCCGAGACGATCGGCGAGGGCAACGTGGGAGGACAGGATTCGGAGGAGCGCATCCTCGCCGCCCTCCAGTTTTTCGGCATAGAGGCCAACCGGGTGACGCTCTGGGGCGACGGAACGCCGCTGCGCGAGTTTCTGTGGAGCGAGGACATGGCCGACGCCAGCGTCTATCTCTTGCTCAACGTCGATTTCAAGGACATCATTGGCATAGAGAAATACTCCAGCGTCTTCTACGGGTCGCGAACGGACGGCGCGGTCGATCGCAACAACTCCGAGGGACGAGGGGGCGCCATCCCGGCCTTGGGGGAGATACGCAACTGCCATATCAACGTCGGAACGGGCAAGGAACTGACCATCCGCGCGCTGGCCAAACTGGTGGCGCGCACCGTCGGATTCAAAGGTACTATCGTCTGGGACTGCGACAAACCCAACGGCACGCCGCGCAAGCTGATCGACGTCTCGAAGCTCCATAGCCTGGGATGGCAACATCGTGTGGAGATAGAGGAGGGTGTGGCCCGGCTCTACGACTGGTATCGCCACGCGTAAGAAAAAAAGATAAAAAAGCATAAAAAAGTAGCAGGAGCAGGCAGGCAACGCGTCCCCGCCCGCTCCTGCCATTTTGCATTTTGACGACTGCGAAAGGCCAAAAATGGCGAAGTGGAAAATGAAAACGTAAGGTGTAAGGTGTAAGGTGTAAGGTCGCAGAGGTACAGGGACACAGGGATGCAAGATCGCAGGGCTACAGGGTGCAGGGACGAATCGCACATCTTTGTGTACGATATTTTTACCCATTTTCCTATCAAATCGCTCCCGATTCCTATTGGTATCCGCCGACTGAGCATGAGGAAAACCTTAATTCCGCAACACTATTATAAATTAAACTTTTTAAGTACCTGAGCAACAAAAAGTTGCCCAGGATTTTGTCATGTCGAAGAATTCACTTATCT
>QWCB01004397.1_pt1 | contig 16273 bp, 16 predicted proteins | sample 1972511 | NCBI WGS metagenome assembly QWCB01 (sample SAMN09866719, study PRJNA288562) | Human gut metagenome isolate term5_stool, whole genome shotgun sequencing... | isolation source: gut | host: Homo sapiens | place: USA: California
TGTTAGATAGATGTTTAAGTAAAATTGATATAAAATATAATAATTTAGATTTATACAAAGAAAAAGAAAAACTTTTATTTGATAAAATAATAATAGCTTTAAAAGATATAGAGCAAGATTATAATATAAAAATAAGTGATGATGAAGTAGCATATATTGTAAAAATTATAACTACAAAAAAATAAAAAAAGGCATCTTAATAATTTATTAAGATGCCTTTTTCATAGTAAAGATTTTTTATAAAAGTAAAAGTTCTACAACGAATACAGATAAACAACAAGAAGAGGCTACTTGGAATAAATTAGCACCAAACCAAGAAAGTACAATACCGATGACAAGAGCAATAGCTCCAGAAAGTGGAGTTTGTGTTACCTGTATAATTGCAGGAAAAGTCATAACTGCTAATGTGATATAAGGAACATAGTAAAGAAAAGATTTTATCAGTGGATTTTTTATTTCTGTTTGAATTAAAGTCAGTGGCAAAACACGAATAGCAAAACTAGTTAAAGCCATGACTAAAATGTATATATATACCTCAGACATTTTCTTCACCATCCTTTGTTTTTACTGGATATAAGATGCTAGCAATCAAAGATAATACTATAGTTAAAATAATAATACGTGTAGCACTTGATAATTCAGATATATAAGGAAGGTAAGTGGACAAGTAGCTAGCAATAAAGCTGATGATAACAAATACACCAATTACTTTATTTTTTCGTGCAGGTGGAATGATAACGGCTAAAAACATGCCGTATAATGCTACACTAAAAGCACTTATCAATTGAATTGGCAATAAATTACCTACAACAATTCCAAGAGCTGTACCTCCAGCCCAACATGGCATAGTGATGAACATAGCACCAAAGTAATAGAAAGAATTTAGATAATTAGGTCTAGCGATAGAAATAGCAAATAATTCATCTGTGATATCAAAGCCAATTAAAATGCGTTGATACCATGGAATATCTGGCGATAATTTTTGACTTAAAGCGCAACTCATAATCAAATAACGAGAATTAGCGATTAAGATAACGAGAAATACTTCTATATATGTTGCCATTGTAGCTATAGAAGTAAAGCCAGCATATTCACCAGCGGAAGCATTTACAAGAAAGCTTGTTAAAAAGCCTTGAAATGCTGTTAGTCCTGCATTTTTAGCAGTGATTCCCAAAGAGAAGGAAACTGCTAAATAACCAAGAGCAATAGGAAAACCATCACGTATACCATCTTTAAAAGCTTGTTTTTTTACAGAGATATTGTCTACTGGATAAACATCGTTAGCAATATCTAATTCATTCATAGCGATTTCCTCCATTTTGTATTTTATTTTTAAATATGTATTTTGTATAAATATTATAGCAGTTATATTTACATTAGGAAAACGAATATTTATAATAACTATATAAGTAAAACTAATGGGAGAGCGAATGCATATGGTTTCGCGTTATGGGATTTTTTGTAAAGTCATAGAAAATGGAAATTTTACAAAGGTAGCAAAAGAAGTGGGCTATTCGCAAAGTGCGATTAGTCAAAGTATAAAGGCGTTAGAACAAGAATTAGGAACCATCTTGATAGATAGGAAAAAAGAAGGCATAACATTAACAGATGATGGCAAATCTTTTTATCCGTATATACAGGCAATTTTTCATGCTGAACTTTCATTGAAACAAAAGCAACAGGAAATGAAAGGTTTAGAGCATAGCGTTATACGTATTGGCACTTTTACTAGTGTGAGTAGAAATATTTTACCGCAATTGATGAAGAGTTTTAAATCATTATATCCTACAGTCAATTTTGTTTTAAAACAAGGTGAATATACAAGCATAAAGAAATGGATTTTACATGGAGAAATTGATTTTGGTTTTGTAAATAGTGATGTAGTTTCAGGAATTAATATGGAATTTTTATATAGAGATGAAATGATGGCAGTATTGCCTAAACATCATAAATTAGCTAATTTGCCGATTATATCTTTAGACCAATTAGCCAAAGAATCTTTTATTTTATTAGATGAAGGTCGCCATAGTGTGATTATGCATGCTTTTGCTGATTATAAATTAGAGCCACAGATTGAATATAAAGTTTATGATGATTATTCGATTTTAGCTATGGTAAAACAAGGATTAGGGATATCTGCCATGTATAGTTTAGTTTTAAATGGATTTGAAGATGGTTTAGCTATTCGACCAATAAAAGAACACCCTGAACGCAATGTAGCTTTGGCATGGCAAAATTGGGATACAATGTCACTGGCTTCACGTAAATTTGTGGAATTTATAAAAGAAAATTTTGTTTTTGTGCAAGAAAAATAAAAAAATTGCAGAGCTTACGCTCTGCAATTTTTATTTGATGATACTCAATAATTCTAAAGGTTTATCAATAATAAAATCGGCATTAATATCTTTTAATTCCTCAAGACTGCCATATCCATACGTTACACCAACACATTTTAAATTAAATTTTTTCGCGCCAATGACATCGTATTTACGGTCGCCTACCATTATACAGTCATTTAAATCTGTAATTTGCATTTGTTTTAAAACATAAGCTAATACATCATCTTTATTTATACGACTACCATCAAGTAAACTACCGCCAGCAAAGGCAAAATATTTTAGTAAATCATGTTGACTTAAAATATTTTTTACAAACTTTTCAGGTTTCGAAGAAGCAATCAATAATTTTAAACCATTTTCAGCTAAAGTCTTTAATAATTCAGGTATTTGCTCATATACTTCATTTTCAAAAATACCTTTATCTGTATAATATTCTCGAAAATATTTTACAGCTTCAAAACTTTGTTCATGACTAAAATTATAGCAACTAATAAATTGCTGATTTAATGGCGGACCTACAAAACTTTTTAAAACAGTCATATTTGTTTCATTTATGCCATATTTTTTTAAAGCATATTGTACAGCATGAATAATACCAGGCCCAGAATTAATCAATGTTCCGTCTAAATCAAAAATAATATTATGATATTTATATTGCATAAATTTATCCTCAATTTTATTTATTAATAAGTTTTTTAGCAATTTCTACAGCCTCAACGCCATCAGGAGCATAAGCATTAGCACCGACATTATCAGCATATTCTTGAGTTACTACAGCGCCACCGATCATGACTTTTGTGGAGTAATCGCTTTTATTTAATTCAGCGATGACTTCATCTATCTGTGTAATAGTAGTTGTCATCAAGGAGCATAGACCGATCATATCGGCTTTATTATCTATAGCTGCTTTAATGATTTCTTCTTTATCAATATCTTTACCTAAATCGATAACTTTAAAACCGTTATTTTCTAAAAGTGCAGATACGATATTTTTACCTAAATCATGGATATCGCCTTTTACAGTAGCAATGACGATAGTACCTTTGTTACTTACACTATCAGCTGGAATACGTTCTTTGATTTTGATGAAGGCTTCACGCATTGCTTCAGCGGATAACATAACTTGTGGTAAAAAGATTTTTTTCGCACCGAAATCTTTGCCAACGACATTCATTGCTGCGCTTAAAGCTTTATCTGTAATTTCATTTGGTTTATGTCCTTTATTTAAAGCTTGTTCTACCATTTGAGCAATGGATTCTTTTTCCCCACTGATTATAGCAGATTTTATATCTTCAATGATATCACCGCTAGATACTGCATTTTTAGCTTTAGCTACAGGAATATTTTGACCGGAATGATTAAGACTATAATCGCGACCATTAGGGTCTTTAGCTAAAAGAGCATTAGAAGCACTCAAGGCATTTTGCATAGAATCATCATAAGGGTTCATGATTGGAGCATCTAATCCCATTGCTAAACACATAGTGAAGAATGTGCTATTGATAAGTGGACGATTTGGAAGACCAAAGGATATATTGCTAAGCCCCATAGTGGAAGGAGCACCAATATGTTCGCGATAAAGTTTTAAAGTGTTTAATACTTCATTACAAGCATTTTTATCGGCAGCTATAGTCATTACAAGCGCGTCAAGTAAAAAGTCATTATCTTTTAAGCCCTGAGCTTTAGCTTCAGCGATTATTTTTTGAGCTAGTGCAAGACGTTCTTTAGCTGTTTTAGGGATACCTTCATCAGATAATGGCAAGCATAAGATTGCAGCACCATATCTTCTAGCTAATGGTATAAAATATTTTAATCTATCAGGTTCTGCACTGACAGAATTGATGAGTGCTCTACCAGGATATGCTTTTAACCCTGCTTCTAATGCTTTGACATCGCTTGTATCAATGGAAAGTGGTGTATTTACAAGTTGAGAGATTTCAGTGATAGCTTTGTGCATAGCTTTTGCTTGGTCAATTCCAGCAACACCCATATTTACATCAAGGATTTGAGCACCAGCTTGAGTTTGTTCGATAGCTTCACGTTTTACAGAAATAAATGAACCATTTTTTATTTCTTCGGCTAATTTTTTACGACCAGTAGGATTGATGCGTTCACCAATTAATCGTGTAGGTAAATCTTTGCCAATAAATACAGTTTTAGAACGGCTAGCAAGGGCAAGATTAGGATTTTGTGCTTTGCGAATAGGTTCTGAAACATTAGCTAAAGCTTCTTTGATAGCTTTGATATGAGCAGGAGTTGTTCCACAGCAACCACCGATATAAGTTGCACCAGCTTCTACAAGTTTTGGTGCCCATTTAGCCATATCTTCTGGAGTGAGTGGGAAGATTGTTTGACCATTTTCTAAATGTGGCATACCTGCATTTGCTTGTACACTGATAGGACAAGAACAATTATCGGCTAGTTCTTTTATGATAGGAACTAATTGTTCAGGGCCTAAAGAGCAGTTGGCACCGATGATATCTGCGCCCATAGCTTCTAAGATAATGGCAGCTGATTGTGGGTCTGTGCCTGTTACTGTTCTGCCATCTTCACTGAAGGATAATTGACAGATTACAGGTAAATCACAAGCATCTTTAGCAGCGAGAAGAGCAGCACGCATTTCTTGGATTTCAATACAAGTTTCGATGAGGATATAATCAACACCTGCGTCAGCTAAAATTTTAGCTTGTTCATAATAATTTGCATAAACTTCATCGAAAGTCAATTCGCCTAAAGGCTCAATAAAAGCACCAGTAGGGCCCATAGAACCAGCTACTTTTGCTTTGCCAGCAGTGGCGATTTTGGCATTTTTTACAGCAGCGATATTTATTGCTTCTACTTTATCGCCTAAGTTATATTCATTTAATTTAATGCGAGAAGCACCAAATGTATTTGTTTCAACAATATTTGAGCCTGCTTCTACATAAGCACGATGAACATTTTGGATAGCTTCTGGAGCTTCGATATTTAATAATTCAGGGCACATTCCTGGTTTTAATACAGATTTTTGTAACATAGTGCCAGTAGCACCATCAAATATATGTATCATAGAAGATACCTCCTAGAAATTTTTATTGAGCAAAAAAGATAAAATGTATTTGTTTATCATCATGAATTTTTATTTAATAATTCAGAGTCAAATGGTTTTATGCGGAAATTGCAATTAGGGTTTGGACAATATTTACAAGATTGTTTTTCAGGTTCGACATCTTGTGTTTTAGGTATAAGTCCAATGATTGCAGTAACGGATTTTCGCGGTGTAAGCATTAATGATGAAGTTAGGCTAATACCTATTTCATGAGCTTTAGCTAAGCGGAGCATTTCAGGTTGTGCCTGTATAGGCCAATCTCCATATCCTGGGCTAAATCGCCAACGACGAACTAATCCTTGCATATTGAATTTTTGGTCAATGGCTTGTTCGATACCATCAGCAACATGTTCAACAGCTGTAGTTGCAGCAGCGTCCATCAAAACAGCTAGCGTGTATTCTCCATCTTTGAAACGACGGGAGATTTCTTCTTCAACAGTTTCGCCGATTGTAACAGCGATGATGGCAACTTTTGTAGCTCGACAAAGATGTTTAGTTACTTTTTTCCCTTCTAATTTAAAGGGCTTATCTGCAAGTACAATGCCATTTTTAGCGTCATAGTCATATACTTCCCAAATCCCTTTAGGTTCGGAAATATATAAGACTTCACGACATGCTTCTAAAATAGTTTTTTTATTGAAATTAGGAGCTTTGTTAAGTCCAGCATAACGTCTAGTTTCACTAGGGTCAATGGACATTAAAGCAGCATTATATTTAGGCATGGTAAAATCTCCCTTAATGTTTTGTGTTTATAATTATATCTAGAAAAGAATTTTATCATAAATTTTAGTATAATTATACTGTTATTAGTTAAATTAATTTTTTATGATTGATTATAGTTTTAAATTATAATGAATTTATAAAAGTAATAAGTTAAAATAATTATTATAATATTTTAAAGGAGAAATACATGGAATTTTTAAATATTGATGAAATTTTACCAAATCCATTTCAACCGAGAAAGGAGTTTGATATGGAGCAATTAGCTCAACTAGCAAAATCGATAAAAGAATATGGCATAATTGAGCCTCAGGTAGCACAAATAGCTTTAATTGAAAATCTCCAACGTAGTAATTTAAATGTTATTGAAGAAGCAAATGCATATCAGTTGTTATTACATAAATTTAATTTAAAACAAGAAGAAGTAGCGCAAAAAGTGGGAAAAAGTCGTTCGCATATAGCGAATTTTGTACGCTTATTGAATTTAGCAAAAGAAGTACAGTGCTTATTACAAGATAATAAACTCAATATGGGGCAGGCAAAACCGCTTTTAGCGATAGAAGATGAAAAGCTTCAAGTAAAATTAGCTAATTTGATAATTGAAAGAGAATTATCTGCTAGAAAAGCTGAAGCTTTAGTCAAAAAAGTCTTAGCAGGGGATAATGTCATCGAGCAGATTGAACAAGTAAAAGAAGCTAAGATGTATTTAAATGATGTGCAAGAGCGCTTAAAACAAATATTGGGAACGAATGTAAATATAAAGCAAGGTAAAAAGAAATCTCGCATAGAAATTGAATTTTATAATGATGATGATTTAGCTAGATTAGTTGAATTATTGATGGAAAAACAAGAAAGTCCTCAGATGAACAAATCGAGAATTATTAAGGATTTTAACATTTAGTAAATGCTGTTTTGATTTTACAAATAAAAACATGAATGCTATAATGTTGCACGTTAAAAAGGATAGTCTTTATTGAATAATCAATTCTTTTTTAACAGAATTTAGGAGGGAATATTTATGGATTTTTCAATGCTAAATCAGATATTTCAAGATAATTTAGCAATTATTTTAACTGTAATCGTAGTTTTATTAGTTTTATTAATAATTTTATCAATAGTGATGCTTGTAAAATTAAGCAAAGCTAAAAAACGTTATAATTCATTAGTAAATGGTGCAACAGGTGAAAGTTTAGAGGATATTATAGCTGATAATATTGCTCAAATGAATGAACTTGTAGTAAAAAATAATAAAATTGATGCAGATTATGCAGAAATGAAATCTTTATTTACAAAATCCATTCAAAAAGTAGCAGTACATCGTTTCTGTGCTTTTGCTGATATGGGTGGCGATTTGAGTTATGCTGTAGCTTTACTTGATAATCAAAATAATGGTGTGATATTCTCTTCTATTTTTGGACGTCAAGATTCTTGCACATATGTAAAACCTATAGAAAATGGTGTTTCTAAATATCCTTTGACTCAAGAAGAAAACAAAGTATTATTAGAAGCTATGTCTAAATAATTTTGACAAAGATAAAAACAAAAGGAGTACAAATTGTTGTACTCCTTTTTTATGTGCAATTTTTCAAAAAAATCACTTCGCTTATGCGAAGTATAAAATTAATCAACTGTAGGCATAAATAAAGCAGGCATATTATTAATCGTATCAGTAACTTTCTGCTCTGTTTCCATAGCTTTTCGATGTAATCGCTCAGCCTTAGCTAAATCTTTTGGTTTATTATCTTGAATACCGATAGCATAAGCTTTCCATGCTTGAATAGTATATGTCGTACTTTCCATGCGCAATTCATGTAAATGGCGAGCGCCTGTAGGTATTTGATAACTTTGTAGATAATTATACCAATCTTGATATGTTGGCACTATTTTATTATCAATAAAAGATTTTAACAATGCTCTTTGGCTTGATGAAGGATTATTTTTGAAGTTTTCAGCTAAAACTATAAATTCGCTTTGTAATTGCTTGAATTGAGCATTATTTCTATCTAAATCGGCTTTAGTATTAGTCAAATACGTATTTATATCTTGGCGATAAAGATTAGATATCATAGTTAGATAATCTTGATAATTCGTAACTTCGCTGACTTGCCAAATGCCTTCTTCATTTTTGACTAATTTCAATTTTAAATCAAAGTTAGTATCTGTATATTTATCTGCAACTAAAATCGTTGCCATAACTGAATTATCATCAATAGTTTCTATGGATTTTATCTCTTTGAAACTTATATTGAATAACAAAGAGCGATTGATTAATTCTGTATAATCGATACCTAATTGACGACCTTTAAGCATAGAATCATAATTGAAACGTTGCCAATTTCCAGTTTGAATATATTTATCAATGCTTTGAATTGTGCCATCAATAATGATGGGTTCAATGAGGGCATAGAATGTTTGATAAATACTATGTTCTTTTTCCGTATAGATTTTGTCATTGATAAATATATCATTAGTCAAAATCTTATAATTTGGTGGTAATAAAGTTTTAAAATCTACGTATTTATGAATAGTGTCAATATCACGATGTTCAAAGGCTGTTTGCAATTCTTCTAAAGCATGTTCAGGAGAATTAGTGCGTTGGTAATAATAATAACCTCCTATAATTGATAAAATTAATAATACTAATAAAACTACAAAACAAGCAAATAAATTTTGTATGCGACGTTGTCTTCTTCGTTTAGCAACGGTTCGTTGCCATTTATCATCATTCATGATTAATTTACTCCAGGGTGAAAATTTGTATAATTATTATACCATAAAACAATATCGGTGGTTATTGCTTTTATTTTATAGTGTAAAGTTTACAATTTAATATTGACAAAAAATAATTGATGTGTAATAATATGAGCAAATCAATTCAAAAATTTAATACTTGCCTTAATGAAACCTATGAGGTGGAGATAAAAATATGAAATGCACTTACAGAGAGTAGGGGAGCTGAGAGCCTATAGTACGCAGCATATTAAATGGACCACTGAGGGTGCAGTCAACAGATTAGGGATAATCTTAGTATTCTGCAACGCGACACAAGCGTTAACTGTGAGGGATATGTTAGTATCCTGCAAAGAGGAGCATTTGCTCAAACAAGGTGGTACCGCGAGTAGAGTATAATATATAATTTTAATGATTTAATTATATAGAAATATAGATACCCGTCCTTGATATTATTTTCAAGGACGGGTATTTTTATTTGCTTACAAATAGATTTATAAAGGAGGATTAAAATATGTACAAACCGACTCTGGCAGAATTAGAAGCAATAAAAACAGAATATAAAATAGTGCCAGTGAGTAAAGAGATATTTGCTGACCTTACAACACCGATTAAAGTGTTGAAAATCTTGAAAAATATCAGTGATAATGTGTATTTATTTGAAAGTGTGGAGAATACACATCATTGGGGCAGATATTCTTTCTTAGGTTTTAATCCTTCTTTAGAGATTAGTTGTAAAAATCATTTATTGAAGATAAGAAAAGCTATTAATAATGAAATACAAGGAATTAAGACAGATAATCCAAATATAGAGATTAGAGAGATTTTAAAAGCATATAAAAGCCCTAAATTTGAATATTTACCGTCGTTTACTGGCGGATTAGTTGGATATTTTGCTTATGAATATTTGCGTTATCAAGAAAGTAAATTGGACTTTGTAGATGAAACAGTAAACAAAGATGAAGTTTCTTTCAATGATGTAGATTTGATGTTATTTGATAAGGTAATAGCTTTTGACCATTATACGAAAAAGATAATTTTAATTGTGAATATAAAAACTGATGATTTAGAAGCTAATTATGCTAAAGCCATTGATGATTTAGAAAAATTAGCAAAACTTATTATCTATGGCAAAGAAAAAGAAATACCTTCAGGAAAACTATTATCTGATTTTAAACGAGAGTTTTCTAAAGATGAATATATAGATGTAGTGAAAAAGACACAGCATTATATCAAAGAAGGCGATATTTTTCAGGCTGTCATTTCTAATCGTATAGAAGCAGATTTTTCAGGAAGTTTATTAAATGCTTATCGTATATTAAGAACGATAAACCCTTCGCCATATATGTTTTATCTAAGCTCCAAGCAAATAGAGTTGACAGGGGCTTCACCAGAAACATTGATAAAATTAGAGGATAAAGAATTAAAGACTTTTCCAATAGCTGGCACGATGCCAAGAGGTAAAGATGGACGAGAAGATGATTTATTAAAAACAAGATTGTTAAGTGATGAAAAAGAATTGGCAGAACATAATATGCTAGTGGATTTGGGCAGAAATGATATCGGTAAAATCAGTAAATTCAATTCAGTAACAGTGGAAAATATGCACAAAGTAGAGTTTTTCTCTCATGTGATGCATATAACAACTACAGTAAAAGGAAAAATCAAAGATGATTGTGATGCTTTAGACGCTATCGTAGCTACTTTGCCAGCAGGAACATTATCTGGTGCACCAAAAATACGAGCTATGGAAATCATTCATGAATTAGAGAAAAGCCCAAGAGGTATTTATGGTGGTGCTGTGGGATATATCGATTTTGCAGGCAATATGGATATGTGCATAGGTATAAGAATGGCAGTGGCAAAACAAGGTAAAGTATTTGTTCGTTCAGGTGGCGGAATAGTCAAAGATAGCATACCTGAAAATGAATACCAAGAAACGATAAATAAAGCCCAATCAATGATAGAGGCAATTACAAAAGCACAGGAGGTGGAAACATATGATTTTGTTAGTAGATAATTATGATAGCTTTGTGTATAACTTATATCAATTAATCGGTTCAATAAATCCAGAGATAAAAGTCATTCGCAATGATGAATTAAATATAGAGCAGATAAAAAAACTAAATCCAAGTCATATTGTGCTATCTCCAGGGCCAGGAAAACCTAGTGAAGCTGGAATTTGCAGTGAAATCGTGAAAGCTTTTCAAGGTGAGATACCGATTTTAGGGATTTGTTTAGGTCATCAAGTCATAGCCGAAGTTTTTGAAAGTATTGTAAGTTATGCCAAAGAAGTAGTTCATGGCAAAGCTTTTAAATTAAAGATAATGGAAAATTCACCTTTATTTAAGGGTATAGATAAAGAATTTATGGGAGCAAGATACCATTCTTTAGCGATTAAAAGAGAAACTTTAGGCGAAGATTTAAAGCTAATAGCAACTACTGATGATGGTGAAATTATGGCGATAGAGCATAGAAGATATCCTATTTATGGATTGCAATTTCATCCTGAATCGATTTTAAGTGATAACAGCAAGAAATTAATTCAAAATTTTCTGGATATAAGAGGTGGTAAAAATGATAAAACAAGCAATATATCAATTAAGCAATAAACAAGATTTAACAACAGAGCAGGCTATAGTTTCCATGCAAGAAATCATGAGTGGAACAGCGAGCAATATTCAAATTGCTAGTTTTTTGACTGCTTTGCGATTAAAGGGCGAAACGATAGACGAAATAACAGCTTTTGCTCAAGTCATGAGAGAAAAAGCTCAAAGCATAGATTATAAAGATGATTTATTTGAAATAGTCGGCACAGGTGGAGACGAAGCAAATACATTTAATATTTCAACTACAGCAGGATTTGTAATTTCAGCTAGCGGTATAAAAGTAGCTAAACATGGCAATCGCAGTGTATCTAGTAAATGTGGTGCAGCTGATTGTTTAGAAGCTTTAGGCACTAAATTAGAATTAGATGCTAAGCAGAATGAAAAGATGCTAGATAAAATAGGAATGTGTTTTATGTTCGCTCCGAAGTATCACAGCTCTATGAAGTATGCTAGTCCTGTTAGACGTGAACTAGGCATTAGAACAGTATTCAATATCTTAGGGCCACTTGCTAATCCTGCAAATGCTAATCGACAATTGATGGGAGTTTATCAAGAAGAATTAGTAGAGCCATTAGCGAAAGTATTATCTAATCTCGGTGTAAAAAGAGGTGCTGTTGTCTATGGTTATGATGGTTTAGATGAGATAACAGCTTGTAATAAAACTTTAGTATGTGAAATTAAAGATAAAAAATTAAAGACATATACTTTAGATCCTAGAGATTATGGTATGGAATATGCAAATTCAGCTGAATTAGTTGGCGGAGATAAAAATGAAAATGCTCAAATTACAAGGGATATTTTAGCAGGAACTTTGGGAGCAAAACGTAATGCAGTATTATTAAATGCTGGCATGAGTATTTATTTAGCAAAAGATGGATTATCTATACAAGATGGCATCAATATAGCCAAGGATACGATAGATACAGGCAAAGCTAAATATCAGATGGAACGATTTATCAAATATTCAAATGAGGTATGTTAAATGATTTTAGATGAAATTGTAGAGAAACGAAAAATCAATATAGCTAAACAAAAACAGATAAAATCATTAGCTATGCTAAAACAAGAAGCAGAAGCTTTGCCCCAAAATAGAGATTTTCCTTTGGAAAAAGCATTGACAAAGCAAGATATAAATTTTATCTGTGAAGTGAAAAAAGCATCACCATCAAAGGGAATTATAGCTCAGGATTTTCCTTATTTAACTATCGCTAAAGAATATGAATTAGCAGGAGCAAGTGCGATTTCTGTACTCACAGAGCCAGATTATTTTTTAGGTGAAGATAAATATTTACAAGATATTGCTCAAAATGTCAGTATTCCTGTATTATGTAAGGATTTTATTATCGATGAATATCAGATTTATAAAGCGAAAATTTTGGGAGCTTCAGCGATTTTATTGATTTGTGCGATTTTAGATGATGAAACACTTAAGAAATTTTTTACTTTAGCTGAAAAATTAGGGCTATCCTGTTTAGTGGAAGCTCATGATGAAAATGAAATTAAAAGGGCAATTGATGCAGGTGCAGATATTGTCGGTGTAAACAATAGAAATTTAAAAGATTTCAATGAGAATTTATATAATGAAATTGTTGAACAGCTCAAAACTGTTGAAGATCCAGAGATATCAATGGATGTATATAACTTAGGACTTATTTATAACATTTTGGGAGACTTGAATAATAATGTAATAGTTGTAATGACGTTGACCACACCAGCTTGTCCGATGGCAAGTATGCTTATTAAAAATATAGTTTCAGAAATTGAAAAAGTTCCTGAAGTTAATAATGTTGCTGCTGATATAGTTTTTGAGCCTAAATGGACCATTGATAGTATGAGCGATTATGCTAAAGTTGCTTTGGGATTCAAAAAATAAGGAATTTAATTAATAAAATTAAATTGTGGATGTAGTATTCAGTTTATTGCACTTTGCACTTGACACAAATTATAAATAAAACTATTGACAAAAGAAAAAACCTCCTGCATAATGAAGCCGTTTAAGCAAAATTAAGGTCTTTAGTGCCTGAAAATGTGATTTTTGTTTCTGAAAGTGGCATAAAAACTAAAGATGATATAAAAAAATTAAGAATTCATCAAGTGCAAGCAGTGCTTATCGGTGAAACTTTTATGAGGGCTAAAGATAAAGTCTTAGCACTTAATGAATTATATGGAAAGAAGATAAGCCCTAAAGTAAAATTTTGTGGCATGAAAACTATAGAAGATATAGCTATCATAAATAGATATACTCCAGATTATGTAGGTTTTATATTTGCTGAAAGTAAACGACAAGTAAGTATGCAAACAGCTAATGATTTAGCTAAAAATTTAGATGAAAAAATTAAAAAAGTCGGTGTTTTTGTCAATGCTTCGCTGACGCAAATTGAAGAGATAGCTCAGAAAGTTCCTTTAGATATCATTCAATTACATGGTGATGAGGATAATGAATTTATCAAAGCATTGAAAAATAAACTTGATTTACCGATTTGGCAAGCGATAAAAGTAAAAGATATTGTTGATATAGAAAGAGCTAAACAAAGTATTGCCGATATGATTTTGTTTGATGCTTATGTAAAAGATAGTGCTGGTGGCACAGGAAAGAGTTTTAATTGGGATTTACTTAAGGATTTTACAGGTGAATTTATCTTAGCTGGTGGTATAAATAAGCAAAATATCATTAGAGCGATAAGAACGACAAAACCATATATAGTGGATATCAGCAGTGGCATAGAAAAAGATAATCATAAAGATGAAAATGAAGTTAAGACGATAAGTGAACTTTTGCGAAAGGTAGGATAAATATGAGCGTGAATAAGATAAATAAAAAAGGTCGTTTTGGTAAATATGGCGGACAATATATGCCAGAGACTTTAATGAATGCAGTAAATCAATTAGAAGAAGCGTATTTAAAATATAAAGATGATCCTGATTTTGTCAAAGAATTAGAGGATTTACAGAGAAAATATACAGGTAGACCATCACTTTTATATTTTGCAGAAAAGATGACAAATGATTTAGGTGGAGCAAAGATTTATTTAAAACGAGAAGACTTAAATCATACAGGTTCTCATAAAATCAATAATGTTTTGGGGCAGATTTTATTGGCAAAACGCATGGGAAAAACTCGTGTAATTGCAGAAACAGGTGCAGGTCAACATGGCGTAGCTACAGCAACAGTGGCAGCACTTATGAATATGGAATGTGAAATCTTCATGGGCGAAGAAGATACGAAACGACAAGCATTAAATGTTTATCGCATGGAATTATTAGGAGCAAAAGTACATAGTGTTACTAAAGGAACAAGAACACTAAAAGACGCAGTAAATGAAGCTTTACGCGAATGGACTTCAAGAATTGATGATACACATTATGTTTTAGGCTCTGTCATGGGGCCACATCCATTTCCAACTATTGTACGTGATTTTCAGTCTATCATCAGTAGAGAAGCTCGTGAACAGATATTAGACGTGGAAAAGAGATTGCCAGATGTAGTCATGGCTTGCGTTGGTGGCGGTAGCAATGCTATGGGCATGTTTTATAATTTTATTCCTGATAAACAAGTGCGATTGATTGGTTGTGAAGCAGCCGGAAAAGGTCTTGATACAGAAGAACATGCAGCTACTATTTCTAAAGGCACAGAAGGTATTTTTCATGGTATGAAATCCTATTTTTGTCAGGATAAATATGGTCAGATTGCTCCTGTATATTCTATTTCAGCAGGTTTAGATTATCCAGGTATTGGGCCAGAACATGCTTATTTACATGATAGTGGTAGAGCTGAATATGTAGCGATTACAGATGATGAAGCAGTTGATGCGTTTGAATATTTATCAAGAACAGAAGGAATTATCCCAGCGATTGAAAGTGCTCATGCTATAGCACAAGTGATGAAAATTGCACCGAAAATGAAAAAAGATGAAATCATCATTGTTTGCTTATCTGGTAGAGGAGATAAAGATGTAGCAGCTATGGCGAGATATAGAGGAGTGAAAATCAATGATTAAGATAGAAGAAGCATTTAAAAATAAGAAAGCATTTATTCCCTTTGTATTGGCAGGTTATCCGAATTTAGAAGCTACAGAAAAATTCATTATAAAAATGGCAGAAGCTGGAGCCGATTTGATAGAAATAGGTATACCATTTTCTGACCCAGTGGCAGAAGGAACAGTTATTCAAGCGGCTAGTAAAGTGGCTTTGAGTGGCAATATGACGACAAATGATATTTTTTATATGGCTGAAAAATTAAAGGGAAAAGTGAATATTCCACTTGTATTTATGACTTATATAAATCCTATATTCGTTTATGGTAAAGATAAGTTTTTTGCTAGATGTAAGCAATGTAATATCAGTGGCGTTATTGTGGCTGATTTACCTTTTGAAGAAAAAGATGAAATCTTAACCCAAGCTAATGAAAATGATGTAGAAGTAATATCTTTGATAGCGCCTACTTCAGAAAATCGCATAGGTATGATAGCTAATGAAGCACAGGGCTTTATCTATTGTGTATCCTCTTTAGGTGTAACAGGTATTAGAAAAGAAATAAAAACAGATATACAAAGTATTGTAGATACTGTTCGCAAATATACAGATAAACCAGTAGCTGTAGGTTTTGGTATCTCAACACCGCAGCAAGCATATGATATGGCTAAAATTGCTGATGGTGTTATTGTAGGCAGTGCTGTTATCCGTATTATTGATAAATATGGCAAAGAGGCTACACCATATTTAGTTGACTATGTAAAATCTATGAAAGAAGCTATCTTAAAAGCATAATTAAAAATAATTTGTATAAT
>QWCB01002300.1_pt1 | contig 16256 bp, 12 predicted proteins | sample 1972511 | NCBI WGS metagenome assembly QWCB01 (sample SAMN09866719, study PRJNA288562) | Human gut metagenome isolate term5_stool, whole genome shotgun sequencing... | isolation source: gut | host: Homo sapiens | place: USA: California
AGATTATCTGCCTTACGCCCAACGCTGGACGGCAGAAGAGTTTTGCAACGCATTGCTAACCCTCTGCCATATTACAGACAAACTCATGTGTTCTTTCCTGAAGAGCTTGGAGAAACAGTTTGTAGAGCAAGGGGGCATCAAAGAACGAATGTATGCGGCACGCACGGGCTACCGAAAGCAGCAAGACGAGGAAAGAAGGCTTCTGCTGAGAGAAAATGAACAATTGAAAGCCGAGCTAAAGGCGCTTAAAGAACGCCTCAAACGGTTAGAAGGAGAGAATAGGGATGACTAGGAGAAACTAGGGAAGACTAGGAGAGACTAGGAATGACTAGGGAAACATAGGAACACCTATATATACCTATAAACACATAGAAACACCTAGATACACCCCCAGCTAACAACAACAAAAAAAACAACATCATCATGACCACCTACAACACCATTGCAGAATTGCAAAACTTCATTGTCTTAGACAGCTACACCAAGCTGTCACAAGTTGGCGAGCAGCCCACAGGCTATCAAACAGAGGCAGCCTTAGAGCGTGAGCTGATAGAAGATTTGGTGAACCAAGGCTATGAATATCTGCCACAGATCAGAACGCCACAGGCTTTGTTGGTAAACGTGCGCAAACAGCTGCAAACGCTCAACAACACCGTCTTCACCGATAAAGAGTGGCAACGCTTCTTGGACGAATATTTGGACAAAGCCAGCGACGGTATTGTGGACAAGACACGCAAGGTGCAGGACGATTATATCTACGACTTCGTATTCGATGATGGGCATATTCAGAACATCTATTTGGTGGACAAGCAAAACATTGCCCGAAACAAGGTGCAGGTCATCAACCAGTTTGAACAGACCGGCACACAAGCCAACCGCTACGACGTGACCATCTTGGTGAACGGACTGCCCATGGTGCAGGTGGAACTGAAGAAACGTGGCGTGGCAATTCGCGAAGCATTCAACCAAGTGCATCGCTACAGTAAGGAGAGCTTCAACAGCGAGAGCTCGCTATATAAATATTTGCAGATATTCGTCATCTCTAACGGAACCGACACCCGCTATTTCGCCAACACCGTGAAGCGCAACAAGAACTGTTTTGACTTTACGATGAACTGGGCAAAGGCGGACAACATGCTCATCAAAGACCTGAAAGACTTTACAGCCACCTTCTTCCAAAAGAATACCCTACTGCAAGTGCTGCTCTCCTACGCTGTGTTTGACACCAGCGACACGTTGCTCATCATGCGCCCCTATCAGATTGCTGCCACCGAGCGATTGATATGGAAAATCAGAAGTTCGTACCAAGCAAAGGTGTGGAGCACTCCCGAAGCAGGAGGCTACATCTGGCACACCACCGGTTCGGGCAAGACGCTCACCAGCTTCAAGGCAGCTCGATTGGCAACCCAGCTTGACTTTATAGATAAGGTGTTTTTTGTGGTTGACCGCAAGGATTTGGACTTTCAAACCATGAAAGAGTACCAACGGTTCTCGCCCGACAGCGTGAATGGGTCGGAAAGCACGGCAGGACTGAAACGGAATATTGAAAAAGACGACAGCAAGATTATCGCTCCACCTACAACGATATTCGTGACTGGTTCAGACAGGAGCGAGAGGGGAAAGCCGCTGAGGAATCCAAGATTGACTGGGACGATGTGGTGTTTGAGATAGACTTGCTCAAATCGCAGGAAATAGATCTCGACTATATCCTTGAATTGGTGTTTGAACACAACCAGAAAACAAAAGATAAAGACGCATTGATTGACGAAGTGCGCAGAATCATCCGCTCGAGTATTGGCAACAGAGCCAAAGAGGGATTGGTGGTTGACTTCATTCACGACACAGACCTTGACCCTATTCAAGACAAGGCAGGCATCATTTCTGCCTTCTTCGATTATGCACAGCAGCGACAGAAGGAAGAGGCAGCAAACCTCATTGAGGAAGAGAAACTGAATGTGGACGCAGCCAAGCGGTATATCCAAACATCGCTGAAGCGTGAGTTTGCCAGTGAAAACGGAACAGACCTCAATGCCATTCTGCCAAAGATGAGTCCGCTCAATCCGCAATATCTGACGAAGAAGCAGAGTGTGTTCCAGAAGATTGCCGCCTTCATTGAGAAGTTCAAGGGCATTGGTGGCATCATTTGAGGCACATTAAAACATCAATGCCGCCATGGATGATGACACGCAAAGCGACGTATTTCGTTAAAAAACATTAAGAAACGGAGGTTTCGGTTCGTTCCATCTTCACCTCTCATAATAATGTCGTAATTTTGCACCCGATTTATTTAATTCACATAAAGTCTAACTTTATTAATTTTTAAACATTTATTATTATTTATGTCAAACTTAAAGAACGTTCAGCCATTAGAGGACTTCAATTGGGATGAGTTCGAAAATGGAACAAACGTAAACGCCAACTGTGATGACTTGGCAAAGATGTACGACGAAACCTTAAACAAGGTTAGTGAACATCAAGTCACCGAAGGAACTGTCATCTCGATTGACAAGAAAGAAGTGATTGTGAACATCGGCTACAAGAGCGATGGTATCATTCCCGCTTCAGAATTTCGTTACAACCCAGATCTCAAAATCGGAGACAAGGTTGAGGTTTATGTAGAAAACCAAGAAGACCGAAAGGGCCAGTTGGTTCTTTCTCACAAGAAAGCCCGTCTTACACAAAGTTGGGATCGTGTTAATGAAGCACTTGACAATGATGAGGTGATTCAGGGTTACATCAAGAGCCGTACCAAGGGTGGTATGATTGTTGACGTGTTTGGTATCGAAGCTTTCTTACCGGGAAGCCAGATTGACGTTCATCCTATACGCGACTACGACATCTTCGTAGGCAAGACCATGGAATTCAAGGTAGTGAAGATTAACCAAGAGTTCCGCAATGTAGTGGTTTCACACAAGGCACTCATCGAGGCTGAGTTGGAAGCACAGAAGAAAGAAATTATCAGCAAACTCGAAAAGGGACAAATCCTCGAGGGTACTGTTAAGAATATCACCTCTTACGGTGTATTCGTTGACTTAGGTGGTGTAGACGGATTGGTGCATATCACCGACCTGTCTTGGGGCCGTGTCAGCGATCCACACGAAGTGGTTTCATTAGACGAAAAGATTCATGTGGTAATTCTCGACTTCGATGACGAGAAGAAGCGCATTGCCCTTGGCTTGAAACAACTCACTCCACATCCATGGGATGCTTTGGATCCAAACTTGAAGGTTGGCGACAAGGTGAAAGGCAAAGTGGTTGTTATGGCAGACTATGGTGCATTCGTTGAGATTGCTCCGGGTGTTGAGGGATTGATTCACGTGAGCGAAATGTCTTGGAGCCAACACTTGCGCTCTGCACAAGACTTCATGCACGTAGGCGACGAGGTAGAAGCTGTTATCCTGACCTTGGATAGAGAAGACCGCAAGATGAGCTTGGGTATCAAGCAACTCAAGGCAGATCCATGGGAGGATATCGAAACCAAATATCCTGTGGGAAGCAAGCACACCGCTAAGGTACGCAACTTCACCAACTTTGGTATCTTCGTAGAATTAGAAGAAGGTGTAGACGGCTTGATTCACATCAGCGACCTGTCTTGGACCAAGAAGGTAAAACATCCTTCAGAGTTCACTACTGTGGGCTCAGATATTGAGGTAGTAGTTCTCGAAATTGACAAAGAGAACCGTCGTCTGTCACTCGGTCACAAGCAACTCGAAGAGAATCCTTGGGACACTTACGAAACCCTCTACACTCCCGGTTCTACCCACAAGGGTAAGATTACAGAGATGATGGACAAGGGTGCCGTGATTACCCTGAACGAAGGTGGCGAAGGCTTTGCTACACCTAAGCACTTGGTAAAGGAAGACGGTTCGCAAGCAAAACAAGGCGAAGAACTCGACTTCAAGGTTATTGAGTTTGTGAAAGATACCAAGCGCATCATCCTTTCTCACAGTCGTACATTCGAAGATGAGAAGGAAGAAGTGAAGGCTGCACCAAAGCACACCAACAAGAAGCAAAACGATGCCGCAGCCATTAACAATGTGGCAGCAGGTACCAGCTTAGGCGACTTGGATGTCTTGGCTAAGCTGAAAGCCGACATGGAAAGTTCAGACAAATAATTGTTTGACGCAATCATAACAGAGGTCGATTCTTCACGAATCGGCCTTTTTTTATCCCCCCACTCTCCCACACCACGTCACAACTATTTCATTGGCGCATTATTTTTAACAACGAAAGAAGCGAAAATGCTGTGCGAGGGTTTTTACTTCCAACAAGCCCACGAGGAACTTGGTGAGCTACTGAAAGCAGAGGAGTGAAGATGTTAACAAAGATTAAACGTTAAAAATAATACGTTCGCCCCACTCCATAGCCGTCAACTTTTTTGTATCTTTGCATCAAATAAAAAACATACCGCTCGTTTCTGTTCTGAAACGACACTATTTCAATCAACACTTATTATACTAAAATGTATAGCAAAGACGAATTATCATCTAAGGATGTCCGAGAATTGACGGATATCGCACAAGAATTGGGTGCAAATCTTGATGCAACACAAACGCCCGAACAACTCATAAATACCATACTCGAGAAACAAAATGCAGACGATGACAACAGTGCTTCGACAGGAACGAAGCGCAAGAGAGTCCGCATTGCGAAGCACGAAATCGACAGAGTGTATTCGGTGAATGGCAAGGAGGGCGAAAACTTTGACCTGAAGAAAAACAGACCAGTCAACGAACCTATTTCCCTGTTCAAGGACCAGTTGGAGGAAGAAGCCCCCGCAGATGATGAAACGCCTGCACTCTCGCCAGAAGAAGAGTTGGCTGCCATGCCCAAGCACCGTGGTAGAAAAACGAAGAGAGAACTTGAACTCTTGGCGATGATAGAAGCCAAAAACAAAGAAAAGGCAGCAACAGAGCAAGAGGAAGAGCCAACCTCCCAAGAGGAAGAGAAGGAAGAGCAGAAAGCAGAAGAAGAAAAGTCTGCTGACACTCCCCTCACAGAGGAGGACAATGCCATTCCTGAAGAAAAAGAAGAAGAAGAGGTGATACCCGAGGAAAGCGCCACTGCCGCATCGGAAGAGCCCCACAAAGAGCAAGGGATGAGCAATCTCTTGGCACAATTACAGGCGAAAGTAGATGCACACAACGAAAACGCACAAGAACACCGAGAGAATGTCATGGACGGAATTTGGGAAGGCGACCCCGGCGACGGCACCGACTTCATTATCGTGCAAGACCTGCCCATTATGGATCAAGGTGCAGTGCCTAACTTTGACATGTTAGACAATCCCACCACTCCTATCAATCCTCCTACTTCATACCAAGCCCCCACCCCCATGACCAACGCCAATCAGCCTGCATACGATTTTGCAGACCTCATACAAGCCAACGGAGTGTTAGAAACCATGCCCGACGGCTATGGCTTTTTGCGCTCGAGTGATTACAACTACCTCTCATCGCCCGATGATGTCTACGTTGCCAGTTCGCAAATCAAGAAATACGGTCTGAAAACAGGAGATGTGGTACAATGCCGTGTACGTCCACCACACGACGGAGAAAAATACTTCCCACTCACTACTATTGACAAAATCAACGGCCGCAATCCTAACGAGGTACGTGACCGCATCCAGTTTGAACACCTCACACCCCTTTTCCCTGACGAGAAGTTTACGCTCTGCGGTGATCGCGAAACCACGAACCTATCGACCCGCATCGTCGACCTCTTCTCGCCTATCGGTAAGGGGCAGCGTGCGCTCATCGTGGCACAACCCAAGACAGGTAAAACCATCTTGATGAAAGACATTGCCAATGCCATTGCTGCCAACCACCCCGAGGCTTATCTCATGATGTTGCTCATTGACGAGCGACCCGAGGAGGTGACAGACATGGCACGCACGGTGAATGCAGAAGTCATCGCCTCCACCTTTGACGAACCTGCCGAGCGTCATGTGAAGATAGCAGGCATCGTGCTTGAGAAAGCCAAACGCATGGTTGAATGTGGACACGATGTGGTGATATTCCTCGACTCCATTACCCGATTGGCGCGCGCCTACAACACAGTGAGTCCTGCCTCAGGCAAGGTCTTAACGGGTGGTGTGGATGCCAACGCACTGCAAAAACCCAAACGCTTCTTCGGTGCAGCCCGAAACATTGAGGGCGGAGGGTCGCTCACCATCATTGCCACAGCACTCATCGACACAGGAAGCAAGATGGACGAAGTGATTTTTGAGGAGTTCAAAGGCACAGGAAATATGGAGTTGCAGCTGGATCGCTCGCTCTCCAACAAGCGCATCTTCCCAGCGGTCAACTTGGTGGCATCAAGTACACGACGCGACGACTTGCTGCAAGACAAGACCACACTCGACAGGATGTGGATTTTGCGCAAATACATTGCCGACATGAATCCCGTGGAGGCAATGCACACGCTGCACGACCGCATGGTGAGAACCCGCAACAATGAAGAGTTTCTGTTGTCGATGAACTCGTAAACATGAACGAAGATATAGAAATAAAGGGTGCTCGTGTCAATAATCTGAAAAACATCAGCATCCGTATTCCACGCAATCAACTGATTGTCATTGCCGGACTTTCCGGCTCTGGCAAATCCTCGTTGGCCTTCGACACACTCTATGCCGAAGGTCAACGCCGCTATGTAGAATCACTCTCTGCCTATGCACGCCAGTTCTTGGGGCGCATGAGCAAGCCCGAATGCGACTTCATCAAGGGGCTGCCCCCTGCCATTGCCATTGAGCAACGGGTCATTGCACGCAATCCGCGCAGCACGGTAGGCACCTCTACCGAGATATACGAATACCTGAAACTGCTGTTTGCCCGCATCGGCAAAACCTTTTCGCCCATCAGCGGTGAAGAGGTGAAGAAACATTCTACTGACGACTTGGTGGACTGTATGCTGCAATATTCCGCAGGCACCAAGTTTGCGGTGGTATCACCCCTGCACCTCATCGAAGGGCGAACATTAGAGAAACAACTCGAAATGGAGATACAAGAGGGTTATACCCGACTGTGGCTGAACAACGAGTTTGTGCGCATTGACGACCTCTTGCAAGACAAGGCGGCACTCAAGGCGACCCCTCTCGACCAGATTTTCCTCCTCATCGACCGCCTATCGGTGAACAATGACAAAGATACCATTTCTCGACTAACCGATTCGGCAGAGACCGCCTTCTACGAAGGGCATGGCGAATGTATGCTCGTGTTCTTCCCTTCCAACATCACCTATCAATTCTCCACACGCTTCGAAGCCGACGGCATGAAGTTTGAGGAACCCAACGACAACCTCTTTTCCTTTAACTCGCCCTTGGGCGCCTGCCCTACTTGCGAGGGTTTTGGTAGCATCATTGGCATTGACGAGAAGTTAGTCATCCCCAACACCACCCTCAGCGTTTACGACGGTTGTGTGCAGTGCTGGCACGGAGAGAAGATGGGCGAATGGAAAAACGAATTTTGCCGACGGGCTGCCCAAGACAACTTCCCCATTTTCAAACCTTATCTGGAACTGTCGCGTAAAGAGAAAGACATGCTGTGGCACGGACTGCCGTCAGAAAAGCAAAAGGACATTCACGACCAAGTGAGCATTGATGCCTTCTTCCAAATGGTAAAGGAAAACCAATACAAAATACAATACCGTGTCATGATGAGCCGATACAGGGGCAGAACCGTGTGTCCCACCTGTCACGGCACACGTTTGAAGCAAGAAGCCAGTTGGGTGAAAATTCAAGGCATGTCTATCACCGACTTGGTGGAGATGCCCATTGTCAACCTCAAGCAATGGTTCAATGAACTGACACTCAACGAACACGACCAGCAAATAGGCAAGCGACTGCTCACCGAAATCAACAATCGCTTGCAATTCCTCCTCGATGTGGGCTTGGGCTATCTCACGCTCAACCGACAGTCGAACACCCTCAGTGGCGGCGAGAGTCAGCGCATCAACCTCACCACCTCATTGGGCAGCTCACTCGTAGGCTCACTCTACATCTTGGACGAGCCAAGCATCGGTCTGCACAGTCGTGACACGCAGCGACTCATCGAGGTATTGAAAAAGCTGCAAGCCTTAGGCAATACCGTCATGGTGGTAGAACACGACAAAGAAATGATGTGCGCTGCCGACACCCTCATCGACGTGGGTCCCGATGCAGGACGGTTGGGGGGCGAGATTGTGTTCAATGGACCGCTCCAAGAAGTGCTACAACATCCTGCGGAAATGGCACGCAAATATCCACGTTCGCACACCATACAATACCTCACAGGCAACGAGACCATTGATATGCCCACCTCCAGACGGTCGTGGAACCATGCTATCAAAGTGGTAGGGGCACGCCAAAACAACTTGAAAGGCATTGATGTCAGCTTTCCGCTCAACGTGCTTACTGCCGTTACGGGCGTCAGTGGTTCGGGAAAATCTACACTCGTGAAGGGCATTCTCTACCCTGCATTGAAACGTCATCTCAACGAGGTGGCAGACCAGCCCGGCGAATACATCTCTTTAGAAGGCGACTGGAAATACATCCAGCACGTGGAGTTTGTCGACCAAAACCCCATTGGCAAGAGTTCGCGAAGCAATCCTGCCACCTATGTCAAAGCGTATGATGCCATTCGACAGCTGTTTGCCGAACAGCCATTGGCAAAACAATTAGGTTTTTCGGCACAATATTTCTCCTTCAACACCGAGGGCGGACGCTGCGAGGAGTGCAAGGGCGCAGGCACCATTACCGTGGAGATGCAATTCATGGCTGATTTGGAATTAGAATGCGAGGCTTGTCACGGTCAGCGTTTTAAGAAAGATGTGTTAGACGTTCGTGTGGCAGGAAAGAATATCAACGACGTGCTGAACATGACCATTGCCGAAGCCATTGAGTTTTTCGATGCGCTACAACAGAAGTCAATCGTCACCCGATTGCAACCACTCTATGATGTGGGATTAGGATACATCAAATTAGGACAAAGCTCCTCTACCCTCTCGGGCGGTGAAAACCAACGTGTGAAACTGGCTTACTTCATTGGACGTGAGAAGCAGGAACCCACACTGTTCATCTTCGACGAGCCTACCACAGGACTTCATTATTTGGACATCAAGCGTTTGCTGTCGGCATTCGACGCACTGCTCAATCGAGGGCACTCTATCCTTGTCATCGAACACAACTTGGATGTGATTCAGTATGCCGACCACGTCATCGACCTTGGACCCGACGGAGGAGACAAAGGGGGCAACTTGGTAGCGACTGGCACGCCCGAAGAGATAGCGAAATGCAAAAACAGCGTGACGGGGCAGTATCTCAATCGAGAGCTGCACAAAGCACAGTCCTAACGACAGCCAACACCAATCACCCAACGCACAGCGCAAACCTGAAACATGAATCGCACCGAACTCTCTATACTCATTCCCACCTACAACGATTGTTGTGTAGAACTGGTGAACAGCTTGGCACAACAAGCCATGCGTTTGTCGGGTTTAAGCTATGAGATAATCGTGTTAGATGATGCATCTAACCGCCCTGAAGTATTACTTCAAGCTGCTTACATTAATGAGTTAAGAAACACGCGGTTCGTGCGTAGAGAAACGAATGTGGGACGTGCCAAAATACGCAACATCCTTACTTCCATGGCACGCTATCGGTGGCTCCTTTTCTTAGACAGCGACATGGAGATTGTCAGTCCTGATTTCTTGGAACGATACCTGCAAGCACCCCCCGAAGCAACGGTGGTCTATGGAGGCAACTGCGTGCAGCGTGACAGGCTGCCGCACGAGGGAACCCTGAAATATCGCTATGAAAAAGCGGCAGAACAAACGCACGATGCTGCCCAGCGCAACAAACAACCTTACCAGCAGTTTAACACTTCCAACTTTTTAGTGGCAAAGTGGGTCATGGAAGCGCACCCCTTTGATGAGCGCATCCAGACCTATGGCTATGAGGACGTGCTGTTTGGAAAGACCTTGCGCACGGCAGGCATTCCTATTCTGCACATCGACAACCCCGTAGGCTTCGGCACGTTTGAGTCGAACCGCAGCTTTCTCGCCAAGACCGAAGAGGCAATGCACACCCTTTTTCAATACCGCAAAGAACTGGTGGGCTATTCCAACGTTTTACATACCTATGCACACCTCCGCCGTTTTCGGTTGGCGTGGCTCGTTCGTCTGCTCTTTTTATGCGTAAAAAAAAGGATGAGAACCCATCTCCTGAGTACTCATCCCTCTCTTTTTGTCTTCAAATGTTATAAATTAGGTTTTTATGCGTCCTTGCCACATGACCAACAGCAAGGATGATGCGCAAAATTTCCGCACGATTGGCACTGCAACAAATAAAGATTGATATTGTTGAACAACCAATGCAACTCCTGCAAGGGGATTATTTTTTTAACAACGAATAAAACAAAAAAAACGAATTTTCATTGTTGGAAATCCATGAACGCAGGCGTTCAACGAATAACACAAATTTAGCAAGGAATTATTTTTTAACAATTAACAAAACAAAAGCAACGAATTTCCAACCATGAAAATTCGTTGCTTTTGTTTTATTCGTTGTTCAAAAATATTCAATTCGTTGTTAAAAACAAAAAATATTCAATGTTAAGCGTGGCTTATTTTAGTTCATGCTGAAAGAACTGTGCTATTTGTCGCATCAGGTGATGACGGGTGTTGCCGCCATAAATGCTGTGATTGCGGTTGGTGTAATAAATCTCACGGAAATCCTTATCCGCCTGCACTAAAGCCTCGGAATACTCGAACGTGTGTTGCGGATGCACGTTATCGTCTGCTAAACCGTGACAAATCAACAGTGCACCTTGCAACTGCGATGCACGCCCAATGGGATTGAGCGCATAACCGTCTGGATTCTCCTTTGGCGTGCGCATGTACCGCTCGGTATAAATGGTGTCATAGAAACGCCAGTCAGTGGGCGGTGCCACTGCCACGCCTGCCTTGAACACGCCACGCCCCTCGCTCATGCTCATGAGGGTGTTAAATCCGCCATAGCTCCAACCCCAGATGCCTATTCTATCTTTGTCTACAAAGGATTGCTTGCCCAACCAAAGCGCTGTCTCCACTTGGTCTTTCGACTCTAAGTCGCCCAGACGCTGGTACACCACCTTTTCGAAAGCAGCACCACGACCGCCCGTGCCTCGCCCGTCGACACACACCACGATGAAGCCCTGCTGCGCCAAATAATAATCGAAAGCACCGCCTTGTCCCATGGAGCCTGCCTTCCACGCATTCACCACTTGCTGACTTCCAGGACCGCTGTATTGGAACAAGATGACGGGATAACGATGTGAAGGGTTGAAATTGGCAGGCTTCACCATCCAACCATCGAGCGTGACGCCTTCTGAGGTGGTGAAAGAGATTTTTTCCTTGGGCGTCCAACCGTATTTTGCCGTCTTCGCTAAGAGTGCGCGGTTGTCTATGCGTGTAGAGAGCACCTTTCCTTTTCGGTCATGAACGGTGTAAACATACGGATGATCGTAATCGCTCCAAGTGTTGATAAAATATTGATAGTCACCTGAGAACAGTGCTTCGTTCCACCCTTCTTGAAGAGTGAGCCGCTCTTCCTTACCGTTGCGATGCGACACAAAGATTTGTCGGTCGTGTGGATTCAGTGCGGCAGCCTGATAATACACATCTCCTGTCTTTTCGTCATAGCCATAAAAGGCTGTAATATCGTATTTTCCGTTACCAATGGTACGCAACAGCTGACCGTTCATATTGTACAGATAACCCTTCATGTACCCGTCTCTGTCGCTCGGCAACAGGAGGGTGTTCTCTCCTATCTTGATGCCTTCCATGGCTTCTTCTTTGACATAATTAGGCACCTTTTCTTTGATCAGCAATGTCGCCACCGTACTCGATGGATTGACCGCAAAGAGGTTCAGCTCGTCTTGATGTCGATTCATCGTATAAACAAGAATGCGATTGGGGTCATTGGTTGGCTTGATGCGAGGCATATAGCCGTCAGCGTCCAAGGGAACTTGCAGCTGGCGCGTCTGATGACTCTTCACATCAAAGCTCCACACCGATACCTGCGCATTGTCCTGCCCTGCTTTGGGATATTTATAGGTGTACAGTCCCGGATATTCATCGTACTGCATTTGTGTGGGATGTGAGCCTTTGAAGAGTTGTAGCGAATAGCTCTTCACCTTCGATTCGTCATATTTAATCCAACAAATCTTGGTGCCATCGGCATTGAAGCAGAACGAACGGTTGGTGCCAAACTCCTCTTCGTTCACCCAATCGGGGATGCCATTGATGATTTCGTTGAAGCGTCCGTCCTTGGTAACTTGACTCTCGGCATTGTCGTACAACAGCTTGATAAGGTGGAGGTTGTTATTGCGCACAAAGGCAATCTGCTTCCCGTCTGTCGACCACGTTGGCACTTGCTGCTTGCCACCCTCGGAGAGCGGTTCGAGTTTGGTGCTTGCCACCGTATAGATATAATAGTTGGCTTTGAACGAACGGCGATAAATGCGCTCTGTAGCGGTCTGTATGAGCATCTTCGTGCCATCGGGCGAGAGTTCGTAGCCGTCAAACGAATCGATGGTCGAACCCATGGTATGCTTCACGTCAAACAACACAGCCGTTTGTTTGCCGGTCTTGAACGAATATTGTACAATACGCTGCCCATCTTTGCTGATACTGGCATACTGGTCGGTACCCGGAATGGGGCGAATGCCTGTCAACCGTTCGGCAGCAAAAGCACCGTGGGCAATATCTTTCAAGGTTATCTTCTCTGTAGCTTTCGCTGTAGTAAGTGCCATTAACAATATAAGGGCACAACTCATCATCTTTTTCATTGGCTTAAAAAATCTTCTATCATTAGCATTGCAAAGATAACGATATTTGCGTAATTTTGCAAACGATGGAACAACTATATCGTGACTTTGGCTCGTGGATTCGCGAGCAATTTCCCTTTCGGGTACAGAAAATTTCTATTGATGCAGGTTTTACCTGTCCCAATCGAGACGGCAGCATTGGTACTGGCGGCTGCACCTACTGTAACAATAACACTTTCAATCCTTCGTACTGCGACCCTCACCAGCGCATCACGGCACAATTAGAAGAAGGAAAGCGATTTTTTGCACGCAAGTATCCCGACATGAAGTACTTGGCTTATTTTCAAGCCTACACCAACACCTACGGTTCCATGGCGTCGTTACGGTCGATGTACGAAGAGGCGCTTAGGGTAGAAGACGTGGTGGGCATCGTTATCGGAACGCGTCCCGACTGCATGAACGAGGAGTTGCTCGATTATTTGGAAGAGTTGAATCGGAGAACCTTCTTGTTGGTAGAATATGGTGTAGAAACTGCCAACGACGATACCCTGCGCCGCATCCGTCGTGGACACACCTTTGCAGAGAGTCAGCATGCCATTGAGCGCACGCACCAACGGGGCATCCGCACGGGTGCACACATCATCGTTGGACTTCCTGGTGAATCTGCTTTAGAAACCATTGCGCAGGCACCGCTCATCTCGGCACTGCCCATTGATATTTTGAAGATTCACCAGCTGCAAATCATTCAGCACACCCAACTGGCTCGTGAATATAGGGAAAAGCCTTTTCATGTCTACACGGTCGATGAATACATGGACGTGATGATACGCTATTTGGAGCAGCTGCGCCCCAACTTGGTCATCGAACGCTTTGTCAGTCAGTCGCCACCACAACTTCTCATTGCCCCACAATGGGGACTAAAAAACTATGAGTTTACCGAAAAGCTCTGCAAGCGTATGCGTGAGCAGCACACCTTTCAAGGAAGAAGATACGAGGAAACAAGTATTTGCTGAAAGCAACGTTCAATGCGCATGAGGTGACACAAGCCTACGCTTGCTCGCTTCTATCGCTCCACACTCACTACTTCAACGGTCTTTCCTCCGATGACACGAAATTTCACCTCTTTGTCTGCAAATGGCATTCCATACGTCTTCGTGTCCTCTGCATGATAAGCAGGACGGGGATCTAATGCCAATATCGCTAACAACGTTTGTCGCTCTTCGGCAGTAAGGGCTGAAGAAAATTCCGCAGGCATCCTTACGTCCAAGTGTTTTAGTTTCGACAAATCTGTAAATCCGCTCCGTGCATCTGCATGACTATCGGTAAAGGGAAGGTAGGGTTTGATGTCGTAAATGGGGGTGCCGTCCATCAAGTCGCCCCCTAACACGTGAAGCACAGGACCGCACTCGCTCTCCCACTCCACACGTTGCAAACGCACAGACGACAGTCCTATGGGATTGGGTCTGAAAGGCGAACGACTGGCAAAGACGCCCACCTTCTCGTTGCCGCCCAACAGCGGAGGACGCACCAACAAATGGGTAGCATCGTGTGGGTTGGCACTAAACTTCCACACTAACCACAAATAATCAAATCCCTCAATGCCTCGCAGCGCATGCACATCACGAAAGGCTGGCTCGAAAACCACCGTCCCTGCCAACAGTGGCACCACACCACTCTGTTTGGGAATGCCAAACTTGGAGGCAAAGGGCGAATGAAAATAGGCAATGGGTCTTAACACAAATTCATCATTCATACCGTCATCTTGTTTTTGCAAAGATACGATGAATCCGTGCAAAATTCAAATTTTTCACTATTCCTTTGAGGGGGTTACGGTTCTTTCATTGAAGGGCAATATTGTTAAACAACAAATGAAACTCTGCCGAATTTTTTTAGAAGAATGCAGGTCACTGAACTGCTGGTGTTATGAAACGGAAGTATTTTTTATCGTAGCAACGGAATGGCACGGAACGACACGGACGTGTCGTGAACACACACGAATTTCACTCGTTGTTAAAAATATTGTTGTCTTGCTAAATTTGTGTCATTCGGTGAACGCTGGCGTTCATTGAACGCCGAGAATCGGATTTGTTGGATTGGTTTAATTTGTTGTTAAAACAAAAAAAACATGATTGTTGTAACAACAAATGACCTTATCAATGAAAATCCGAGTGGGGCAGCATGTCCGTGTTCTTCCGTGTTCTTCCGTTGCTATTACAAGGCGGTTTGCTAACGCTGCAAACAAACGAAACAATACAATCCTCAACAACCAAAAAGAGCCAACCCTTTTTGTGAGTTGGCTCTTTGCTTTTAGAGGATTCTTGAACAGCTGAGAATGGCTACTATCGCTGCTGCCAAGAGAAGAATGTTGATACAAAACCGTAAATAGACATTCCAAACAGCCAATTGTTTGGCTAAAGGACTCACAGACTCGTGTGCTCTTCAGCGTCCGTCTGTGACGTCGTGATCTTGTTGACTAAGAATGCCTAATACGGCTGTGGCAATCGTGATAATCAATTTAATGATGAGTTTCCAGTTGGTGTTTTTCATGGTTCTTTCCTTTCTCTATACTCGCTTATCCGTTGGTCGATGGAGTGGCGGGAGTTGCTGGTTTGGTGGTGTCCACAGCGTTCTTCGGTGCTTCTTGTACACTAAGTTTGTCCAAGAACTTGCGACTGCGTTTCATTCCCTTGCCACCACCCTTCATCTCGGGGATAAAGTTCACGCGGAAGTTCACCACGTTCTCGCTGACGTTGAACTTAGCTGCGGTATCGGCGGGTTTGGTGCGCATACCTATTTTGAACAAGCCAAAGCCGTTCAACTTCACTACGTGACTGGCTTGCAATTCGTCTTGCATCACCTCTACCAGTTCAGAAAGTACTGCGAGTACGTCACTGCGTTTTACAGTACAGTTGCGCTGAATGCGTTCTGCCAGCACATCCGTTTCTGTCATTTGGGTATGAATGGCTCTTGCATACCACTTACCTTTAGTCTTAGAATCTTTCCTGTTGTTCTGATACAACTTGTACATTACTGCCATAATTTTGTGTGTTTTTAGGGTTAATATGATAAATGCAAATCAGTCATCTCTCTGACTGACGATGCAAAGATACAACATTTGTCTCCGCATGTCAATGATTCATGATAGGCTTCAATATTGCAAAAGCTATCACTTATCACATAGCCCTTGTTCACACACAACGGACATAAATATAGGTATGCGCAAAAGGAACATAACAGCAAACAAGTAAAATGGTGTCAGCAAACCACGGCTCTTTCATTTAACGCTCACCTTTGCTGCCATAAATATTTGATCCTTTGGTTATTTCGCTCTCAAATTTACCAATTAAATGAATATAACATCTTGCGTACCAATGAAAAAGCTGCATGATATCTCATCTTTTAACAACGAAAAACACAAAAGAATCTAAAAAACATTGCCGCAAAAGCCATTTCACGAAAGAACGTCCCGTTCTG
>QWCB01002302.1_pt1 | contig 16249 bp, 13 predicted proteins | sample 1972511 | NCBI WGS metagenome assembly QWCB01 (sample SAMN09866719, study PRJNA288562) | Human gut metagenome isolate term5_stool, whole genome shotgun sequencing... | isolation source: gut | host: Homo sapiens | place: USA: California
CTGGTGAGCAGGTTTATTACATAAAGAGACTGCGATTCATTGAGGATAATGCAGCACAATTAGAAGAAACGTGGATGTCAGTGGCACGTTTTCCTGATTTAACCGTATCGCATATGCAAAAATCCAAATTTTCGTATATTGAGAACGAATGCGGGATCAAAATCATTGGCACCTTTGAAACTTTCTCCCCGACTTTTCCTACCCCAGAAATCGCCAGTATTTTACGGATCAGCCCACGGGATCCCATACTTAAAATTCAGACCCAGGCTGTGGATAGTAACTCTATTCCGCTGGATTATTCGTTACTTTACAGCAATATTTTCGAGTTCCAGGTAAAGTACTTTTTCCCGCGATAAAAGCAGACGCACAGAGTGCTGGCATCACATTCTGTGCGTATGGTTTAGCCTCTGACCTTTACCGCTTTACGCCACCGCAAGCCAAATACATTGATATACAGCCCGGTCATAATGAGCACCGCACCGAAAAATTGCAGACCCGTTAAGCGTTCATCCAACAATAGTGCCGCACTTGCCAGTCCAACTACAGGCACCAGTAACGATAACGGTGCAACCCGCCAGGTTTCATAGCGTCCCAGTAACGTCCCCCAGATCCCATAACCAACAATTGTCGCCACAAACGCCAGATACATCAGAGACAAGATGGTGGTCATATCGATAGTAACCAGACTGTGAATCATGGTTGCGGAACCATCGAGAATCAGCGAGGCAACAAAGAAGGGAATGATTGGGATTAATGCGCTCCAGATTACCAGCGACATCACTGCCGGACGCGTTGCGTGCGACATGATCTTTTTATTGAAGATGTTGCCACACGCCCAACTAAATGCTGCCGCCAGGGTCAACATAAAGCCGAGCATCGCCACATGCTGACCGTTCAGACTATCTTCGATTAACACCAGTACGCCAAAAATCGCTAAGGCGATCCCCGCCAATTGTTTGCCATGTAGTCGTTCACCGAAAGTAAACGCGCCAAGCACGATAGTAAAAAACGCTTGTGCCTGTAACACCAACGAGGCCAGTCCAGCAGGCATACCAAAGTTAATAGCGCAGAACAGAAAGGCAAACTGCGCAAAACTGATGGTTAATCCATACCCCAGCAGCAAATTCAGTGGTACTTTCGGTCGTGCGACAAAAAAGATGGCCGGGAAAGCAACCAGCATAAAGCGCAAACCGGCCAGCATCAGCGGTGGCATGTTATGAAGCCCCACTTTGATGACCACAAAATTTAGCCCCCATACAACCACTACCAGTAGCGCCAACACCCCATCTTTTCGCGACATTCTACCGCCTCTGAATTTCATCTTTTGTAAGCAATCAACTTAGCTGAATTTACTTTTCTTTAACAGTTGATTCGTTAGTCACCGTTTACGACGGCATTAATGCGCAAATAAGTCGCTATACTTCGGATTTTTGCCATGCTATTCCTTTACATCTCTAAAACAAAACATAACGAAACGCACTGCCGGACAGACAAATGAACTTATCCCTACGACGCTCTACCAGCGCCCTTCTTGCCTCGTCGTTGTTATTAACCATCGGACGCGGCGCTACGCTGCCGTTTATGACCATTTACTTGAGTCGCCAGTACAGCCTGAGTGTCGATCTAATCGGTTATGCGATGACAATTGCGCTCACTATTGGCGTCGTTTTTAGCCTCGGTTTTGGTATCCTGGCGGATAAGTTCGACAAGAAACGCTATATGTTACTGGCAATTACCGCCTTCGCTAGCGGTTTTATTGCCATTCCTTTAGTGAATAACGTGACGCTGGTGGTGCTCTTTTTTGCCCTTATTAACTGCGCCTACTCCGTTTTTGCTACCGTGCTGAAAGCCTGGTTTGCCGACAATCTTTCGTCCACCAGCAAAACGAAGATTTTCTCAATCAACTACACCATGCTCAACATTGGCTGGACCATCGGTCCGCCACTCGGCACGCTGTTGGTGATGCAGAGCATCAATCTACCCTTCTGGCTGGCAGCTATCTGTTCCGCGTTCCCCATGCTTTTCATTCAAATTTGGGTAAAGCGCAGCGAGAAAATCATCGCCACGGAAACAGGCAGTGTCTGGTCGCCGAAAGTTTTATTACAAGATAAAGCACTGTTGTGGTTTACCTGCTCTGGCTTTCTGGCTTCTTTTGTTAGCGGCGCATTTGCTTCATGCATTTCACAATATGTGATGGTGATTGCTGATGGTGATTTTGCCGAAAAGGTGGTCGCGGTTGTTCTTCCGGTGAATGCTGCCATGGTGGTTACGTTGCAATATTCCGTGGGCCGCCGCCTTAACCCGGCTAACATCCGCGCGCTTATGACAGCAGGCACCCTCTGTTTCGTCATCGGGCTGGTCGGTTTTATTTTTTCCGGCAACAGCCTGCTATTGTGGGGTATGTCAGCTGCGGTATTTACTGTCGGTGAAATCATTTATGCGCCGGGCGAGTATATGTTGATTGACCATATTGCGCCGCCAGGAATGAAAGCCAGCTATTTTTCCGCCCAGTCTTTAGGCTGGCTTGGTGCTGCGATTAACCCATTAGTGAGTGGCATAGTACTTACCAGTCTGCCGCCTTTCTCGCTGTTTATCATCTTAGCGTTGGTGATCGTTGTTGCGTGGGTGCTGATGTTAAAAGGAATTCGTGCAAGACCGTGGGGGCAGCCCGCGCTTTGTTGATTTAAGTCGAACACAATAAGAATTTAATTCAGCCTTCGTTTAGGTTACCTCTGCTAATATCTTTCTCATTGAGATGAAAATTAAGGTAAGCGAGGAAACACACCACACCATAAACGGAGGCAAATAATGCTGGGTAATATGAATGTTTTTATGGCCGTACTGGGAATAATTTTATTTTCTGGGTTTCTGGCCGCGTATTTCAGCCACAAATGGGATGACTAATGAACGGAGATAATCCCTCACCTAACCGGCCCCTTGTTACAGTTGTGTACAAGGGGCCTGATTTTTATGACGGCGAAAAAAAACCGCCAGTAAACCGGCGGTGAATGCTTGCATGGATAGATTTGTGTTTTGCTTTTACGCTAACAGGCATTTTCCTGCACTGATAACGGATCGTTGACACAGTAGCATCAGTTTTCTCAATGAATGTTAAACGGAGCTTAAACTCGGTTAATCACATTTTGTTCGTCAATAAACATGCAGCGATTCCTTCCGGTTTGCTTACCCTCATACATTGCCCTGTCCGCTCTTCCAATGACCACATCCAGAGGCTCTTCAGGAAATGCACGACTCACACCAGCAGTCACGGTAATGTTGATATGCCCTTCAGAATGTGTGATGGCATGGTTATCGACTAACTGGCAAATTCTGACACCTGCACGACATGCTTCTTCATCATTAGTCGCTTTGACAATAATGATAAATTCTTCGCCCCCGTAGCGATAAACCGTTTCGTAATCGCGCGTCCAACTGGCTAAGTAAGTTGCGAGGGTGCGTAATACTACATCGCCGATTAAATGCCCGTAGGTATCATTAACCAGTTTAAATCGGTCTATATCCAACAACATTAAATAAAGATTCAGAGGTTCAGCATTGCGTAACTGATGATCGAAGGATTCATCAAGAACCCGACGACCCGGCAATCCCGTCAGAACATCCATACTGCTACGGATCGTCAGCAAATAAATTTTGTAATCGGTTAATGCCGCAGTAAAAGAAAGCAACCCTTCCTGAAAAGCGTCGAAATGCGCGTCCTGCCAGTGATTTTCAACAATAGCCAACATTAATTCCCGACCACAGTTATGCATATGTTGATGGGCAGAATCCATTAGCCGAACGTAAGGTAATTCATCGTTATCGAGTGGCCCCAGATGATCAATCCACCGACCAAACTGGCACAGTCCATAAGAATGGTTATCCGTTATTTCTGGCTTACTGGCATCTCTCGCGACCACGCTGTGAAACATACTTACCAGCCACTGGTAGTGGGCATCGATAGCCTTATTGAGATTTAACAAGATGGCATCAATTTCCGTTGTCTTCTTGATCATTGCCACTCCTTTTTCACAGTTCCTTGTGCGCGCTATTCTAACGAGAGAAAAGCAAAATTACGTCAATATTTTCATAGAAATCCGGAGTTATGAGCATCTCTGAGATAACATTGTGATTTAAAATAAAATCAGCAGATAAAAAAGTGTTTAATTCTATAAATTAACTCTGCATTATCGCAATTAAAAGGATGACAAATAGCATAACCCAATACCCTAATGGCCCAGTAGTTCAGGCCATCAGGCTAATTTATTTTTATTTCTGCAAATGAGTGACCCGAACGACGGCCGGCGCGCTTTTCTTATCCAGACTGCCGCTAATGTTGATCATCTGGTCCGGCTGAATTTGAAAATTATTATAACGGAAGGGTATACAAAAAAAGTAATTTTGCTGGCGACTGCGAAACGGCATTCGCATTAGCGGTGAAGTTTGCCCTCGCCCAGCTGCTGCAATTACTGCTATAACGAGGCTGGTCTGGCGATAAATCCAGGCCAGCCATTGGTTGTGTTTATACGTTCAAGCCACGATGTTGCAGCATCGGCATAATCTGAGGTGCCTTACCGCGCCATTGTCGATACAGGCGTTCCAGATCTTCGCTGTTACCTCTGGAAAGAATCGCCTCGCGAAAACGCCGCCCATTTTCACGCGTTAATCCGCCCTGCTCAACAAACCACTGGTAACCATCATCGGCCAACATTTGCGTCCACAGATAAGCGTAATAACCTGCGGCATATCCGCCACCAAAAATATGGGCGAAATAACTGCTGCGATAGCGTGGCGGTATAGCAGGAAGATCCATATTTTCCGCCACCAGCGCCCGCAATTCGAAATCATCGACATCCTGCATTGCTTCGTTTTCTTCCAGGCAATGCCAGCGCATATCGAGAAGTGCGGCGCTAAGCAGTTCGCTCATCTCATACCCTTTATTGAACAGACTGGCATTACGCATTTTCTGTTGAAGTTCGTCAGGCATTGCGGCCCCGCTCTGATAATGCCGGGCGTAGCGAGCAAATACCTGCGGATGTGTTGCCCAGTGTTCGTTGATTTGCGACGGAAATTCGACAAAATCACGCGGCGTGTTGGTGCCGGAAAGCGTGGCATAACGCTGGCGGGCAAAAAGGCCGTGCAGCGTATGACCAAATTCATGGAATAAGGTTATTACATCATCCCAGAGTAACAACGCAGGCTCACCGGCAGCGGGTTTCTGATAATTGCAGACGTTATAAATTACCGGGTGCGTTTCATTCAGCGTTGATTGCTCAACAAAATTGCCCATCCATGCACCGCCGCTTTTTGAATCACGGGCGAAGAAATCACCGTAAAATAACGCCAGCCCCACGCCATTATGATCAAAAATTTCCCACACTCGAACGTCAGGATGGTAGACAGGAATATCAAAACGTTCGACAAACTTAATACCGAAGAGCTGATTCGCGGTCCAGAATACACCTTCATTCAACACCGTGTTTAATTCAAAATATGGCTTGAGCTGCGATTCATCGAGATCGAATTTCTCACGTCTTACCTGCTCGGCATAAAATGCCCAGTCCCACGGCTGCGCGCTAAACCCGCCCTGCTGCTTATCGATAACCGCCTGTATGGAGGCTAATTCATCGCTCGCACGTTGACGCGCCGCTGGAACAATTTCTCGCATAAAGTTGAGCGCTGCTTCTGGCGTTTTTGCCATCTGATCGGCGATTTTCCATGCGGCATAATGAGGAAAACCAAGCAGTTTCGCCTGCTGCGCGCGGATCTCCACCAGACGTTGAATGATAGCGCGGGTATCATTGGCATCATTTTTTTCCGCTCGCGTCCAGCCCGCAGTAAACAGTTTTTCACGCGTCGCGCGATCGCGCAGTTCAGCAAGCGCTGGTTGCTGGGTGGTATTCAGCAGCGGAATCAGCCAGTTGTTATCCAGACCTTTCTCGCGAGCCGCCTCTGCCGCCTGCGCAATCTCTTGTTCACTCATTCCTGCCAGCTGCGCGACATCGTTCACAACCAGACCGCCGGATTTATTTGCTGCCAGTAACCGCTGGTTAAACTGGCTGGTCAGGGTCGCAGCTTCTGTATTCAGTACTTTTAATTTTGCTTTATCAGCTTGCTCAAGTTTGGCTCCGGCAAGGACAAAACGTTGATGAATCACCTCCACCAAGCGGATGGATTCACTATCAAGCCCCAGGGATTCACGGCGTTGCCAGACAGCATCTACCCGCGCGAATAATTCCCCGTTCAGATAGATATCATTCGCAAGTTCCGCCAGTTCAGCGGAAAACTGTTCATCAAGACGCTGTAATTCATCATTGGTATGCGCCGCAGTCATCGCAAAAAAGACGCTGGTAACGCGGGTAAGTAATTCTCCGCTTTGTTCCAGTGCCAGAATAGTATTGTTGAAATCAGGTGTTTGCGGGTTAAGCGCGATGGCAGCTATTTCTGCCCGCTTTTGCTGTATTCCCTCATCGAATGCCGGGCGATAGTGATGGTTGGCAATTTGATCAAAATGGGGAGCCAGATACGGCAGTGTGCTTTGCACAAGGAAAGGATTCATTGTTGTCATTTTCTTCTCCTGAACGCGAGGTGTTCCATAGCGTAGGCTTACTGATAACGGAGTGCAATCTTGCAAACCAGTATTACCCGCTCTTAAGCATCACGTGCTATGTTATTGACACACAAAAGCGTTGAGGAACAGTGAGATGATCGTTTTAGTAACTGGAGCAACGGCAGGTTTTGGTGAATGCATTACTCGTCGTTTTATTCAACAAGGGCATAAAGTTATCGCCACTGGACGTCGCCAGGAGCGGTTACAGGAGTTAAAAGACGAACTGGGAGATAATCTGTATATCGCCCAACTGGACGTTCGCAACCGCGCCGCTATTGAAGAGATGCTGGCATCGCTCCCTGCCGAGTGGAGCAATATTGATATCCTGGTAAACAATGCCGGCCTGGCGTTGGGCATGGAGCCTGCGCATAAAGCCAGCATTGAAGACTGGGAAACGATGATTGATACCAACAACAAAGGCCTGGTATATATGACGCGCGCCGTCTTACCGGGTATGGTTGAACGTAATCATGGTCATATTATTAACATTGGCTCAACGGCAGGCAGCTGGCCGTATGCCGGTGGTAACGTTTACGGTGCGACGAAAGCGTTTGTTCGTCAGTTTAGCCTGAATCTGCGTACGGACCTGCATGGTACGGCGGTGCGCGTCACCGACATCGAACCGGGTCTGGTGGGTGGCACCGAGTTTTCCAATGTCCGCTTTAAAGGCGATGACGGTAAAGCGGAAAAAACCTATCAAAATACCGTTGCATTGACGCCAGAAGATGTCAGCGAAGCCGTCTGGTGGGTGTCAACGCTGCCTGCTCACGTCAATATCAATACCCTGGAAATGATGCCGGTTACCCAAAGCTATGCCGGACTGAATGTCCACCGTCAGTAATTTTTATACCCGGCGTAACTGCCGGGTTATTGCTTGTCACAAAAAAGTGGTAGACTCATGCAGTTAACTCACTCACAAGCAAGAACGAATGACCGTCGAAACGCAACTTAATCCCACACAGCCTGTCAATCAGCAGATTTATCGTATTCTTCGCCGCGACATTGTCCATTGCCTGATTGCACCAGGCACACCGTTGTCGGAAAAAGAAGTTTCTGTTCGTTTCAATGTGTCACGCCAGCCGGTTCGTGAAGCCTTTATTAAACTGGCGGAAAACGGTCTGATTCAAATTCGTCCGCAGCGTGGCAGCTACGTCAACAAAATTTCCATGGCCCAGGTGCGCAACGGCAGTTTTATCCGTCAGGCCATTGAGTGCGCGGTGGCGCGTCGGGCGGCGAGCATGATTACCGAAAGCCAGTGCTACCAACTGGAACAAAATCTTCACCAGCAACGCATTGCCATTGAGCGCAAGCAACTGGATGATTTTTTTGAACTTGATGACAACTTCCATCAACTCCTGACGCAGATTGCCGACTGTCAACTGGCGTGGGATACCATTGAGAACCTGAAAGCGACCGTTGATCGCGTGCGCTATATGAGTTTCGACCACGTTTCTCCACCAGAAATGCTGTTACGCCAGCATCTTGATATTTTCTCTGCCCTGCAAAAACGTGATGGCGATGCGGTAGAACGTGCAATGACGCAACATTTGCAGGAAATCAGCGAATCTGTGCGCCAGATCAGCCAGGAAAACAGCGACTGGTTTAGCGAAGAGTAATTCATTTCCTCTCATCCCATCCGGGGTGAGAGTCTTTTCCCCCGACTTATGGCTCATGCATGCATCAAAAAAGATGTGAGCTTGATCAAAAACAAAAAATATTTCACTCGACAGGAGTATTTATATTGCGCCCGTTACGTGGGCTTCGACTGTAAATCAGAAAGGAGAAAACACCTATGACGACCTACGATCGTAACCGTAACGCAATCACCACTGGCAGCCGTGTTATGGTTAGCGGCACCGGTCACACTGGCAAGATCCTGTCGATTGATACTGAAGGTCTGACCGCTGAGCAAATCCGCCGCGGAAAAACCGTAGTTGTTGAAGGTTGTGAAGAGAAACTGGCACCACTGGACCTGATTCGTCTCGGCATGAACTAAGCGTGTGAATGCCGCCGATGGCGGCATTGCTTTTTTTACTTCACGGAATATTTCGCCACGGTCGCTTTCGCGCCATGCGCTAATAAAGACAAGTACGCTTCCGTTACTTTTGTCGTAAACAAACTATTGCCTGGTAAATCATCACCAAAGATCGCCTTAATTGCCAGCAGTGACTGGACGCGCGCTGTCCCTTCAGCACTACTTTGTACTGCCTTCTGAATAACAGGTAACAGTGGATCACTGATTTCTATCGGATTTCCCTGTTCATCAACACCACCGACATAACGCATCCAACCCGCGACGCCCAGCGCCAGCAGATCGAACTTGCTGTCATGCGCCAGATGCCAGCGAACAGAATCCAACATCCGCTGTGGCAATTTCTGGCTGCCATCCATCGCAATCTGCCAGGTTCGATGACGTAACGCCGGGTTGCTATAGCGTTCAATTAATCGGTTAGCGTAATCCTGCAAATCAACGCCCTGCACTTTCAGCGTCGGCGCTTGTTCCTGCAACATTAAGGTATACGCCGCATGACGATAATGTTCATCCTCCATGCAGTCATTAATGTGCTGATATCCGGCAAGATAGCCCAGATACGCCAGGAATGAATGACTGCCGTTAAGCATACGCAGTTTCATTTCTTCATAAGGCAGCACATCACTAACCAGTTCGGCTCCCGCTTTTTCCCATTCCGGACGTCCGGCAACAAAATTATCTTCTATTACCCACTGGCGGAAAGGTTCACAGGCAACGCCTGCCGGATCGCGCACACCAGTAAGTTGTTCGATTTTCGCCAGCGTATCCTCTGTCACTGCGGGCACAATACGGTCCACCATTGTTGATGGGAAAGTCACGTTATCTTCGATCCATTGTGCCAGTTTTACATCAATGGCTTGCGCATAGGAAGTGACAACGTCACGCATAACATGACCGTTTTCTGGCATGTTGTCACATGACATGACGGTAAATGCGGGAAGTCCTGCCGCTTTACGGCGAGCCAGCGCCTCAACAATCATCCCTGTTGCAGTTTTCGGCTGGTGGGGATTTTGCACGTCGGCAACGACCATCGGGTGATCAAGCATTAACTGTCCGGTCGCCGGAGAGTGGAAATACCCTTTTTCGGTGATTGTCAGAGAGACAATCGCGATTTGCGGTTCACACATCGCAGCCAACACGGTTTCTAAGCCATCTATTTGTACGTGCAAGGCTTTTTTAACGACGCCAACGACGCGAGCCGTCCACGCATCAGCCGACATTTCCGCAACGGTATAAAGATTATCTTGCTGTCGTAAATCGGCAATTTGCTGTTCGCCGCCGATTAAGTTGACCTCATAATATCCCCAGTCACTGAAATGTTCCGTAGCAAGAATATCGGCATACACGCCCTGATGCGCACGGTGAAATGCACCAAAGCCTAAATGAACAATTCTTGGGGCCAGGTTATTACGATCATAAACAGGGAGCGTCGCTTTTGCTGATAACAAATGATTTCCCATAACAATTCCTTAAAATTAAATATAGCAAGCTACATGTTTTGTTATATGAATAAAAATCCCCTCTCCGGTAAGAGAAGGGATTGAGGATTTACAGACTTCTGGACGGTTGCGCAGCTCTTACAACATGTGGTTGATCTTCTGCGGCGTCTTCCAGCGCACTTAAATCACGGTCTTTCACTTCTGGCATTTTCAGCGCAGAGATTAAACCAATCACAGAATATGCCATGATCATAATGGCGATCGGATACCAGGATTCCGTCATGGTGCAGAAAATCCCCGCCAGGATAGGACCAAAACCGGAAGCGATAAGACCACCAATTTCTTTAGAAATAGCCATTCGGGTAAAGCGGTTTTTACAGCCGAACATTTCTGCCATGGTAATGTTTTCCAGAGCAAATAATCCAAGCACCGCACAGTTATGAATCACAATCAGTGCAACCATAATGGTGCTCGGGGCATAGCTTTTATCTACGATGATAGAAAGCATTGGCCATGCCAGCACAATCGCAGAGGTATTCATAATAATATACGGGATCCGGCGACCAATTTTATCGGATAACCAACCAAGGAACGGAATGGTCATAAAGCCGAGAATCGAACTGATCATCAATGCATCTGTTGGAATTGCTTTGTTAAACAATAACGTCTGCACTAAATAGCCTGCAAGGAAAGTCTGAATTAAACCTGAGTTACCAGCCTGACCAAAACGCAGCCCTGTTGCCAGCCAGAAGGATTTGCTCTGGAACATGCTACCAGCAGGTGCAGGTTTTGCTGTCGGTTGGTTGCTGTCGTTAACCTTCTCAAAGACCGGGCTTTCTTTCAGATTCATACGCAACCAGATAGCAAAGACCATCACGACAACGCTCGCCAGGAAAGGTATACGCCATCCCCACGCCAGCAGTTCCTCTTTACTGAGAATGAAGAACATAAAGGCCCAGATTGCCGTTGCGCTCAAGGTTCCGCAGTTAGTTCCCATAGCCACAAATGAGGAGATAATTCCGCGCTTACCTTTTGGCGCATATTCCGCCAGCATCGTACCGGCACCGGAAATTTCCGCACCTGCACCCAACCCCTGAATAATACGAAGCGTCACCAGCAAGATGGGTGCAAAAACACCAATCTGTGCATAGGTCGGTAACACACCAATTAAGGTGGTACAGATCCCCATCATGGTGATGGTAATAAAGAGTACTTTTTTACGCCCTATTCTGTCGCCCATTTTGCCGAAAATAAATGCTCCGACAATACGCGCCACATAACCTGCACCGTAGGTTCCCATTGCCAGAATTAACGCCATTGCCGTTGATGATTCAGGAAAAAATATTTCATGAAACACTAACGCTGCGCCGAGCGAATATAACTGGAAATCCATAATTCATAGATGTTTTCTACCATCCTGTGGTCTTATTTGCGTTTTCTAAGTTTTTTCAGATAATTACATTTTTCAATAAGAATCCTGAACTCGATTTCTCTGTTTATCTGAGGACTTCTTTTGTCCCATATATGCCCCAAGATGCCCCATGTAAATCCCATGAACAAAAAGCACGCAAAAATGAGAGCTCCATCACTTCCGGAATTAACTTTTCCGTGGCACTCTTTATCTGTGTAGGTAAGGTCTCTTCACAATAATTACATAGTCAACGCAGTTCATGGGGGAGGTGATGGTCCCCCCATCTTTTTGTCTGTTATTCCTGTCCCCAGCCAACCCTGTACGCAAGAACCTCATCCGCACTGGTCAGCTTTTCCAGCTCTTTCTTCATGGTGCGCTGCCGTACGTGGATTTCCATACCTTTGGTGAACATCGCCTGCTCTGCCGCTTCACTCAGCGCAATAAGCTCTTCTGCTGTCACCGGTACATCGTTGTTTTCTGCATCCGTCCAGAAAAATCCTTCCGGCAGTTTCCCCGCTTTCGCTGCCGCCACCGACGGCTCAAGACGCGTCTGCGTTGACTTTCCGTAGTCCCACTTCCGGCCATTGTGCTCAAACGTGTAGTTCGCCGCTTCCATCGCATTTCGCCAGGCGTTGATTTCATCTCCCTTCATCACGCGCGCTTTCTCCACGGTCAGCAGGTCCGTAATTTTCTCCCCGTCAAAACCCCAGCGACCCGAGATGTCAGCCTTCCGGTTTTCTTCCGTATCCTCCACCTCAGCCACACTCTGGTCCACAGGCCACAGAACTGACGCCACCCTGCTGATGCCGGTAATGACCCCGGCACTGTTATAAACCACCTTCAGGGTGTCCCCTTTAAACAACGACTGACACTCATACCAGTCCTGACCATCCTCTGATTTCAGGTACATTGCGCCCGGTACATCCGGATTTTCCGGCGTGTATTGTCTGAAATTCCTGATGTGCATCTGTAAGTCCTCACGGTTACATATCTGATATCTGATGCGCTTTTATGGTGAAAAATACTCCAGACCGCCAGTACCTGATGATACATACTCACCGACGCTGACTGTTCGCCACTGACGACCATCAGTTGTCACCTGCAGGGGTCTGTAAGAAACCGATATCACACCATCTGCTCCACGACTTTCCAGACCAGTAAGCACACTGCCTGTACTCAGGCTTATTGACAGAAAACCTGTGCTCTCATCCGCTCTGTAAGTCTGTTCATTACCCAGCCTGATACCCACAACCCGGCTCTTCCCGTCTGATGCCCCCGGCGGCCCCATCGGCCCGGCTTCACCACGGGGACCGGCAGGTCCGGTTGCGCCACGCTCGCCTTTTGGTCCGGGGTCGCCTTTCTCTCCTTTCGGTCCCTGTTCACCTCGTGGACCTGCCGGACCTGTCTCCCCTTTCTCTCCTTTCGGACCTGGAACACCACCTCCTGCAGCAGCCTCTTCTGCCTTTGTTTTCGCTTCATTTGCCACATCCATTGCCGCCTTCACGGCCTTCGGCGTGGCTGCCTTTGTTTCGTCATTACTGCCAGTATCACTGCTTAACTGCACCACACCTTTCTGCGTCGTGCTGGCATCCCGCTGGCTGACCGTATCCGGTTTGTTCTTTGTGCTGTAATCCACCCGCCAGTGGAAATACTGTGTGTCGCCGTAAACCGTACAGGTACAGACCGTGCCATTAATAAACCCCGTTGCACCGTATTCGCCAATGGTGACCCGGACTATGGCTGCCTCATACTTCCCCATCACCTCAATGACACAGCCACCCAGATTAAGTTTTCCCGGTCCGACATCCGTGATGACCTTATTGAATCCCGCATGCAGTGATGCCTTCATCATCCAGTAAGGCTGGTCAAATGCCCCTTTTTCTTTCAGCCAGGCGACAAACTCACTCGTGGTCCATTCACCGGCCCCCGTATGAATGTCCCGCCCGTATACTCTGGCTGCTCCCACGGTGTTCAGAAACTTCACCTTATCCGGGATATCGTCACCGTTTTTCGCTTTCTCCAGGCATCCGTCCGCTTTGTCCATTGCCGCTTTCACCGCTTTCGGGGTGGCTGCCTTCGTTTCATCATCACTGTCCGTTGCGCTGCTTAACTGCACAATTCCCTTCTGTGCCGTCGTCGCATCCGGTCCGCCCGGCTCGCCTTTTTCGCCCTTCTCTCCCCGTTCACCTTTCACACCCTGAAGCCCCTGCGGCCCCTTCTCACCACGCTCACCCTTTGGCCCACGCTCACCGGTATCGCCTTTTGGCCCGGGAATACCCTGTGGCCCGGTGTCTCCCTTATCCCCCTTCGGTCCCCGCGCATTCTCTGCCCGTTTCTTCGCTTCCTCTGCACTCGCCGCTGACGCTTCCGCACGTTTCAGGATTTCCGCTGCCACCGCTTCCAGCTCTGCAAGGGCTTTCGGGTAATACTGTGCGTCCTCCAGGTCCATCAGAAATTTATTCAGCGTTCCCGGTGCAGAGTCCGCCTTCACCAGAATGTCACCCACATATGACGGCGCGTACCCTTCCGTGTTCAGCGTCACCCGGTACAACCCCGGCTCAACATCCATACTGTAACTGCCGGTTTCCCCCGGCTGACCATACGCCACCGTGGTGACAATCACCGTCTCCGTTGTACGGCGCGCTTTCAGCTCTATCGTGCATCCCGGTACCGCTTTTCCCGTACCATCCTTCAGCACACCCGATATTCTGACTGTCATGGATTTCCCCCATAAAAAAACCGCAGGACCGGTTTCCCGGCCTGCGGTAATATTTGTGGTTTGTTGGTGTTAAAACGGTGCCATCCGGCTGATCACCCTCAGCAACCGGTCGGCGGGGAAGGTACACTCCCCCGCCACGGTTTCTTACCGCTTACACTGTAAGAACGCCGCAATCTCCGCGCCCGCTATCCGGAACCGGAACTCGCACAGTGAACTGTGGGTGATCCAGATAATGAGCACTACCGTGATACACATCACGGTGGTTTTTAACGGTTTTTGCGACATAACGCTTGCTCCTTTTACGGAGAGGCGCTAACCTTCTTCTTGCTGAAGGAAGAACGTCAGGCCTCGGGTTAAACATGAATGTTTTGTCCGGGGCCTTTTCACATCCGGCCTTCAGGTGTTCCCTCCGGCCATCAGCCAAAGGCACCCGCGCATACTGTACGGTTTTTGTCTCCTTCCGGCAATCCCGGGGCGCGATGTTCAGCGGATACTGATCCCCGCGCTGTTTTTCTTCACCACTATCGCCTGAAGGTTACTGATTCGTGAACTGCCCCAACTGTCATTCTGACGCCGTGAACTTACGGTAAAACTCAGGGTGATATGACCACCGCCAGCTGGCATATCGATGATCCCGCTGAAAATTCCCGGCTCTGCCACTGACCTGCCTGAATAAATCCGGCGTCCGTTCTGATCAACATGCAGGAAGCACTCTGTCCAGATGTCATTACTGGTGCGGGATTCCTGTTTTGACCCGACATAGATTATCGGCGGGATTATAATCTGCCGGTCAAAGCTGTGATCGTCATACACCGTCAGCGTTCGTGTACCGTTCGCAAGGTGACTACCATCCACCGGAAAAGCCACCCCTGCACATTTCACAAGATCACCAATAATGTTCTCCGCTTTCAGCGTGCCATTTATCGTACAGTTCTCCGCTATCACGACATTATTGAGCGTGCCCGAGTTCGCACTGATATGTCCGCTGATGTCCGCATTGCGGGCCGTCAGCCTGCCCTCCGGCGTCAGGGAGAACGTCGGGGGATTGCCGGACGAGGTGATGCTCACTGCAAACAGTCGCTTCAGGAACACGTCGTTCATAAACAGCTGATTCCCCTGCGCCACAAACAGCGGCGTGGTGTTGCCGTTCTCCGGGTTAATCATCGCGATACGGTCCGCCTGCAGTAGTATATTGCTCAGGGGCTGGCCATCAGCATCCTCAATCCCCGCACCTATACCGGCAACATACGGAATGCCGTTTTTCGTTTTCTGCACCTTCAGCATGTACAGCGCAGCCAGGTCGTTATTTGTGTCTGTCTGCACCCGCTGTATCTGCTGTATGGTGGCACTCTGGTCTTCCAGGGTTTTACTGACCGTCTGTGTGATTTCATTGCGGGTTTCTGTGATGGTGGTCTTCATCTCTGCCATCTCATCATCAAGCTGGCTGTTATCAATCAGCTCCCACATCCCCTGTGCCAGATGTGTCTTCCCGATTTCTCCTCTGAAAAAGTCCAGATACCCTTCCGCATCATTGCTCGCCCGGCCACTGGCTTCCACAAACGCAGATTTCCCCACCAGGTTGACGCTGCGCACATAAAACCAGAAATCCTTCCCCGGCTTAATGTGCGGGCCGGAGACACTCCACTGGCTGCCTGTCCCCAGATAACGGGCAGAGATTTCCACCTGTGCCGTGTCCGTGATGCGTTTTTCTGAGAACCAGAATTCATACTGTACCGTCGGGTCATACACCGCCAGCACCGGTACTGCTGTTATCTGATAATACCCCGGCGTCAGCTCAATGCTGGCCGGTGCTGCAGGCGCATTAATCCGGAACGCGGTGGTGGCAGGTTCGCCCTGCTGGCCGTAGCTGTTTATCGCCCTGACCGTCAGGGTGTATTCCCCCAGAGGCAGGCCACTGAAACGGTGCTCCGTGTCGGCAGTGATGGCGGTGGTCACCAGGCGGCTGTTTTCACCACTGCCACTGGTCAGGCGCAGACTGAAGCGCACGCCCTTCACCACCCGCGGCGTGTCCCATTTCGCC
>QWCB01002306.1_pt1 | contig 16234 bp, 9 predicted proteins | sample 1972511 | NCBI WGS metagenome assembly QWCB01 (sample SAMN09866719, study PRJNA288562) | Human gut metagenome isolate term5_stool, whole genome shotgun sequencing... | isolation source: gut | host: Homo sapiens | place: USA: California
GTTTTCCCACGCCTCGATCATGTTCAACGTCCTGCGCGACGTGCCGCAGGTGACGAAGATCGCCCAGGTCGCCGTGCGCGACTTCAGCGAGTCGGAGGCCGCGCTGGCCGCTTCGTCCGGGCGCATCGCCACGTTCGACGACCTTTCGCTCGCGGCCGCCCTTTTCCGCGGCGAGACGTGGGATGCGCAGTGCCGCCGCATCGTCGACGCGCTGCCGCAGGAGGTCTACGTGAGTTTCGACATCGACGCCTTGACCTTCGAAAACTGCCCTCACACCGGAACGCCGGTTTCCGGCGGCCTTACGTTCAACCAGGCCGTCTGGCTGCTCGATACGCTCACCCGCTCGGGACGCCGTATCATCGGTTTCGACGTGGTGGAGGTGTGCCCCGCGCCCGACGAGCGGATCGACGCCATCACGGGCGCCCGCATGCTCTGGAAACTCTGCGGGCAGACCCTCAAGTCAAACGAATCATAAAACGACCGATAGATGCGACTTTTTTCGATGTACCGCTGGGTTCGCCAGCGACACATGATGGGGCTTCGGGGCCGCAACTTCCTGGAAGCGCCCTGGGCCGGAGGCGTGGTGCTGCTGGTGTGCGTGATCGCCGCCATGCTGCTGGCCAATCTCCCCGCGACCAAACTCTATTACCACCACCTGCTGGAGACCGACCTTTCGCTGATGGTCCATTCCCCGGACGGTGTGATCGACTGGATTTTCCCGCGGGGCATGACCGTCGAGAAGTTCATCAACGACGGGCTGATGGTGATTTTCTTCTTTGCCGTGGGGCTTGAGATCAAGCGCGAGATCGTCTGCGGGCAGCTTTCGTCCGCGCGCCGGGCCATCCTTCCGGTGCTGGCCGCTGCGGGCGGCATGCTGGTCCCGGCGATTTTCTTCACGGCGTTCAACCACGGCACGATGGCCGCAAACGGCTGGGGAATCCCCACCGCCACGGACATCGCCTTCGCCATAGGCATCCTCTCGATGCTGGGCAACCGCGTCCCCGTGTCGCTCAAAATCTTCCTCACGGCGCTGGCCGTCGCCGACGACCTGGGGGCCATTCTGGTCATCGCGCTTTTCTATGGCGGCAAGGTGCAGATCACCTGTCTGCTGGTGGCGCTGGTCATCATGCTGGGGGTCTACTTTATGAAGCAGATGGGCGAGAAGCGCATGTTCTCCTATCTGGTCCCGGCCTTCGTGGTCTGGGGGCTGTTCTATTACTCGGGCGTCCACTCGACCATCTCGGGCGTGGCGATGGCGCTGCTGATCCCGATGGAGCCGCGTTACAGCAAGGAGTATTTCGCCCATAAGATGCGATGGCTCAATGCGCTGATGCTCCGCGCCGCCTCGCACGAGGACTTCCCCAACGAGGAGCAGCGGTTCTACCTGCGGCGCATGCACGACCTGTCGTCCAACTCGGTGGGCATGAGCTACCGTCTGGAGCACGGACTGGCGCCCTACGTCACGTTCCTGATCATGCCGGTCTTCGCGCTGGCCAACGCCGGCGTCGAGATCACGTCGCTCGAATACCTCAATATTTTCCACTATTCGCCCGAAATCGGATCAATCGGCATGGGCGTCTTCTTCGGTCTTGTCCTCGGCAAGCCGCTGGGCATCTTCCTCGCCAGCTGGGGAGCCGTGAGGACGGGTCTTGCGGAGCTGCCCGAGGGGGCGACGTGGCGCATGCTGCTGGCCGTGGCCTGCCTGGGCGGTATCGGGTTCACGATGTCGCTGTTCGTCGATTCGCTGGCCTTCACCGACCCCGATCTGGTCGACCGCGGCAAGATCGCGATCCTGATGGGTTCGCTGGCCGCCGCCGTCGTGGGGTGCCTGCTGATCCTGATCTTTTCGGGGAAAAACCGCCGGACCCGGCAGGGCGGGCGGTAGGCATCCGCCGCGCAGGCGGCGTTTGCCGGAAATGGCGTCCGGTCCGGACCCGTGCGGCCGGAACAGATTTATTTGCTTCTGCCGGCGCCTTGCACTATCTTTGCAAAAAAGATTCGATAATGATGAAAAAGACCTTCCCGATCCTCCCGGCCCTCGTGCTGCTGCTGGCCGGAGCCTGCTCGAAAAATTCGGGCGGAGGCGGCGTGAAACTCCGGAACGATACCGATTCGGTGGCCTACGTCATCGGCATGAACGTGGGCGCGAACCTGCTGAAAATGGATTCGACGATCAATGTGAACGCCGTTTGCGAAGGCATCCGCGACATGTTCCGCGGCAATCCCAGACTCTCGGCGGCCGATGCCGAGACGTTCTATCTGAGCTACGTGAACTACGCCCTTCCCGAGAAGGCACGCGCCTATGAGGAGCAGTTCCTCCTCGACATCGCCAAGTCGAACCGCTCCTATGCCCGCACGTCGTCGGGCGTGACCTACACCGTTACGGACGTCGGGGATCAGAATCAGGTTCCCACTTCCGAGCGCGACAGCGTGGCCCTGCGGTGGGTGATCCGCACGGCGGCGGGCGACGAGATCACCTCCTCCTACGAGCGGGGCGATACGGTGCGTTCGCTGGTCCGCAACCTGCGGCGCGGGGTGCAGGAGAGCGTGAAGCTCATCGGCAAGGGCGGCAAGATCAACGCCTGGATGCCTTCGTCGGCAGCCTACGGCGCCGAGGGCGACAAGGAACTGGGCGTGGCTCCCAATGCGACGCTCTATTTCGAGATCGAACTCGTCGACCTCGACAAGTATACGACCCGGTCGCGACGGCGTTGACGGTCCGTCCGGCGGCGCCGGTTCCGCGGCCGGATCGTCCGGCCGCGGGGATTTCGCCAAAATAGTTGCTCGGAATCATTTCGTTAACAAAATTTTTATATCTTTGCGGGGAATAAGCCCGCGCTTTGATAGGCGGCGCCTCGGCAGAGCCGGATAAATTCGCCTCTGCTCCTGGTTTGCACTGTCTTTGCGCGTGCGACGGCGACAATATAAAGGAAACATCAAACATAGTGAAAACAACAATGAAAAAAATCTTTTTTGCTGCGGCGCTCGCGGGTGCCGCAATGCTCGCCTCCTGCGGAGGAAACAAGGGCGGGGTACAGCTGGGCAGTCTGTCCGAGTTCGACTCTCTGTCGTATTCGCTCGGAGCCAACATCGGCTATGGCATGAGCTACGAAATGAAGGATATTCCGTTCGATTTCAAGGCTGTGGACAAGGGTGTCCGGGAAGGCGCTCTGGGCAAGGCCACCCAGGAGCACGACAAGTCGCTCGATATGCTGCGCGAATATTTTATGACCAAGCGCGGCGAGCGTGCGCAGGCCGTGGCGCAGAAGCGTGCCGAGGCGGACAGCGTGCGCCTGGCCGGCGGCGACACGACCAAGGTGGAGTATCCCGCGGCCGATCCCGACATGTTCGAGAGCGAGGAGGAGCGTACCGAGATCTCCTATGCCTTCGGTAACGACATCGGTTACAACATCGCACAGAGCGGCATGCCCATTCAGCTGGTCTGGATCGGCGAGGCCATGCAGAACGTGCGCGACAACAACGCCAAGATGACCGAGGACGAGGTGAACCAGTACTTGCAGTACTACTTCATGGTGAAGCGTCCGGCCGAGAACGCCGAGGCTTCGAAGGCGTGGCTGGAGAAGACGGAGAAGAAGTCGGGCGTGAAGAAGACCGAGTCGGGCCTGCTCTATAAGGTTACCGACGCCGGCGACGCTTCGGTGATGCCCAAGGACCCGCGCGACGTGGTGAAGGTGCACTATACGGGCCGTACCCGCGAAGGCAAGGTGTTCGACACCTCGAAGTTCGCCAACCGTTCGAAGGAGCAGCAGGAGATGATCAAGAAGCAGCGTCCCGATGATTTCGACAAGGACGAACCCGTCGAGTTCCCGCTCAACCGTGTGATTCCCGGATGGACGGAAGGGTTGCAGCTGGTGGGCAAGGGCGGCAAGATCACGCTCTGGATTCCCGCCGACCTGGCTTACGGTGCGCGCGGCGCAGGCCGTGACATCGGTCCCAACGAGGCTCTGGAGTTCGAGGTCGAGCTGATCGACGTCACTCCCTACGTGGAGCCTGCTCCGGCCGATTCGACCGCAACGGCCGAGAAGCCCGAGGCTGCTCCCGCAAAATAGTCGGACCGCGGAAAATGAATCCGGATGTGCGCATGCGCATCCGGATTTTTTATAAATAGGCATCTAAAAAAACTCCGGCCTTCGAATCATCGAAGGCCGGAGTTTTTCGGTTGAGTCCGTTTAGAACGGCAGGTCGTCGACCTGTGCGGGCGCAGAGGCGTAGGAAGGCTCCTCGGCGATGGGCGGCATGTCGGGCATCGGGGCCGCCGCGGCCTCCTGTTTGGGTTGCAGACGCCATGCGCGGATGTCGGTGTACCAGCGGCCGTTGTATTCGCGCGACTCGATGTTGACCGAGACGTTGTAGGTCGAACCCTCTTTCAGACGGGCCACGTCTTCGGGCTTGTTGAAGAACGTAACGCAGATTTTGCGTGTGAAAGAGCCTTCGTTCATTTCGAAAACCACATCCTGACGCTGCCACTCACCGCGTGCCGACGTTCCCTTCGTCACGGGCAGTATTTTGTAAACGGTTCCTTCGAATTCCATAGTGTAAATAGGGTTTGTTTGCGGCAAAGGTAGCAATTTTCCGGGACATTCGGAGCCTTTCCCGCGGAAAAAACGCCTGACGTCCGAAGATCGGCGGATGCGGCGTTTCTGTCCCGGAACCGCGGCGTGCGCCCCGTTCCGTTCGGCTCCGTCGGAGGTTCGGCCCTTTCTTTTTGCTGCCTGTTACAGTGGCCTGCGGCCCGTAATCCGTATAAAAAAGCAGGACCCGGTTTGCTTTTTTTGCTTTTTTTGAATTATCTTTGGTGCTGTAATGATATTTTTTATTTGTCGGAGCGTTCTGCCGGACTGTCCGGTTTCGGCTGCGTCCGGCGTGTTGGCACCTTTGTCCATGATGAAAAAACTACTGCTTTTTGTTGCGCTTCTCGGCCTTGCGCTGCCCCTGCGGGCGCAGGACGACAAGGCGCTGGCCGCCGCCGCTGCGAAGGCCGACCTGAAACTGATGTCGTTCAACATCCGCTATTACAAGCCCGGCGCCGACGGCGACAACGGCTGGGTTGCGCGGCGCGCCGCCTGTCTGGAGATGATCCGTGCGGAATCGCCCGACGTCATCGGCTTCCAGGAGCCGCACCGGCCGCAGATCGACTATCTGAAGGTGAACCTCCCCGAATACGCCGAGGTCGACATGGGACGCGACGCCGCGACCGACATCGAGAAGAAACCCGACGGCGGCGAGCATCTGATGATCATGTACCGCCGTTCGAAATACATCCTGCTCGACAGCGGGTTTTTCTGGATCAGCCCCACGCCCGAATGCCCTTCGCGGGGCTGGGACGCCATGTGCCGCCGCGTCACGGTGTGGGTGCAGCTCAAGGACCGGAAAACCGGAAAGGAGTTCTTCTATTTCGACACCCATTTCGATCATATCGGCAAGCAGGCCCGCGCCGAATCGGCCCGGATGATGGTCGCCCGGATGAAGCGGATCGCCGGTGAGAAGGCCGCCGTCTTTCTCTCGGGAGACCTGAATACGACCTACGACAACGCCCTGCTCGACCCGCTGAAGGCGTGGATGCAGTCGGCGCGCCATGCGGCCCCGGTGACCGACGAACTGCCGACGTTCAACGACTTCGGCAAGCGTTCGCTGTGGATCGACTTCATTTTCGCCCGCAACGCCCGTGCGCTGGCCTACCGGACCCTTGTCGATTCCGGGCGTTACGGCGTTCCGTTCCTCTCGGATCACAATCCCGTTTACGCGCTCTACAAACTCTGAATCCGCCGGACGGCCGACAAACCCGGATACAACCAAATTCCGATACCATGAAGAACCTTTCCCTCGTTTTCCGCAGCCTCGCGCTGCCCGTGCTGCTGCTGACGCTGAACGCCGCCGGTGCGCAGGAGAAGCAACCGCTCCGTTACGTCGATGCCGCGACGCTGACCGTCATCGGCAAGAGCATGCCCACACCCAAACTGTTCCAGCGGGTCGACACCGCCCGTTACGAACTCTGGCAGCCCGTGAAGAACTACTCGGCCTTCTCCACCGGACTGGCCGTCGTTTTCCGCACCGACAGCCGGACGATCCGCGCCCGGTGGAAAACCGGCGGATACGGATTGGGCCACAACATGACCGCCATCGCCCGCAAGGGTCTCGATCTCTACATCGAGCGCGACGGGCAGTGGGTCTACGCCGGTTTCGGCTGGCCCAAGGGCGACAACCACGACAGCGCGCTGGTCGAGTATATGGACGAGGGCGAAAAGACCTGTCTGGTCTACCTGCCCCTGTGGGACGAGGTGCTTTCGCTGGAACTGGGCATCGACGGCGACAGCCGCATCGAGGCCGTTCCGAACCCCTTCCGCCACCGGATCGTGGTGCTCGGGTCGAGCATCACCCACGGCGCTTCGGCCGGGCGTCCCGGCATGACCTGGACGGCGCGGCTGGCCCGCCGGATGGGACTCGATTTCCTGAATCTCGGTTACAGCGGGCAATGCAAGCTGCAACCCGAATTCGCGCGGATGCTGGCCGAGATGGATGCCGACGCCTTTGTTTTCGACGCCTTCTCCAACCCGAGCGCCGGGGAGATCGAGGAGCGGCTCGACGCCTTCGTGGCGACCGTCCGCAAGGCGCATCCCTCGACGCCGCTGATCTTCATTCAGACCGAGGTCCGCGAGACCGTGAATTTCAACCTCCGGGCGCGGAAATTCGAATCCGACAAGCGCGCCGCCGCCGAAGCGGGCGTCCGGCGGCTGATGAAGGACGACCGGAACATCTACTTCATCGACTCCCGGGGGATGATCGGCACGGACCACCTCGGGACGGTCGACGGTTCGCACCCCTCCGACCAGGGTTTCATGTACATGACCCGCCATCTCGAACCGCAGCTGCGCAAGATTTTCCGGAAATACGGAATCCGCTGATCCGCAGACCGGCAGGGCCGCAGCTTTCGGGCTGCGGCTTTTTCGTTTTTTGGGGCAGGAGGTTGCAAATCTGAAATTAATGCTATCTTTGCTTCCGGTATGACCGAAGATTTCATTCAGGAAAACGAGGATCGGGAACTGTTCCGGCGGATCAAGCAGGGGAGCGAGGAGGCTTTCCGGGTGGTTTACGGGAAGTATCACCGGATACTCTATGCCGTGGCCCTGAAGATGCTGAAGGACCGTTCCGCGGCCGAGAACGCCGTGCAGCACGTCTTCGTGAAACTTTGGATCGGGCGGCAGGAGATGACCGTCATGCTGAGCCTGCGGAACTACCTCTACACGATGACCCGCAACTACATCCTCAATTACCTGCGCAGCCGCAATACCGAGCTGGTGCACAGCTACCGCCTGGCGCAGCTCATTCCCGAGGCTTCGGACCCGCTCGACGCGCAGATCGAGCGCGAGGATCTTTTGCAGATGCTCGATACGGTGATCGCGGGGCTTCCGACCCAGAAGCGGCAGGTCATGTACCTGCGCAAGGCGGGCTATTCGAACCCCGAGATCGCCGAAATGCTCAATCTTTCGGTCAACACCGTCCGTTCGCACTACCAGGAGGGCGTCAAACTCCTGAAGAGCCGTTTCGGCCATATCGTCCTGCTTATCGTCATCCTGCAAACTTTATTTTTATGAACAGACCTTCGGAAGAACTTTTGCATAAGACGCTCGAAAACCGCGCCACCGCCGCCGAGGCCGCTTCGGTCGCCGAGTGGCTCGCCACCGATTCGGGCCAGGCATGGGCCAGTCGCTACATCGGCCGCGACTTCGACCGGCAGGAGTCCTGCGGCGACTATGAGCGGGAGGAGGTCGCCTCGGAGCGCATCTTCGCGCGGATCAAAACCGCCCTCACGCGCGGCCGGCGGCGGCGCATTCTTTTTCGCGTCGCCGCCGTCGTGATTCCCGTCGCGCTGGTGCTGGGCGTCGCCCTGCGTCTCGACCGTCAGGTAGGGGGCATCTTTTCGGATGCGGAGTACGGCGAATTCGTCGTCGACCGGGGGCGGCGTACGCAGTGCCTGTTTCAGGACGGCACGGTCGCCCACCTCAATTCCGAGTCGAAAATCCACTATCCCGTGAAGTTCGGGCTTTTCGAGCGCCGCATCCGGCTCGAAGGCGAAGCCTACTTCGAGGTGACCCACAATCCCCGGCGGCCGTTCGTCGTGGAGTTCGAGGGCGGAGAGATCCAGGTGCTCGGCACGTCGTTCAACGTCAAGGCCTACCGCGACGACGACATCGTCGCCGTAACGCTCGACGAGGGGCGCGTGGTGCTCGACGACCGTCGCGGCGGTCGTTTCGAGCTGTCGCCCTCCGAACAGCTGCTCTACGACCGGCGCTCGGGCGAGGGGCGGATCGTCCGCGGCGCCGACGCCATGCGTTATTCGATCTGGAAGGACGACGTGATCTCGTTCCGCGACACGCCCCTTGCAGAGGTGCTCGAAACCCTTTCGCGGTGGTACGACGTGCGCTTCGAAACCGACGGACAGCCCGATCGCCCCATATCCTACACCTTTGCGACCGACAATACGCTGCTGGATAATGTTTTGCGTGAAATGGAACTGATCTCTCCGGTGCGTTTCGAACGCACCAAAACAGAAATAAAGGTAAGTTTCAGATAAAAAAAAGAGTTTCGGCTCATCGTTTTTTCCCGTTTGCGTGTCTATTCTGTGAAAAGCGCGCAAACGGGCTTTTTAGTAAACAACTACCTAAACTAATCTGTATGAAACGAATCAGACTACTCTTTCTGATGCTGCTTTGTGTAGCCGGGACGGCCCTGACGGCCCGGGCGCAGAAAGTGACGTTGAATTTCCGGAATGCCAAGCTCGAACAGGTGTTCGGGCGGATTACCGAGCAGACGGGCTACACGTTCTACTATGCGCGTCCGACGGTCAATCCCGACAAGGTCGTCAGCATCGCCGTCGCGGATGTCGACGTGCGTGCGGCGCTGAAACAGCTGCTGGCGGACGACAAGGTCGAAATTGAGATCCGCGACGGCAAGATTTACCTTTCCCCCCCCCGGCAGAGTGCCGCTGTGCCGCAATCCGTTAAGGGCGTCGTCCGGGATGCCGCGGGCCAGCCCGTTGTCGGGGCCGCGGTGATTGTCAAGGGAACCACCCGCGGCGTGAGTTCCGGGACCGACGGCTCGTTCTCGTTCGAGGGTCTGGCTGACGGCGCCGTGCTGCAAGTCTCGGCGCTGGGCTACGCCACTGCCGAAATCCCGGTCGGCAACCGTTCGTTCGTCGCCGTGGAGCTGAAGGAGGACGCCACGCTCGTCGACGAGGTGGTGGTCGTGGGCTACGGCACGCAGAAGAAGGCCAACCTGACGGGCGCCGTCGACCAGGTCTCCTCGGAACTTCTGGAGAACCGTCCCGTGGCCAACGTCACGCAGATGTTGCAGGGCGCCGTGCCCAACCTCAATATTTCGCTGGCCGACGGCAAGCCCAACCGCTCGGCGTCGTACAACATCCGCGGCAAGACGTCGATCGGCGCGGGCGGATCGGCTCTGGTGCTGATCGACGGCGTCGAGGGCGACCCCGCGATGCTCAACCCCAACGACATCGAGTCGGTCTCGGTGCTCAAGGACGCAGCTTCGGCCGCCATCTACGGTTCGCGCGCACCCTACGGCGTGGTGCTCATCACCACCAAGGACCCGGGCAAACTCACCGACAAGTTCACGATCAACTACACGGGCAACGTCTCCATCCAGCAGCCCACGGCCATTCCCGACGTCGTGGACGACGGTTACGTCTATTCGCGCCTCTTCTACGACGCATGGTACAACTACCGCTTCAACGAGCCGACGGGCTTCAACAACTCGCAGGACTTTTCGCGTGCGTGGCTCGACACCTTCCGCCAGCGCAAACTCGCGGGCAACAAGCTCGAAACGACGGTCGAACCCGACGGCAAGTATGTCTACTACGGCAATACGGACTACTACGACGCACTTTACAAGGATACGGTGATCGCCCAGACGCACAACATCTCGGTCAGCGGTTCGAACGGCAAGATCAGCCACTACCTTTCGGGGCGTCTGTACGACTACAACGGCCTGTTCAACTTCACGCCCGACACCTACCGCACGATGAACCTCCGTTCGAAGGTCTCCTCGCAGGTGTTCAAATGGCTGAAGATCAGCAATAACTTCGACTACACGCACGACCGCTACCGTCAGCCGATGGGTTATTCGAAGGAGGGCGGCGGCGTGCTGTGGCGTTCGCTCAACGACCAGGGGCACCCCTCGTCGCCGATCTTCAATCCCGACGGTACGCTCACCAAGTCGGGCGCCTACGCCATCGGCGGCCTGGTGACGGGCAACAACTGGCTCGACCGCACGACCAAGACGCTCAAGAACACCACCACGCTCAACGTCTCGATGCTGGAGAACCGCCTGCGCCTGACGGGCGACTTCTCGTTCCGCACCAAGGACTACACCGAGACCAAAAAGACCACGGCCATCCCTTACAGCGCCTACGAGGGCGAAATCGTCTACCTCGGCACGCCCGAGACCGACGACGTGATGAAGGAGTCGCTGCAACTGACGACCTATATCGCCACCAACGCCTACGCCGAGTTCGAGGACACCTTCGCCGAGAAACACTATTTCAAGGCGCTGGCCGGTTACAACTACGAGCAGCAGGACTACAAGTCGACCTACTCCGAGCGCAACGGTCTTCTGATGCCCGACGCCGACAACATCAACTTCGCGCTGGGCGACATCATGTCGATCACCGCCGGCGGCAGCCGCTGGCGTTACGTGGGCGCTTTCTTCCGCTTCAATTACGCCTACGACGACCGCTACCTGCTCGAAGTCAACGGCCGCTACGACGGCTCGTCGAAATTTCCGAACAACTCCCAATGGGGCTTCTTCCCCTCGGCTTCGGCCGCCTGGCGCGTTTCGCAGGAGAAATTCTGGAATGTCAGCCCCAAGGCCGTTTCGAACCTCAAGCTGCGCGCCTCGTACGGTGCGCTGGGCAACAGCAACGTCGATCCCTACACCTACCTCGAAACCTTCGGCCTGTCGACCTTCGGAACCGGTTCGGGCGATGCGGCCCGCTACCTCTTCGGTCAGGCCAAGCTGCGCTACACGAGCCTCCCGGGCCAGATTCCCGACAACATCGGCTGGGAGACCTCCAAAACCTTCGACGTGGGACTGGACGCCGGTTTCCTGAACGGACGGCTGAACCTCACGGCCGACTACTACATCCGCAAGACGGTGGACATGTACACCGTCGGCCCGACGCTTCCCGACACCTTCGGAGCGACGGCCCCCAAGGGCAACTACGCCGACATGAGCACCTACGGCTATGAAATCGCGTTGAGCTACAACGATTCGTTCAAGCTGGCGGGCAAGCCTTTCAATTTCGGGATCAAGGCGACGCTGGCCGACTATTATTCCATAATCGACCGCTATAACAACGCCTCGCGCAAGCTCTCCGATTACTACGAGGGGCAGCGTCTGGGCGAGATCTGGGGTTTCGTCTGCAACGGGCTGTTCCAGTCGCAGGCCGAAATCGACGCGGCGTTCGGCGGCAAGGGCTACAAGAATGACATCATGCAGACCTCCGAGAAGTACATCACCTATCCGGGCGACATGCGCTTCGAGGACCTGAACGGTAACGACGCCATCGACCGCGGCAGCAGCACGGTCGACGATCCGGGCGACCGGAAGATCATCGGCAACTCCGAGCCGCGCTACCTCTACACCATTTCGCTCAATGCCGACTGGAACGGTTTCTTCCTCTCGGCGCTGTTCGACGGCGTGGGCAGACAGCAGTGGTTCCCCAGCGACGAGAGCCTTTTCTGGGGCATGTACAACCGTCCCTACAACCAGGTTCCGACGTGGCATCTGCAAAACTACTGGACCGAGGAGCGTCCGAACGCCTACCTGCCGCGCTACGTGGGCTACTACGGCCCGATGAACGCCAATACGGTCAACGTCAATACGCGCTACCTGCAGGACGTGTCGTACATCCGGCTGAAGAATCTTCAGTTCGGTTACGAGCTGCCCAAGCGGTGGATCTCGAAGATCGGTCTTTCGAAGGTCTCGGTCTACTTCTCGGGCGAGAACCTCTGGAGCTGGTCGCCGCTCTACCGCCACACGAAGGATTTCGACGTGACGGTGGCCAGCAAGAAATCCGACTCGGATATTTCCAACAGCAAGGGCGACGGACATAACTATCCCGTGATGCGCAGCTTCAGCTTCGGCATCTCGATCACCTATTAAACTGTTTACGTGCTATGAAAAGATCAACCTATATATGGAGTCTGCTCGTGGGCTGCGTTGCGTTCGCCACGTCGTGCGACCTGACGGAGAACGTGCAGGTGAAAGCCGGCAAGTCGATGATCTTCGGATCGAAATCGGGTCTCGAACTCTACTCCAATTCGTTTTACAAGGCCCTGCCGACGCTCAAGAACGGCTTCATGCAGGACAAGATGTGCGACGTGGGGGCCGTCAGCAACACCGACACCTTCATCAAGCGGGGGGCCTACAACACCGAGACGGCGACCAGCTGGAGCTGGGGCGCGCTCAAGAACGTGAACTACTTCATCGACGGCTGCAATGATCCGAAATACTGCACCGTCGAAGCCGAGACGCGCGACAACTACCTCGGCATCGCCCGTTGGTTCCGTGCGTGGTTCTACTACGACAAGCTGACCACCTACGGCGAAGTTCCCTGGTTCCCCAACGACATCCAGTCCTACCAGAACGACGTGATGTACAAGGACCGCGACAGCCGCGACGTGATCATCCGCAACCTGATCGCCGACCTCGATTTCGCCTACGAGCACATCCAGGCCACCTCGTCGACCGGCAGCGCGACGCTCACGCGCTGGGCCGCCGCCGCGCTCAAGTCGCGCGTCTGCCTCTTCGAAGCGGCTTACCGCCGTTACCACAACCTCACGGGGCTTGAGATAACCCCCGAGGAGCTGTATCGCGAGGCCGCCAAGGCCGCCAAGCTGGTGATCGACAACAGCGGTTGCTCGCTCAACACCGCCGCGGGCAAGAAGGGCGCCTATCGCGATCTGTTTTACAGCGAGACGCCGCTGACGCAGGAGGTGATCCTCGCCGTCTGCGCCAACGAGAAATCCGGCATCTTCGGCGAGCAGAACTGGTGGTTCAACGCCCGCTCGTACGGACTGTGCTGGAGCCTCGTCCGCTCGTTCGTCCACACCTACCTCAAGCAGGACGGCACGCCCTTCACCGCCGCCGCCGACTACGCCGTGAAATCCTTCGCCGAGGAGATGGAGGGGCGCGACCTGCGCCTGGAGCAGACCGTGCGCGGCCGCAACTTCCTGTGGGACGGCAAGACGGCGGTCGCCGACATCAAAAACCTTTCGCTCACGGGCTACCAGGTGATCAAGTATACGCTCGACGAATCGAAGTACGACGGCGGTGCGAAGAACATCAACAGCATTCCGCTGATCCGCTATGCCGAGGTGCTGCTCAACTACGCCGAGGCGCAGGCCGAACTGGGGGTGATCACCGATTCCGAATGGGCGCTCACGGTCGGTGCGCTGCGTAAGCGCGCGGGTATCACGGGCGGCACGGAGACGCTGCCCACGACCGTCGACAGCTACCTGCAACGCACCTTTTATCCGGACGTGACCAGCCCCGTGCTGCTCGAAATCCGCCGCGAGCGGGCCATAGAACTCGTCGCCGAAGGCATGCGCTTCGACGACCTGCGCCGCTGGAAGTGCGGATCGCTGATGGAGACCCTGCCGTGGAGCGGCATTCACATCCCCGGGTTGGAGCAGCCCGTCGATGTCAACGGCGACGGCGTGAACGACTACTACTTCACCGAGGGCGAGGTTGCGTCGGCTCCGGCGGCCTACAAGAACATCGCCGTCCGCGTCAATCAGGACGGCGTGGGGCTTTATGCCGAGGCGAATCCCGTGTCGGGTTACGATCTGGTCTACAAGACCGGTGCGGGCGACCGCTACTGGTATCCCGACGGGCGCCAGTACCTCTATCCGATTCCCGCCAAGGTGATCCGCGATTACAGGAACGCGGGCTATACGATCTCGCAGAACCCCGAGTGGGACAACGAATAAATAAAAACAAGACCATGAGAATATTCCGTTATTTACTGACGTTTTCGTTGAGTTTCGCCTTCGTTTTCGCCGCCGGGTGCAGCGATCCGAAGCCCGATTACTCGGAATTCTACAAACCCCAGCCCGGCGACGAACCGGAGGAGCCGGTCAATCCCGGACTTGAGGACAATCAGCTGAAAGTCATGTCGTTCAATGTGCGTTACAGCTCGGGCGACGACGGTGCGAACAGTTGGGACAACCGCAAGAAGGCCGTTCCAGCGATGTTCGCCGACCAGCAGCCGACGGTGCTCGGCGTGCAGGAGGCGCGGCTCGACCAGAAGACCTACATGGACGAGAACTGCGCGGGCTACAAGAGCGTCGGCGTGGGCCGCACCGACGGCCAGAATGCCGGTGAGTTCATGGCCATCTACTATCTCGCCGATGCCGTGAAGCTCGAAAAGTGGGGGACCTTCTGGCTCTCCGACACCCCCGACGTCCCGTCGGTCGGCTGGGACGCCTCGACCTACCGCACGGCCACGTGGGCCTTGTTCACCCACTACAAGTCGGGCCGCAAGTTCTTCTACGTCAACACCCACATCGACCATGTGGGGCAGGTGGCGGCCCAGAAGTCGATGGAGCTGATCGAGGCGAAGATCCGGTCGCTCAACCCCGACAACCAGCCGACGGTGCTGACCGCCGACTTCAACAAGATGCTCGACAGCCCGATTTTCGACGGCGTGAAGAAGTTCATGGCCGACGCGCGCACGACCGCTCCCGTGACCGACAACAAGGCGTCGTTCAACAACTTCGGCGGGGCGACCAACTACCCGCGCATCGACCACATCTTCAGCTCGGGCTTCACGCCCCTGCGCTTCGCCACCGTCGACCAGCGTTACGAGAAGGTCCCCTACATTTCGGACCACTATCCCATCGCGGCCGTGTTAGAGTTCAAGTAATCCTGCAACCAAAGCTCAAAACCGATTGAAATGAAACGATTTATCTATATACTGGCCGCTTTCGCCCTCATGGGGGCCGTCTCCTGCCAGCCGGACGAGGAAGTGGCGGTCCACGCCTCGTTCACCACCGACAAGGAGTCCTACGACGTGGGCGATCCGGTGGTGCTCACCAACACTTCGACGGCCGAAAACGCCCTGATCGCCATCTGCAAATGGGAGCTGGGCAAGGGCGTCGTCTCCTACGAAACCACCCCGGAGAACATCTCCTACGATCAGGCCGGAGAGTATGTCATCAAGCTGACCGTTACCTCCGACCGCGGGGCGAAGAAGTCGTCGTTCGAGAAGACCATTCGGGTCGTGGACAACAACATCCGGCCCGTGGCCGACTTCACGTGGTCGCCCGAGAAGGTCGTGGCGGGCGAACCGGTGCAGTTCACCGACCGTTCGACCGACGAGGACGGCGAGGTGGTGGCCTGGGAGTGGAAATTCGGAACCACGACCTCCGACAAGCAGAACCCCGAATTCACCTTCGCGGCGCAGGGGGCTACGGAGGTCTCGCTGACCGTGACCGACAACAAGAAAGGCAGGAACACCAAGACGGTGACCATCGACGTGGGCCGCGGCGCCATCAGCCTCGACCTGCTCTGGTCGTACCCCTACGACGACACGAAGGACGCCTATGTGTTCGGCACGTCGCCCGCGGTCAGCCCCGACGGCGAGTATGTCTATGTGACTTCGACGGGTTATTCGCTGGTCTGCTTCACGAAGGCCGGCGAGCGTCTCTGGGCCTTCGACATCGGCAAGGACGGTGCGTCGGCCGAGAACAACAGCGGTTCGATCAAGGTGCAGTCGCCGACGCCTTCGGTCGACGAGGACGGCACGGTCTACGCGCTGGCGGGCTTCAACGAGCCGAACAAGGGTGCGGGAGGCAGCGCGTTCTACGCCGTCAGCGGCGGCGCCGGGGGCGGCTCGCAGGTCTGGCATGTGAATACGGGCGTGAACACCAGCTTCCGGTTCCTCTCGCCGGCCGTCACCGAGAAATACCTCTTCATTGTGGCGCGCAACGTGCCTTCGGGGCACCAGAATTTCCAGGTCTACGACAAATCGTCGGGCGACCTGGTGGACGAGCGGCACGTCAACGGCGGCTCCTACGGCGGCGTGCTGCCGCTCAAAAACGGCATGGTGATCGCCGGTACGGGCGGCAGTCACGGCATGCGCGTCTTCTTCCCCGACGGCGCGGGCAAGTGGAAATTCTCCTGCGTGAAGTCGAAC
>QWCB01002309.1_pt1 | contig 16229 bp, 13 predicted proteins | sample 1972511 | NCBI WGS metagenome assembly QWCB01 (sample SAMN09866719, study PRJNA288562) | Human gut metagenome isolate term5_stool, whole genome shotgun sequencing... | isolation source: gut | host: Homo sapiens | place: USA: California
GAAGTACATGGGGATACCGAAGCGCTGAGCCGAACCGAAGACGATGTCTGCGCCCCACTCGCCTGGAGGTGTGAGGAGCACGAGACTCATCAAGTCGGCCGCTACGGCTACACGTACGCCAGCAGCCTTGGCACGCTCCATAAAGTCGTGGTAGCAGTGGATGCTTCCCTTTTCGTCTGGGTACTGAATGATAGCTCCGAAGACTTTGTCTGTAAAGTCAAAGGTCTCGTAGTCGCCTACGACGATCTCCATACCTTGCTGAGGAACGCGTGTCTGGATGACTGCCTGCGTAGAGGCGAAGACGCGCTTGTCGATGAAGAGCTGGTTGGCACCTGCCTTCTTTTGCTCTCTAGACCGCTCATTGTAAAGCATAAGAGCAGCCTCAGCACCTGCGGTAGCTTCGTCAAGTAGCGAGCAGTTGGTCAGAGGTAGTCCCGTCAGGTCAGTGATGACCGTCTGGAAGTTAAAGAGTGCCTCGAGACGACCCTGTGACACCTCAGCCTGGTAAGGTGTGTAGCTGGTGTACCATACAGGATTCTCTAGTACATTGCGGATGATAGGTTGTGGGGTCACCGTGTCGTACCAGCCCATACCGATGTATGAGGTGAAGATACGGTTGCGAGACCCTAGCTCGAAGAGATGCTCGCTGAGCTCACGCTCGGTCATTGGCTCAGGTAGGTCGAGAGGCTTCTCAAGGAAGATGCCCTCGGGGTATACCTTGTGCATTAGCGCATCTACGCTGTCTACGCCGACGACTTGGAGCATCTCAGGCAGGTCTGCCTCGGAGATGCCTATGTGACGATAGGCAAAGTTTCTTGTATCCATCTATATTAGTTGATATAAGGGTTATTACTTTTTTCGTTGTCTATGGTTGTGTGTGGTCCATGCCCTGGGTAGACGATGGTGTCGTCGGGCAGGGGACGCAGTTGGGTCTTGATACTGTGAAGGAGCGTCTGGTAGTCTCCGCCTGGTAGGTCACTACGACCGATGTCGCCTCGGAAGAGTACGTCGCCCGTGAAGACGATCCGCTCGCTCGGTAGGTAGTAAGCGACATGTCCTGCAGTATGCCCTGGTACGAAGAGATCGTAGATAGGCAGCTCACCCAGCCGTAGCGGTTGGTCACTCGGAAGTGGCTGGATCTGAGACAGATCGAAGGCTCCCTCTGGCACCTCAAAACCCCAAGCACGCATCTGCGCTTCAGGAGAGACCGCCTGCGCTAGCTCGACAGGGTGTGCATACGCCTTTGCCTCGGGGAAGGTCTGGAGCGCCCAGGGCAAGCCCCAGAGATGGTCGAAGTGTAGGTGCGTGAAGAGGAGCAGGTCTACGCTTAGCTTCCACTGCTTGATGCGCTGTGCGAGACGCTCCTGCTCGCTTGCGGTGGCGCATCCGCAGTCGATGATGGCTGCGTGACCATCGCTGGTCGAGAGGAGGTAAGTGTTTTCCTGTATGACGTTACATACGAATGTAGATACTTCGCAGTTCATAGTTCTTTATCTGTTAGTTAGTTCGTTTACCGACATAGACGATCCACTTGTCTTGATAGTAGTCGGGGTAGTCGGCGAGCGAGGTGATGGCTGTAAGCTGAGCGGTCACGCCCGACTGCGCTATCTCCTCGCTAAGGTCACCTCCCTTGAGACAGTAGATGCCAGAGCGGGGAGCTTGTGAGCCTTGGAGCATGTGCTGCGTGTACTCATAGAGCAGACCTAGAGGCATCGCAGCGCGTGATACGATGTAGTCGCAACGGAGATCGCAGGTCTCGACACGGGTGTGATGCGTAGAGACGTTGGTTAGGCCTATCTCGTCAGCAATGGTCTGAGCTACGTGGAGCTTCTTGGCAATGCTGTCGATCAGCAGGAACTGATATTGAGGATATAGGATAGCTAGCGGGATGCTGGGGAAGCCTCCGCCACAGCCCACGTCAGCAATGGTGTAGCTGGTCGGCTCATTGGGCAGAAGCCATGCGAGTGCCAGTGAGTGCATCACGTGGTGCAGATAGAGATTGTCGATGTCTCGTCGGGAGATGACGTTGATGCGTGCGTTCCACTCTTGGTAGAGCGGATAGAGAGCGGTCAACTGCTGCTGAGCAGTTGGAGAGAGCGCAGGGAACTGCCTCAGGAGCCTATCCAATTGCTCCGTGGGGGTAGTGCTTGGTGTGATGGGCATCTCTAGAACACACAGTTAATTGCTTGAGGGAACATCATATCCCTCCACAAATGTACGAAAAAAGAGCACACCCCAGAGTCTCGTGCTAGACTGATGCAGATCCCGCACATCTTACGAGTAGCCCCGTGTAGGAACGAGCGGTTACGCATCACAGATCATTCCGACAACTCGGACGGTTCCGATCATTCCGATTTCCTCCGAAGTTTTTCCAAAATAGCTCGGAGGAAAAGCTCCATTTCTTCGGAGGAAAGAAAAATTTCTTCGGAAGAATCAAACGAAACTTCGGAAGAATCAAACGATAAGTCCGAAGAATTTTCTCTTACTTCGCTGGAAAATAAAAAATCTCCACCGAAGAATTTAGGATTCCCTCGGTGGAGATTTATAAGAGTCTACTGACGAAGGCTTGTTAGCCTTGCAGCAGAGAGATTTATGTCCTATTTCTTGTAGGCACTCAGTGAGTGCTTAGTCTACGAAGGTGAGCTGCTTGTCAGCACCGACGTCTAGCGTGATAGGCTTCGTGCGCTCTACAGTACCTGCTAGGAGTGCCTTCGAGAGCTCGTTGAGGACGAGGCGCTGTATGACACGCTTGACAGGACGTGCGCCAAACTCGGGATCGTAGCCCCGCTCAGAGAGTAGGTCGATGGCGGCATCGCTGTAGTGGAGCGTTACACCGTTCTCCTTGAGTGTACGAGCTACCTTGTCGAGTTGTAGACGTACGATCTGAGCGATCTGAGGCTTAGTCAACGGCGTGAAGACGATGGTCTCATCAATACGGTTGATAAACTCAGGACGGATCGTCTGCTTGAGTAGCGTCTTGACCTCCTCTTCGGTCCGCTCGATGACCTCTTCACGATTCTGCTCATTGATGTGCTCGAAGTTGTGACGGATCAGGTCGGAGCCGAGGTTGCTGGTCATGATGATGATCGTGTTCTTGAAGTTGACCACATGCCCCTTATTGTCTGTCAGCCTACCATCGTCCAGCACTTGGAGGAGTAGGTTGAAAACGTCGGGATGCGCCTTCTCAATCTCATCAAAGAGCACGACCGAGTAAGGCTTGCGCCTGATTGCCTCGGTGAGCTGACCACCCTCGTCGTAACCGACGTAGCCAGGAGGCGCTCCGATGAGACGCGTCGCGCTAAACTTCTCCTGATACTCGCTCATATCGATACGGGTCATCATGTGCTCATCGTCAAAGAGGCACTCTGCCAAGGCCCTTGCCACCTCTGTCTTGCCGACACCTGTCGTGCCGAGGAAGATAAAGGAACCGATCGGCCTATTGGGATCTTGCAAGCCCGCACGGCTACGACGCACCGCATCAGCAATAGCGGTGATCGCCTCCTCCTGACCGACGACACGCTTGTGCAGCTCGGCCTCTAGGTTGAGTAGCTTGTCGCGCTCGCTCATGAGCATACGACTTACTGGGATACCGGTCCAGCGGGCTACGATGTCAGCGATGTCTTCGGCCGTCACCTCCTCGGTGATCAGTGCGGTGCCGGAGGCACGCTGCTCGGCTAGCTTCTGATTGATCTGAGCTATCTGATCGTCTATCTCTTTGAGTCGTCCGTAGCGAAGCTCTGCTACACGACCGTAGTCGCCTAGTCGCTCTGCTTTGTCCGCCTCAATAGAGGTTTGCTCACGCTCTACCTTCAGTTGCTGCGCTTCATTGACCAGGTCCTTCTCGCCATGCCACTGAGCAGCCAGCGCATTGCGCTCTTCCTCTAGATCTGCTATCTGCTTGGAGAGTGCCGCCAGCTTAGGCTCATCATGCTCACGTTTGATCGCCTCACGCTCTATCTCTAGCTGCTTGATACGACGCTCCAGCTCGTCTAGCTCTTCGGGCATCGAGTCTATCTGGATACGAAGTCGTGCAGCAGCCTCGTCCACAAGGTCGATAGCTTTGTCCGGGAGGAAGCGGTCTGTGATGTAGCGCTCGCTCAGCTGAACAGCTGCTAGGATTGCATCGTCTTGGATACGCACCTTGTGGTGGTTCTCATACCGCTCCTTCAGACCTCTTAGGATAGAGATACTGCTCATCTCGTCAGGCTCGTCGACCATTACCATCTGGAAGCGACGCTCGAGCGCTTTGTCCTTTTCAAAGTACTTACGATACTCATCGAGGGTGGTGGCACCGATGGCCCGTAGCTCACCACGAGCCAGGGCAGGCTTGAGGATGTTTGCCGCGTCCATAGCACCTTGCGAAGCTCCCGCACCGACGAGCGTATGGATCTCATCGATGAAGAGAATCACCTGTCCATCGGAGGCGGTCACCTCGTTGACGACCGACTTGAGACGCTCCTCAAACTCTCCCTGATACTTTGCTCCCGCTATGAGAGCTCCCATATCGAGCGAGTAGATGAGCTTGTCCTTGAGGTTCTCTGGCACGTCACCACGTATGACACGATGCGCCAAGCCCTCAGCGATGGCGGTCTTACCGACACCAGGCTCACCGACGAGAATAGGATTATTCTTCGTACGGCGAGAGAGTATCTGCAGGACACGACGTATCTCTTCGTCACGACCTATGACTGGGTCTAGCTTGCCTTCACGAGCTCGTTCGCAAAGGTTGATAGCGTACTTGCTGAGGGCATTGTACTGCTGATCACTGGTTGCTGAGTCTACCTTGCGCCCCTTGCGAAGCTCACGGATAGCCTCCTCAGCATCTGCGTAGGTCAAGCCTGCGTCTAGGAGTAGCTGACGAGCATCACTAGACACCTTGAGGAGTGCTAGGAGCATATGCTCTACGGCTATGTATTGGTCACCCATCTCGCTAGCTATCTGCTCCGACTGGGTGAGCACTTGGTTCGTCTGGTTAGAGAGGTAAGGCTCTCCACCAGAGACATGAGGTAGACGCTCTAGTTGCTGTGCTACGGACTGCTCTATCTGGTGCATGTAGGCACCTGCCTTGGTAGCGACATACTCGACGACGTCACGACCCTCACGTAGCAGCGCATCCAGAAGGTATATAGGCTCGAGAGCCTGATGTCCTTGCTGGCGCGCTTGAGCGATCATCGTTTGGATCACCCGCTGTGATTTGACGGTGTACTTATCTATGTTCATGTTTTTAAGGTTTGATTCTGATTGTCTCAAGCAACAGATGTGCCAAAGGCTGGAAACGTGTGACAAATTGTCTGTTGGCGGTTATGTAGAAGTGGAGATAAAAAGAGAGAGGAGGAGAACTCGCTGAGCTCTCCTCCTCTCTATAATTATTTGAGACTGCTTGAGCTACCCTTGACGGGGTAGTCTGCAATCTATTAGTAGATGACGTCCATGTCTACACGGCGTGCATCGGTACGCTTGGCTGGAGTCGTGTCGACACCGTTGTCATAGCGCTTGATAGCAGCTGCTGGTACGCCTGCTGCTTGTAGTGCCTTGATGACACTGGCAGCACGCTTGGCAGCGAGCTTGTTGTTGAAGTCTACAGGACCATCAATACTTGCATAGCCGTATACGAGGACGAGAGCGCGTGGGTCACCGATGACGAAGTCGGCAACGTTGCGTACAGCCTCGAGACCCTCTGCGTTGAGTACGTCCGAGTTGACTTTAAAGAATACGCTACGACTGAGCTGCACGTTGTTGCGTGAGCGGTCTTGGTGGATAACTCGACGGTTGTCGTAGTTGTAGACAGGAGCCTGTGTAGGAGCCTTCTCTAGCTCGTTCAGCTGATTACGTAGAGCAGCCAGCTGCTGAGCTATCTGATCGTCGTCACGCTGAGGATCTTGCTGAGCAGCCTTGAGGCGAGCCAGCTCCTCTTCGAAAGCGTTGATTCTGTTCGCATCGATAGTGCTCGGCACTCCTTGTGCACCCTGAGCTACAACGATATTACTACCAGCTGGGTAGTATAGCTGTCCTCCGATGTTGAGTGGCTGACCGGGCTGTGCATAGACCGGAGTCGCACTCTGAGCATTGAGGTTGTGATACTGTAGGAGTAGGTAGAGGAGGTCTCTATCCTTATTACTTGTGATAGTTATATCACGCTCTTGCGGACATGTGCTGTACTGCTGCTCCTCAGCGTCGTTTTCTTCGGCTGCGGTGACTATGGCACTAACGAGCGTAGCCAGCTCCTGCTTTGTCATAACCACCACTTTCTCACGTCTGTCACGCTCGCCCTTGTCGACACGCTCTGTGCGGTCGCGCTTCTGGCGAGGTGCTTGACGCTTGTCTTGCTGTGCCTCCACGGATGTGGAGACAGCAGCAGACAGAAGGATCACGCACAGCCCGACTATTATTGATTTCTTAGTCATACTGTTGTAGTGATAAGTGATTAGAAGTAGAAGCGGTATCCTAGAGATATGCTGTGATTACGCCCTGTGGTGCGAAGACCATAGTCTAGGAATAGTGCGCTATTGAGCTGTGGTAGCTTGTATGAAGTACCTAAGAGGAAGTTGGCACCAAACTTAGTGTCAGTGTAGATCCCGACACCTGCACCTAGGTAAGGTACAAAGTTGCCCAGCTCCTTGAACTGGAAGTTGTACACAACATTACCCGTAAGTCCGAAAGTCGTCTTCTTGCCGAAGCCTACGAAGAACTCAGGAACAAAGTCTAGCTTCGTGTTGCTGATAGGCATGAAAGCGCGTACGCCTACCTCAAATGCTCCAAAAGCCTTCTGATCCTTTGGCTTGACAATGTTTCCACCGACGAGGACTCCGACAGAGTTTAGCTTGATGAAGCTCTTGGTGTTGTTGTCAACGGGTGTAGCATCACTGTCTATTGTTGCTACGGTAGATGGCGTAACAGGAGTTTGATATGCAGGGTGAGTAGGAGGAGTCGTTACGACAGTCGTAGTGGCAGGCTGCTGTGCACGCATCTGCTCGCTCTGCTGTATTTTCCTGTCGATAGCGTCAAGACGATTGAGGATCTCTTCGTTTTGCGTAGCCACCTCTTCATTGTTTTGAGCTGCTGCAGCCTTAGGGCACTGAGTAGCTTGCTGTGGAGCGACATATCGAGGAGCGTTGCCGATGAGGGCGTGTATTAGTTCGCGCTCTAGTGGAGTGAGAGCGTCGTCGTTAGGCTGATGATATCTGTGTCCCTTAGACTTGCACTGACTCTTAGCTTTGCACTGACCCTGCTCCTGCTCGGTAGCACTCTGCTTCTTGCTCTTGTTGCTACGGTTGCGATCGATGATGCGCTGTGCCATATCCTCGATCTCAGATGGAGTCATGCGTACGTACTCATCATCGTCACGATCCTGACCATAGTAGTGGTACTCACGGTACTCGTTGATACGCTCTTGTGTAGTCTTGTCCTCCTCGGTATCAAACTCGTAGTGACGAGCTGGCTGGCCTAGGTTAAAGCGTACACCGAACTGGTAAGCCATATTCTTAGCGAGGATCTCAGACTTATTTGTGATAGAAGTTGTCTTGACGCCAGGAGCGGGGTGTGCGATGAGGTTTGCACTACCGAATAGACTCATATAGCGGAAGAGGGGTACCTCTAGACCGATACCAGCCATACCGAAGACGACGTCATGTAGGTTTGTCTTGTCTAGCTCGGTAGCCTCCTCAGAGAGGTTAGCATCAAGGTAACCAGCACCTAGGTTGACATAAGGTGTCACACCACGAGGCAGGTTGAGGCGACCGGTGAAGTAACCACCATAGATAGCGCGCTCGTTGTCAAACTTGAAGTTGGGCTTCTTGCCAGTCTTACCAGCTTGATAGTAGAATCCACGTACACCAAAGGTGTTGTTGAAGTCCAGACCTAGCTGACCTCCGTAGAACCATGAGTCGCGGCTATTCCAGTAAGAGTTCTGGTTGAAGTCCATATAGAGCATAGAAGGCTCGATCGTGAATACCATACCGCGGAACCCATTGGAGAAGAAATCTCTGTAAGCACGGCTCACCTCGTTACCACCTCTGGGGTTGTACCCACCGAGGTAGATAGAAAGACCAGCATGAGCTGAGAAGTTATTCATCAGAGCTAGACCGTTCTTGTCCACCTTCTCGCTCGCCTTCCCAAGATTGATGTAAGGATTTAGTAGATCTGTGCGGAAGCCTAGGTAGTTACCCGATAGGTTAAGGGCAATACGAGGTGCTAGATTGATCTTAAAGCCTAGTGCTCCAGAGAAGTATAGGTGATCAGTCTTCATCGTCTCGATCTTCTTATCTGCGATAGGTAGCTCATACTTCATGTTTTGGATACCACCACCGACGAGTAGATAAGGAGCTAGAATGTAGCCATCGAGGAGGTTGAACTTGAGCTCAGCTCCGTAGCGCTCGATGTCGATCTTGCGATCGCTCATTTGATCCTTAAAGATAGGATCGATATTCCACGCTCCATTAGGATCGCTGAGCTTGGACTTGATGCCAAAAGAGCGATCATAGACACCGCGTAGCTCTACGATCGGGCCAAAGCCGAAGCCTGCACGTATGCCCCAAAGCATTGCGTTGTCAATGTTTAGAGCTTTGTCGAAGAACTGATACTCAAAGCCACCACCGACGGTGATGCTGGCATCCTTGACCTGTGCCTTGGCTCCGTTGAAGCTCAGAAGAGCTACAAGAGCCGTACATAGTAGTAGAAGTTTTCTATTCATAGTCAAACTATTAAATTGGTTAATAATACTCAGTGATTAGTGTGTAAATGGGGGTAGCCTCGCTCCTCCCAAACGTTAGTAGACGCTTTAAATAAAAACGCCTCTAAGGGAGAGCCAAGTGTACTACCTCACCCTATTTGCTGTCAAAGGTATGAAAAAGTATTGATACAAAGCAACTTTACGCGCTTTTAAATCGTAGAGAATCTCTACATTGGGCTTCCTCTGAACTCCTCTAGAAGGCTTATCAGTAAACAGAGTTATAATTAGGTTACTCCTTGATATGGCGCCTTATAGTGGGGCTGTTGGGAAGTACAAATTGTGAGAAAAGAGAATACCAATGTAGGAATTTGCCAATCTTCATGTGGGGAGGAAACATTTCCTCGGACATATATATCATTTGATTTCTCCCAGGGCTGACGCATATAAAAATGAGCTTGTTCCAGTTCCTCCCTAGAAATTCCCAAATAGCTCGGTGGATATTTTTGATTTGCTCCCGAGGAAATGGTAAATTCTTCGGACTTATGATTTGATTCTTCCGAAGTTTCATTTGATACTTCCGAAGAAATTTTTCTTTCTTCCGTGGGTATTTTTGATTTCCTCGGGAGCTATTGGGACAATTCTTCGGGAGGAAGTCAATTCTTCGGGAGAGTGGTGTAACCAGAGAGGATCTGTAGCCACTGTGTAGCGATAATCTAACGGCGTATTTCCTAGTTATCGCCATACGCAGTTCATAGACGGCTGGTTATAATGCGTCATCCCTAAGGAACGAAGGCTTTGACGTGAAATGAGTACATTTGCAGAGCAAGAGAAATAGACGGATGATTGACGAACAGACGAAGCAACTGATCATAGATACGGCACGCATCGATGATGTGGTGTCCGACTTTGTGCAGCTACGGCGCAAGGGGTCGGGCTTCGTGGGGCTGTGTCCTTTTCACAAGGATCGTCACCCCTCCTTTATCGTTACTCCGTCCAAGAACATCTGCAAGTGCTTCGCTTGTGGCGCAGGTGGGACGCCTATCTCCTTCATCATGAAGATACAGAACTGCTCCTTCGTTGAGGCGCTCCGCTACCTCGCTCAGAAGTACAACATCCCTGTGCCAGAGCGAGAGATGACCGAAGAGGAGCAGCAGCAACAGAGTGAGCGTGAGGCGCTTTACCTTGCCAACGAGGTGGCGGCAAAGTTCTTTACCGAGCAGCTCCTCAGCAGCGAGGAGGGGCTGGACATAGCTCTGCCTTACTTCACGCAGCGAGGTGTTCGCTCCGAGGCGATACAAACCTTTGGGCTAGGCTACTCACCTAGTGATAGACGTGCTCTAGTGAAGTATGTCGAGGAGCATGGCTACGATATGGAGAGCTTTGTGGCGACGGGTCTGCTCTACGCTCCGAACGAGGGGCGCCCGAGTGCTGATCGCTATCACGAGCGGGTTATCTTCCCTATATATAGTGTAGGTGGACGGGTCGTCGGCTTCGGTGGGCGAACGATGCGCAAGGCGGACAAGATCGCCAAGTATATCAATTCGCCTGAGAGCATTATCTACGACAAGAGCCGTGAGCTATACGGCCTTTATCAGGCGAAGCGTGCCATAGGACGTCTGGATCAGAGCATCATCGTCGAGGGCTACCTTGATGTGATCGCCATGCACCAAGTGGGGATAGAGAATGTGGTGGCAACGTCTGGCACGGCACTCACGGAGAGTCAAATACAGCTCTTGCGACGCTTCTCGCGTAATGTGCTGGTACTCTTCGACGGTGACGAGGCGGGAGTCAAAGCGGCGCTGCGCTCGATCGATATGCTCCTCGCTGAGGGAATGCAGATCAAGCTCTTGGTGCTGCCCGATGGAGAGGATCCTGATGAGTTTGTTGCTAAGCGTAGTCGCACAGAGGTGGAGGAGTACTTTGCAGCCCATGAGCAGGACTTCCTCACCTTCAAGTCGCAGCTCTACGCTCCGCAGATGGCGAGTGATCCGCAGCTCAAGACGCAACTGATGCGAGACATCTTGCAGAGCATTGCCACGATCCCCGATAGCCTCGAGCGGATTGTCTACATACAGCAGATGTCTCAGATGTATGGCGTGGCGGAGGATCTACTCTTGCAGCAGATCAAGCAGGAGCGCTTTAGTCGTGGACGGGTTTATCAGTATGCTCCACCTACGGCAGAGACACCCGAGGAGCGTGCTCCCGAGGATATCCCGCAAGAGGTTTCGCCCCTAGATGCGCCGATGAGCAATGAAGCTCTAGACTTGATCCGCCTGGTGGTGCGCTACGGAGAGCGGATGCTAAAGATCTCCGTGCAGGATGAGGAGGTCAGTGAGGAGGCTGAGCCTACGGTGATACAGGTCTCTGTGGCTAACTTTGTCTATCAGGAGCTTAAGCAAGATGACATAGTCATCGAGCACCCACTCGTCAAGCGCATTCTCAACGATAGCAATAAGATGATGCTGGAGGAGCTTAGCGTCTCGGTGGATGGCAAGTCGACGCATACCTGTGGCTCTTTCCTATGCAATTCGGAGATCCCGCAGGTGGCAGCGCTGGCGGTGGACCTTTACGCCTCTCCCTATAAGCTCTCTCGCAAGGCTCGCGAGGAGCTACAGATGCCAGATGACGAGGATGAGAAAGTGCCCGATGAGTGGGTGCGCGAGATGACTTTTAAGGTGCTATACACCTACAAACTAGCGTACGCTGAGGAGCACTGTCAGCAGATCTCTCAGCAGATACAGACGCTACAACAGGAGCACCCAGAGGCGGACTATGCGAGCTACCAGCCACTCCTCCAAGAGCTATCCACGTGGCAAGAGATTCGCAAAGCGTTTGCCCAGTTTAGCGGTCAGCGTGTGGTCATTTCGTGAGCTTAGGAGTGTGATGAAGTAGTGACCGTTAACCCTTTTACCAAATCTAGAGAAGAAAGCGCAGTCATGCAGTTTGCCGATATATACGGATACCGAGCCCTCAAGCAGCAGTTTGTCCACTTGACCAAATCGGGACAGATGCCCCATGCTGTGCTGCTCGAGATACAGGAGGGCTACCCAGGGCTTCACCTGGCATGGGCCTGGGCGCAGTATATCCAGTGCCAGTCTCCTACGGATGAGGACTCTTGTGGCGAGTGCGCCTCCTGCAAGAAGGTCGCAGCCAGCGCACACCCTGACGTCATCTTCGTCTATCCAGTGATCAAAGCGGCTCAAGACGAGACCCCCACGGAGCGATACTTCGATGAATGGCGCATGCTCCTCGAGCGGTCTCCCTACATCACCGATCAGGACTGGTTAGAGGTGCTAGAGGCGGGCAATAGTCAGCCAGTTATCTATGTAAATGAGATCAATAGTCTCTTGTCTCGTCTCTCTGTCACAACTACCGAAGGGGGCTGGCGTACAATTATCATCTACCAGCCTGAGCGCATGAATGATGCAGCTGCCAATAAACTTCTTAAGTCGCTCGAAGAGCCTCCTGTAGAGACGCTCTTTATACTTGTGTCGGCACATTCGGATCGTCTCCTAGACACTATCCTGAGCCGTGTGCAGCGCTTCGAGCTACCACCGATGACAGAGGCGGAGATGAGAGAAGCGCTGACAGCTCTACACCCCGAGCTGGCGACTGACGCACTTGAGGCAATGATTCCCCTAGTGGATGGTAACCTGAGCGATGCCTTACGGCTGCTCGACAGCTCTGCCTCACAAGACAAACTACAAGAAATGGCGCAGCAGTGGTACGACGCAACGCTACGAGCCGACATCTTGCGCCTGAAGCTCCTCAGCGAGGAGGTGGACAAGACCGGCCGTGAGGGGGCAGTCGCTTTTCTCAAACTACTGATGCAGCTGGTGGGGCAGCAGTGGCACCGTGCGCTCAGCGGTGAGGCACGCGTGGGAGAGTTACGTGTCAACAATAAGGCGATGGGTGCCTGCTATAGACTCCTCGAGGAGGCGATGCGAGAGATCCGTGGCAATGTGCTGACGAAGATGGTGCTCTTCGACACGTTCCTGCGGATGCTGCTCGCCTTGCGCAACTAAGATCAGTAGCGATGTCAGAGCAGGCGTTACGCCATCAGGGACTTGACCTCCTACGGCTCCTCTCGGTCGTGATGGTAATCGGCATTCACACGGCGGGAGGGTACTTTATGGGAGAGGCTTCGCTGTCAGAGCGTTGGCAGGCTGCCCCGTGGTATGCACTCTCAGTGGGAGCGGTGCCACTCTTTGTGATGATGAGCGGAGCCTTCATGCTATCGCCTGAGCGGCAGATCGGGAGCTTGGCACACTTTTACAAGCGTAGGGTAGGGCACAAGATACTCTTACCACTGCTTGTTTGGTCTGTGGGCTACTACTTCTGGCACTGTGCGAAGGAGCAGGCGTGGCTCGCCTTCCAGTGGTATCACTTGTGGTATCTCGTGATGCTGGCGGGCCTCTATGTGGTCACTCCTATGCTACGCTGGCTCTGCGAGCGGATCGAGCGTAGCGATAGTCCTACCTATGGAGGCAATCGGGGACTACTGATCTTGACGCTCGGGAGCTATCTTGTAGCGCTTGCTGTAGACATCTACTACCGCTCGTATGGCATCCAGCAGATCTGCCTGCTCTGGTGGGTGCAGTACCTTCCTTACTACCTAGCGGGCTATCTGATCTCTCGCACCATTAGTCGGTTGCCTAGCAAAGGCTGGCTCTTGATCCTATTCATCGGGAGTATGTTGCTGCACGGAGCGCTGCTCATTTGGGTGCCTTACCAACTGTTAGGGCGGATGGGTGTCAACTTCTTTCCGCTGGTCGTTCTTAAGGTTGTCTCGCTCTTCGCTCTCTGCTACAAGTGGCGCCCCAAGGCACGTCTCCTCGTTTCGGCAAGCACGCTCTATCCCTATGTGATGGGAATCTACTTAGTACACTTTGCGGTGCTTCAGGTAGTCTTCAAGCTATTCGAACTTTTCTTCCCTGCTCTGACCGCTTGCCCAGTCGTAAGCGTTCCTCTGCGCATCTTCCTCATTGCGTTTATCTCTCTAGGAGTCACCGCCTTGATCCGCAAGGTGCCACAGCTACGACCGCTGGTCTAGAGGGAAAAGCATTATTATAGGTGTTGCGTTGGAAGAAATGATGCCCAGCAATATGTATATGGGGTGAAGTCAAGAGAAAGTTCTTGACTCCACCCCATAAAAGTTAACTGAGAAGAGTCTTGGTCGATGACCCTTACGACACCTTCTCATCGATAATCTAGCCTATGGCTCTGTGACGATTTGTACCTTAGGATTGTTCTTAAAGACATTCTTAAGATGCGTATCCTGGGTCCCTTTTTTCTCTAGGACTGTTAGGGTGAGTCTAGCTACGGACTCCTGTACGGTAGCTGTGATGATAGCTGTTCCCGCAGCCACCGCGGTAATAGTACCATTGTGGACAGTGGCTATTTGAGGATTAGAGCTTTGCCAAGAAATAGGCGCCTTGGGCGCATGGAGTAGCTTAGGGGTGGCTTGCTCCCCAACGTAGAGTTGCAGTGTGGACTGCTCGAATGTCATCTCGGGCATCTCTGGACACTCTCTATCTGGACATGCCCTAGTACAGGAAGCCAATAGTGCAAGGCTCAGTAGTAAGGAGCTTTTTAAGAAGAGGAGCATTGGGCTGAACAGCTTTGGTTGTTTTATCATAAGTAAGTGTTGCTTGTTAGTTAAACTATTAGGAGGCGCTAAGGTAATGTTTTTTCTCTTTTCTGCCTGTTAGCGCTTTCACTAGACAGCAATGATTTCGTATCTTTGCGAAGTAACCAATCAATAGAACAAACTGAATACATATATGTTTAGTGGAATAGTAGAAGGTATGGCGCAGGTGCGCCGCCTAACCCGCGAAGGAAGCAACCTGCACATCACACTCGCTTGCGACTTTGCCGCAGAGCTCCAAATAGATCAGAGCATCGCACATAATGGCGTCTGCCTCACTGTCGTCTCGCTCGAGGAGGGGGGCTACACGGTCACCGCCATTCAGGAGACACTCGACCGCAGTAATCTAGGACTCTTACAAGTGGGCGACTATGTCAATGTGGAGCGCAGTATGATGCTCGGAGGTCGTCTGGACGGTCATATCGTGCAGGGGCATGTGGATCAGACGGCTCGCTGTACAGCCATTCGCGAGATGGAGGGCAGTCACTACTTTACCTTTGCCTATGAGGTGGATCGTGAGATGATGCGCCAGGGCTATATGACGGTCGAGAAGGGTTCCGTAACGGTCAATGGAGTGAGCCTCACCGTCTGCAATTCGCAGGAAAACTCTTTCGAGGTAGCGATCATCCCCTACACGCTGGAGCATACTAACTTCGGTTACTTTAAGGTGGGAAGCGTGGTCAACCTAGAGTTTGACATCTTGGGCAAGTACATTGCTCGCCTACGTTCATTTGACTAAACCATTGTAGTTATGAATCCTGAAGATCTATACACTCTCTATCGGGAGCGTCAGAGCGATCGCAGATTTGCCGATCGTCCTGTGCCGCAGGAGGTGCTGGAGCGCATCCTGCACAACGCCCTGCTGGCACCCTCAGCGACCAATCAGCAGCCTTGGAGTATCGTAGCTGTCTCTGAGCCAGAGGCTGCCCAGCGTGTAGGGCAGGCGGTGATCAAGGGGGTAACGAATATGAATAAGTTTGCCCTGGAGGCACCCGTACACCTACTGATCGTAGCGGAGCGAGGACGCTGGGTGGCACGTATGGGTAGCCGCGTGATGAAGGTGGACTACCGCCCCATAGACCTAGGGATCCTCGTGGCACACATCGTCCTCGCAGCTCAGGCGGAGGGCGTCGGGAGCTGCATCCTAGGCTGGATCAACGATGCCGCTGTGCGCAAGGAGCTTGGCATACCAGACAAGCGTCAGGTGGTTCTAGACATCCTCATTGGTTACTCAGAGCAGCCTACCCGAGAGAAGAAGCGCAAGAGTCCCGAGGAGGTGATTCACTGGAACAAGTGGTGACCGCCTCTCAATAGGACACCACTTATAGAGTTTTCTTCCCGCAAGCTCGCTCCCCTTTGAGGTGCAATAAAAGAGCGCTCTCGACTCCTTAATGACCAGATCTGGTTTGAGGAGGATTTGCTTTTGTCAAAATAATTGCGTTACTTTGCAGTCTGATTGCAGACCCACACCATGATGATGCTAATGGATTGGGGCTGTGTCGATCTCAGAAACATCGTAGAAGTATAAAAGAAATACCACACCGTCATGTCTAAGATATGTCAGATCACCGGTAAGAGGGCTATGGTGGGCAATAATGTATCCCACTCAAAGCGTCGTACGAAGCGTACCTTTGACGTTAACCTCTTCCGCAAGAAGTTTTATTGGCCAGAGGAGGATCGTTGGATCTCTCTCAAGGTCTCAGCAGCTGGGCTTCGGCTCATCAACCGCGTAGGACTCAACGAAGCTCTCCGTCGCGCTAGCGATGCTGGCTACCTAAGCATCAAATAAACCACTCACTCCCTAATTATACTCACTTACTATGGCTAAGAAAGGTAAAGGCGATCGAGTACAGGTAATACTCGAGTGCACAGAGCACAAAGAGAGTGGCATGCCAGGCACCTCTCGCTACGTCA
>QWCB01002752.1_pt1 | contig 16228 bp, 18 predicted proteins | sample 1972511 | NCBI WGS metagenome assembly QWCB01 (sample SAMN09866719, study PRJNA288562) | Human gut metagenome isolate term5_stool, whole genome shotgun sequencing... | isolation source: gut | host: Homo sapiens | place: USA: California
TTTGAGGTGTGATATGAGTTTTAATAGATTGATTTATAACGATAGATTAAAAATTGAGTGTATGCGAAAACTGGGATATAAGCCTAAAGAAATTGCTGATGAAATAGGCTTTTGTTTGGCAACTGTTTATAATGAGTTAAAGCGTGGCAAGGTTGAAGTTTTTAAAAATGGTAAAAAAGAGATCTTATATAGTTCATTAGCTTCTGAGAATCAGCATCATAACAAAATGAAAAAATGCGGTAAGAAAAGTCAAGGTTTAGATGATGAAAGGCTGCAAGAATATTTATCACACATGCTTATTGATAAAAAATATTCTCATCAAGCAATAATCGACGATATAAATAATCGACATTTAAAATTCGATTTTCAGGTTAAATCTAAAACTACTATATACAATGCAATGCTAGGTGCCAAGAATCTAATAGATAAAACACATAATACAGCATGGGATATTTTTCATATAAGATTATTAGAACAAAGTTTTTTGTCTGATTGTATGGCAGATAAAGAAACTGTGTATCCACATTATTTTGCAACTGCGGACTCTGGATTAGCCGAGGTGCTTCGAGCTAATCCTATTAAAATGCTAATTTATTATAGTGGAAAAATTATTCCTGTACGTAGGTATAGTAGTTTAGATTATTTTACTAAAAATGAATTAGATTTTTATACTACTGAATCAAAAGTTATGTTGCGCGCAGAAGCCGTTAAGAGTATTGATTTCCGTTTTATAAAGAAAAAGCTGATTGATGAACTGAGATTTTTACTTATTTAAACAATTTTTGTGATTTTCGTCCCACAGTATAATTTCAAAATGCTTTTTACTTTCCTACGTCTATTGGTATAAAAATATATTTCCATCACGTGTGGAGACTGTCATATTGATGTCAAAAGTTGTACCCACTAAGTAAATAAATTATAGAAAATAAAGTCTTATTCATAAGCTATGATTAAAAGGTATAGTTAGCTTGGAGTAAGACTTTGTTTTTTACGACGAAATTAGATTAGCAGAGTGATTTTATTTATATAGGCAAGAAAAGATGAATATGATTGAAAAAATTTTATATGAAAAAATAGAAATGGTATTGATAAATCGTTTCTGAGGCTATATACTATTTCTAGAAACGGAAACAAACAATCGTTTACGGAAAGGATGGCTTAATATGATTATTAATAATACTGCTGATTTTTTTGAAGAACTCACTAAAGCAGCTTTAACAAATAGCGGTTGGGAAGTAGAGCCTGTAAATGGTTTTATTAGAGCCATACATCCCAATATTGAAGAATCATATTTGATATGTACAGTGGGAAGAAGTCTGTCTGATAGACAAAAAAAGGAGACTCCAATGGTTTCAGCCAAGATTCCCAAAATTAATAAGCTAAAAGAAGTTTTAAAGAATGATACTTATAGTTCTATTCCATGCATTTCTTATGGAATAGCAAAATATTCTATTGATGATTTTGAGTTATCAATTGTACCGTTGAGTGTTATTGAAAACAATGCAAAATCTGGTGGAGTGTACTCGATAACTAAAAATGGTTACTATTATAATTATACTCAAGTTAGAGAAAACGAACTTCCAATTGGATGTATTTATAGAAAATTATGGAAGGCAAAGATTATGAAGGAGGAAAAATAAGTGAGACGAACATATCCTGAAGATATCAAAGAAATTAAGACTTTAAAGAATATTGAACTATCAAACTTGTTTAAAAACAAGGATTATCTTGGGGGGGCTTTTAAAAGTTGGAAATTATGGTGAGCAAAATATTTATACTATAATTCAAACAAAATTGTATGACATTAAGAATTTTGGCTACTGTTTATGGAGATTTGGATCTATAAGTCTAATAGAAACAATTGAGGAGTCAGCTAGGTTTTTAGAGGTTAATGTAGCCAAGTATGTAATAATGTCTTTTACCAATAGTATTGATAAAGGGAATGGCAATGCTCTATCAATGAAGAAAGGGGAAAGTATTGAGGAATACGACGAGAGAATGAGACCAACCTTAAATGCAAGTAGGCACATCCAAAATATCGTTTTACCAGAAACAAGAAAAATGATAAGTTATCCAACGGATCTTATGCCTGAACTTGTTAGCGGTAAAAAAAGTGAAACTGCAGCCTACGTGTTTTATGATTTTTATATAAGCAATGAAAATATCGAAGACTATGAATTATCATCAATCTTTGAAACATATACGAAGGGTGGTATTTACAAAGACTGTTGTTTTGGGTATCCATGTATACATGCATTGGTTAAACAAAAAAAGCTTATGGATAAAAATATTGAAAAATCAGAAGGAATCACTTTTATAGTTGGAAAATTAAAAGAGCCATATATAGTGCAGGTACTAGGCTAAATAAACAGCAAAAGCATCTAATAATTGCAATAGGTGCTTTTTCTATATCAAAACCCCACTTTTTATCGACTACTGTATTCCATGGAAATCAGCAATGCACAATGGTATAATAAATTATCTTATAGATTCAAAAATTGAGAACAATCGAGTTTAACGTGACTAAAACAATATAAAGCCTAGGTATTTGAAAGGGGATGAATAGTAATGGACATTAAAGTCTTTTGGCGGGATGTGATTTCACAAAATAGAGAAGCTCTGCAAGCTTATTTCTGTAAGGATGCAGTTATCCATTGGCATTGCACAAATGAGAAGTTTAGTGTTCAGGAGTATATCAAAGTTAACTGTGATTATCCAGGCGAATGGGAGGGAGAAATAGAGCGTATTGAAAAAGCTGGAGAAACGCTTATTACTGCTGTTCAAGTTTTATCTAAAGACAAGAAAATCTCATGCTATGTTGTCAGTTTTATTAAACTCAAAGATGACCTTATCTCTGAGATGGATGAATATTGGGTCGATGATGGTAAAGCACCTGAGTGGAGATTGAATTTGAGAATCGGAACCCCCATTAAATAAATAATGTTTTAACAAACCGGCTAAAAGCGGCAAAAACTACAATGCTATGTTGACTTTGCCGAATAGTTATATTACAATCAGTTTAAGAATATTATATATGAGAATTGTCCTTAAGCAATATTTACATGTTATTTTTAGACACAATGTAACAAGTTACTTTTATTGAAAACGGTCTTAGGTGAATGATTTTTGGGGAGGTTTCAATGTATTATCATAGACAACTGGAACAGAAATTGGGCGAAACCGCAAAACAATTTGCGTGCATTACTTTGTATGGTGCAAGGCAAACTGGAAAATACACTATGGTAAGAAATTTATTCCCAGAGTTTGAGTATGTCACATTGGATGATGCTAGAGAGAGAATATTAGCCATAGATGACCCTGAATTATTTTTAGCTTCACATGATGTTCCCCTAATTATTGATGAGATACAAAAGGCTCCTAGCCTGATGGAAAATATAAAAATGAAGATTGACAATGCAAAGTTAAAGCAAGTTCAAGATGGAACACCTATTCAATTGATGTATGTATTAACTGGATCGAATACTCATGAAATACGTGAAAAAGCTTCTGAGACATTAGCAGGAAGAACTGCACTGATAGAGGTAAATTCCCTATCGTATGTTGAGAAATGCAAGAAAAGTGGAAACGAATTTATACCAGAGATTGACATATTAAAGAGCAAACAAAAAGCCTTCATTCCACAAAATAGATATGAGATTTTTGAGGAAATATTTCGCGGAGGGATGCCAGAATATTGGGTGATGAATTTAAACCGTGAGACATTTTTTGAAAGTTATATTGCAACCTACATAGAAAAAGATGTAAGTCGAATGATTAGTGTGGGGCGGCTAGACATTTTTAGGAAGTTTATGCGTATAGTTGCCCTAAGAACCTCAAACGAATTAGACTATACGGAAATAGCCAATGCTGTCGGTATAGATGCAAGGACAGTGAAAGCATGGATTTCAATATTGGAAGCTTCTGGAATTATATTGATTCTTCAGCCTTACGCAACTAATATGGCAAAGAGGATTATTAAGAGACCAAAATTGTATTTTCTAGATACTGGACTTTGTGCATTCTTGTGTGGCTGGTCTGATTCAAATATTTTGGAAGCATCACCAATGGCGGGGGCTTTTTTCGAAACCTATGTTGTCAGCGAAATTGTAAAAAGTATTAGAAATGCTGGGAAACGTATTGAGTATACCCTTTACTACTATAGAGATAGGGACCAGAAGGAAGTTGATTTAATATATGTAAAAGATCAGACACTTTATCCAATCGAGATAAAAAAAGGAATTGGACAGGATAAAGCGAATAAGAATTTTAGTATACTTAAGCAGTACAAAATGCCAATAAGTACGGGACTTATTATTGATACTTCCGAAAAACTATTTCCTCTCAATCGGGATGCTTATTACTGTCCCGTTGGAATGATAGGTCTTTAATAATTGTATAATTGATTGACATGTTAAAAAAAGAAAAACAACATCTATGATATTAATTTTTACTATATTCATACTTCTTATTGCACTTATAGTTATATATCTTAAAGGGAGTAATCTTATAAATAAACTTCAAGAGTACTATCTGACATATATTATAGAAGTAATTTTTCTAGCATTTTTTGGATATATTGCTCCTAAGATACCGTACAACAGGTATGTAGGATTGAGGCTGCCTTACCTTCTCTTTGTCTTATATTTTCTTTAGAAAATTATATAAAAGAATTAATAAAATATGAACAATCTAGATTACTTGCGAGAAAAGGAGAGTTCTATTTTGAAAAATAAAAAAGATGAGATAACAATCCGCTCCAGTGCAGCGGAATATCTAACATATGCTGCATCGACTGGTGATCAGCAGGACAGTGTTGAAATGCGGTATGAGGATGAGAATATACGGCTCACGCAAAAGATGATGAGTACATTATACGATGTAGGAACAAATAATATCAATTATCATATTAAAAAATATTCGAGGATAGTGAGTTAAAGGAAGATTCAGTTATTCGAATATTTCGAATAACTGCTCTTGACACAAAAGATGGAGAAAAACCTACAATACAAACCATTATTCTCTCGAGATGATTATTGCCATAGGCTTTAAGGTTAATTCTGAGCGTGCAGTACAGTTTCGTAAATGGGCAGGACAGATTGTTCATGTCTGACTTCGATAAGTATATGCTGGAACTGGAAGAAAATACGAAGAAATAATCGTATATTCCAGAGGTGGGAAATAAAAATCTAACAACAGGTGGAAAATAATGCATTACGAAAAAACAATCAAACTTAAAGATGGAAGACGATGTCTTATACGAAATGCAACTTCAGATGATGCGGAGGACGTTCTTTCAAACTTAAAAAAAGCTCATGAAGAAACAAATTTTCTTCTTACATATCCAGATGAAAAAGGGTTTAGTATTGAAGAAGAGAAGAGCTTTCTGCGTCAGAAAGAGGAAAGCGATGTAGAGGTAGAACTTTGTGCACTTGTTGGCAATGTGATTGTAGGTCTTGCAGGTGTCGGCCCAATTGGAGCAAGGGAGAAAATACGCCACCGAGCAGAATTAGGTGTCAGCATTGAGAAGGACTACTGGAGTATTGGTATCGGCAGTGCGCTTACGGAAGCGTGCATAGAATGTGCAACAAAAGCGGGGTTTCGTCAGCTTGAGTTAGAGGTCGTAGGAGATAATAGAAATGCGATTGCTTTATATCAAAAGATGGGTTTTGTTGAGTACGGAAGAAACCCGAGAGGCTTTGCTTCTCGAAAATCAGGTTACCAAGAATTGATTTTGATGAGATTGGAACTTCGTTAACATATTTGAATTTAGAGAGGAGGTATGCTTAATGACTCTTTTAAATATTATATTAATAGCGGTCGGTGTTGCATTTACCACATTTGGATATGAGATTTATTTTCAAAAGAAGTATAACCTAATCAACGGTTTTGAGGAAGATTATAAAGCAGGTAGAAAAACAGAACTATATGCCAAGAGAGTTGGATTGGTAGAATTGATAATTGGAATTATCCTAACTTTATTTGGAATCTGTGTTACTATTATCAAATAAAAAATTGATGTTGTAGAAGCTGCTTTTTTGCTATAACACACATTTTAATAAAAGTAGTAAATACGCATTTATTTTAAAAGTACACATTGTTAAGAAGAATAGTATCGGGGTTCAATGGAACAGTTTAATTGTATTAAAAATGTATGAGGGAAGAATACCTCTCTAATTACTCATATCAAGAAATCAAGGACTGCTCGATTAATTTTTTTTCCGCAACAGATTTTTTAGTTTTGTGATAAAATATACATAATGATACTTTTGCTATTACTATAATAATTTTGGATATAATTTAATTCACGACAGACATTCATATTGGGGTATTAAGGCATGTTATACTATCTGTTTAACAACTAAGATATCAACAATATATTAGGTACAAGGAGGTATCATATGATTCGCAGATGTGTTTTAGGAGATAAACAAAAATGGTGTGAATTAAATTTAAAATTTATGGCGTACGAATATGAGGATGCAAATGTATGGAAAAATCCTATAAAAAAAGGAGATCCAGGAGATATTTTCGAAGAAATTATCAACGATAAAAAATCACCGAACCTTTTATTTTTTGTTGAAGAGGAGGGAAAAGTAATTGGTTTTATTAATACCGCATGGTTTCAAAGTGTCTGGGCGCACGGAAAAGTATTATTTATCGATGATTTTTTTATTCTTGAAGAATTCAGAGGAAAAGGTTATGGGGAAAAAGCTATTTTAGAATTGGAAAATAGGATGAAAGAGGACGGCTACAAAAGATTTCAATTGTTGGCAGAAGATACCAATCCTAAAGCGATTAAATTCTATGATAGGAATAATTACTCAAAACAAAAAATAAATTTTTTCTGCAAATACTTATAAAAGTAATAGAATTTCTGGGGAATATGGATATTTTTTTTTAAAATTGATTGGAGCGCGTATAAAATGAATATACAAAAAGAATTATTTGAATTGCAGGACATCTCATATGGGGATTTCCAAGCTAAATTGGTTCCGAATATTCCTAGGGAACTGTTAATAGGAGTCAGAGTACCAGAGGCTAGAAAACTTGCTAAAAGACTTGCCAAGGAACCAGAAGCATCTGAATTTCTGAAAGATTTACCACATAAATACTATGATGAAAACATTCTACACGCACTACTTATTTCTGAAATGAAAGACTATGATGCTTGTATTGTAGCGATAGATGAATATCTCCCGTATATAGATAATTGGGCTGTTTGCGATATTTTGTCGCCTAAGATTTTTAAGGAGCACAAAACATCGCTTTTAGAGAAAATTAAAGAGTGGTCCGCATCGGACAAAACATATACTTGTCGATTTGGGCTTGAGATGTTAATGTCATATTTTCTAGATAATGATTTTAAGCCCGATTATTTAGAAATAACCACATCTGTTCATAGTGAAGAATATTATGTTCGAATGATGATTGCGTGGTTCTTCGCAACTGCTTTGGCGAAACAATGGGATGCGAGCATAAAATATATCGAAGATAATCATTTAGACACGTGGACTCATAATAAGGCAATACAGAAAGCTAGGGAAAGTAGGCGCATTGCACAAAAACAAAAAGAGTATTTAAAGTTACTGAAAAGATAACAAACTCCAGCCTGCAGCGGCCTTTGATTTTAAATCTAACACGAAAGGGGAAATAATGCTATCTAACATAAAATTATGGTTTCTCAATCAAAAAAATCTTTTGAGAATGTCAAAATTCATCCTTACTACCATAGCACTTTTGCTGCTAACGTGGATTGTTGATTACCAATATACTGGTCTGAAGGAATATATTCCAAACCAGTTAATGCTATCGGTGACAGTATCTGAGGACTTTCTTTCGAATATCTCCGGCGTATTTTTGACAATAAGCATATTTTGTTTTACAACAATTGTTACAGTGCTAAACAAATATAGCAGTAGCATATCTCCGAGGATGCTCCAAAGTTTTATAGACAAAACGGGTGTGCTGAGATTATACGGTATATTTGTGAGTGGATTTTTTTATTCGGTAATAAGTATGTTGCTCCTTCAAGACCTTGAACCTGATCAAAACGTAGTTGCGGGAACCTTTGGTATTGCATATTCGATTATTGCCATGGTGGGATTTATAATTTTCTCAAAACAAGTTATTGATAATATTAAAATGTCAAATATTATAGAAGGAGTTTTTAATGATTGTGACAAGTTGATTGATGAAGAGGTAGAACTTAGGGAAAATGCTGAACATTACAAAGAAGATGAGTCTGTGACAGAGATAGCGATGGTTGCCCAAAAGACAGGATACTTCTTTAAAGTCAAAACTGAAGATATACTAGAAAATCTAAACACTATAAAGTCGGAGCTGACTATCACAAAGAGGATTGGTGAATACGTCGTCGAAGGAGAAGCTTTGGGTAGTTTAAAAATTATCGAGAGCAAGAAGTTGGATGATGAAACAAAAGAGGAATTAAGGGGAAACATCAGTCAGTTTCTTGTGATAAATATTTTTAACAACAGGGAGGAAGACTATCACAGAGGCATTGTATATCTTACCGAGATAGCGAACATGGCTCTCAGTCCTGGTATCAATGACCCTAATACAGCGATAGCTTGCGTACAAAAGATTTCATCTCTACTTGGAAAACTCTTGTCAACATCGAATCAGTTTATTGTTTTGGAAGAAGACGCTAATACAAAAATTATTTATCATAGTTATTCTGTTGAAGATGAAATGTATCTCGCATTTAGCCAGATTATTTCCTATTCGGGAGGCGATCCGCTCGTTACCCAAACAGTGCTAGAGGGAATTTATATGATTTATATGATGGCGGGAGTAAGCGCAAAAGAGGATGTAAAAAAATATTTTGATTCTTCTTACAGTATTCTTACGGCGAATTTCAGTAACGATGTTCATCTAAAAAGGTTTGAGCATATAAAGAAGAAAATTAAAGAGCACACCGACCTTGCTGAGGACTCTGAGATGAAGTAATTGAGAAAAAGGAATTTTAGAAGATGATATATATGGAAATCTTAAGAATTATATTTCCGTTAATAATAATATGTGTAGTAGCAGTTTATATTATTTATTTAGCAAAGAAGAATGAAGAATCAAGCACAAAAGAGAATGATAAAATAGCAGCAAGAGAAGATTATGATGACGAAGGCAGTAATTACATGTCAGAAGGTATGTCTATTGGGATGTGCTTAGGAATAGCTGTGTCAATAGCATTACGTGAGAACATGGCAATTGGTTTATCTATCGGCATGATGCTCGGTATGGTTATTGGTATGAACATTAAGAAATAAACGAGGATTTTATGGAAAAACATCGTGGGAAAACAAGAAGATCAGATGCTAAAAATAACGAAGGATTTATTGCACGTACGTCCTCATTCTTTTACATTAATCTTTTCTTTTTATGTATATGTACAGCTGTAATTATCATATCTGCATATTGTTACAGAGCCACTCCTATTAGAAGCGAAAAGACCAATCTGTTAATAACATGTGCACTTTTTTGTAGCCTGACTCTTTATATGTTGATTGAATTATTTATCAAATCTTCCGGATATATTTTAAAGATAGATGCAAAAGGCATAACTATAATGACGGGTAGTATTTTTAAAATTTTTAGAATTAGGAAATGGTATGTATCAATACCGTGGGAAAATATCTATGCTGTATTTAGTTTGAACATTAAACAGCCGATTGGTACTGCACAGTTTATTATGCCTGTTACAAACTCATACCTATATATAATTCCGCGCAAGGATGCTTCAAAATTATTTAAAAAGAAATATTGTATTCCTTTTCAATTGTTTCCTGATGAGATTCAGATAGATTTAGAGCATGAAATAGAGAAATATAAGCCCGAATTTTTTAAGCATATCTCCGATGAAGATCCATATATATTTAAATTTGAAAACGAGAGAAAAGATAGTAATTTAGAAAAGAAACTGAATAGTCTTAAAAGACAGACTTATTTTTTTAATAATCCTGTTATATGGATGATTATAATAGTAATTTTTATTGCATCACGTCATGCTCTTATAAACTATTTGGAAAGAAATAATACCTATTTTTATCAGAAATCAAATCCAGTGTATGCAGTTAAGTTTGAGAAACCCGAAGGATGGAAAAGACAGCAAGGATGGAAAAGACAGCAAGGTCAAAATCGATCAGATACTACAGCTGGCAATTACTACATAGAGTCAGCTCTTTATGATGATGTTCTAGGTAGAAAAAAAAGCTCAAGTGTTTCGATTTGCTCAGGTTATGATTATAGAAGTCCAATTGATGGACAACTAATAGAGACAGTTGAAAATCTTAAACTAAATGAATGGGGGCAGCGCGAATATAAGTCTGATGATAAGTCGAAACCTGTCGATATTTATAGATATAAAGTAATTGGAAAATCACAAAAAAAACTCAGCAAAAATATTACTCTTAAAAGAAACGACTATCTCGAATTGTTTAATTCAAAAATCATCGATGAAGATAATAGCGAAGATTCACGGAAGTATTTACAACTTATAACGTATATTTATATTACATGTGGTTCGTCGGAGTTTTACATATCCGTAGAAACAGGGTCAGGAAAGTGGAACTTTCCGGAACCTTTTGATGATAGCAAAGAGTATCAAAAATTATTAAAATGGCATAATGATATTACAGATGAATTTCTTGATTTAATTGTGGTGAAGAAAGGATCGGAGCTTTAGATGTATGAAGGAGCTGAAGTATGAACAAAACAAGGCTAATTAATAAATCAATACTAAATTAATTAGGATACAAAAGGATATTTAAATGCTATACATCCATCATTATCAATCACCACTTGGCGGTATGACAATGTCATCTAACGGTGAAGCATTGACTGGACTGTGGTTTGACTGCAGTCAACAAAATAGCCGTTTCCTTAAAGGAGCGAAAAGAGAGAAAATTAATAATTTTTCCAAAGTCTTCGATGAAGCTGAGGAATGGCTTAATATTTATTTTACTGGAAGAGCTCCTGATTTTATGCCAAATATCTCGCTTGATGGAACCGAATTTCAAGAAGCTGTTTGGGATATTTTGTTGTCAATTCCATATGGGGAGATAATGACATATGGAGAAATAGCAGATAAGATTGCGAAAGAGAGGGGCATTAAACGGATGTCTGCGCAGGCTGTTGGCGGCGCTGTTTCACATAACCCGATTTCATTGATAGTGCCATGCCACCGTGTTGTTGGGAAAAACGGCAAATTAACCGGGTATGCAGGTGGTATAGGTAAAAAGCTTAAGCTTCTAAGGCTTGAGGGTGTGGACACAAGCAAAATGCTTTAAAGCATTAAATACATCTTTCTATACCATATTGTAATACATTAACAATGGCAGCGCGATATTGCTGCCACCCTTCCTGACTCGATTTAATATATTTAATTCAAAGGTAAATTTTTATGGCGAAATTAAAAGATAAGACAAACGCAATGAGAATACTTGACAGTAAGAAAATAGAATATAAATTTTATAGCTATGAAGCAGACGCCACACTTACAGGTATAGATGTTGCTCATAAACTTAATAAAGATGAGAATACTGTATTTAAGACCCTTGTTACAGTTGGCAAAAGTAAAGAACATTATGTTTTCGTAATACCTGTTAATAAAGAACTTGATCTCAAAAAAGCGAGCAAGTCAGTTTCTGAAAAGAATATCAGTATGGTCAAATCTAAGGATCTACTTACGTTAACAGGCTACATACATGGAGGGTGCTCGCCTATAGGCATGAAAAAACCATTCAAAACAGTTTTTCATGATACAGTGAATGAATTGGATACGATAACCTTTAGTGCCGGGAAAATAGGTTGTCAGGTAGAATTGAGAACTCAAGACATAATGAAAGCTATCGACTTTAGAATGGCCAATATATGTGTGGAGGAATAATGAAAACAGAACTCAATATAGATGTTCGAAAAGCATAGCCAGTAATAGACAGTAATAGCCAGTATATGTGCAGAGGTATAGCGACAAGGCAAATATTTAGATTATTTTGTGGTATAGCTAATATGTTTGTAGAGGAATAATGAGGTGATACTAATTGAATACGAACCAGAAAATAACAGCTGTAATTATGGCGCTGCTTGCAGCGGGTTTTTATGCCATAAACACACCAATATCGAAGCTTTTATTAATCCATATTTCACCGACCTTTATGGCGGCTTTTTTGTACCTCGGAGCAGGCTGTGGAGTCGGCATTATGTACTTGTTTCACTTCAAGAAAGAAGAAAAGTCTGAAAGATTGACAAAGAGTGATTTGCCATACACACTAGGAATGATAGTTCTTGACATTGCTGCCCCAATATTTCTTATGCTCGGAATAAGCATTGGTTCAGCCTCAAATGCGGCTCTACTTGGGAATTTTGAAATTGTTGCAACAACCCTCATCGCCCTAATAATTTTCAAAGAAAAAGTGACGAAAACACTATGGACAGCCATTGGATTTATTACCATTTCGAGTGCCATACTCTCCTTTGACGGAGCAGGGAGCTTCAACTTTTCCTTTGGCTCATTATTTGTCATTTTAGCGACATGCTGCTGGGGACTTGAAAATAACTGCACTGGAAAAATTTCTGGTAAGAGCACCTACGAAATTGTATTGCTAAAAGGAATATTCTCTGGTGCAGGCTCTTTTCTTGTTGCCCTCATCATAGGCGAAAGGCTTCCCGATACAAAATATATTATCTATGCGATGATGCTCGGGTTTGTTGCATATGGCTTAAGTATATTCATGTATATAAAGGCACAGAGGACTCTTGGTGCAGCTAAAACGAGTGCATACTATGCGGTAGCTCCGTTTATTGGGGCATTTTTGGCATTTCTTCTAAATGGAGAAGAACTGTCAATAACGTATTTTGTTGCATTTATATTGATGACGGTAGGCAGTTGTTTTGTCGTGTATGACACAATGACAAGGGAGCATTTGCACAGCCATTCGCACAAAATAGTCCATGCGCACAACGGAACGGTTCACACGCACTACATCACGCATAGCCACAAGCATAATCATTTTGTCAATCAAGAAAAGCATGCTCATAAACACCTAGAGTATATGGAAAGTGATGAGCATCATTTAGCCCACAGGTGAATAGGCACCATTTGGCCCACAGGTGAAATGTTTATGACATAATTGCACTTGATGTTCGAACTCTCAGAAAATTTAGCCCATAGGTGACCCACAGGTGAATAGATTATGAATTTTTCGTGTAATATTTATGAAATGCTTATGTAAAATTTATGAAATATTTATGAAATTTGTATACGATTCTGTGTTTAATTCTCGCAGGATGTGATATAATACAAAGGAATGTACTGCCTGCCTTTTTAGGCGTAAATGGCATTAAAAATATATAAAATTAACATATAAAAAGTAGAATGAAAGGTTAAAGGAGACTGAAAGAAATGAACTCACGCACAAGCACAAATGCAATAGCAAAGAAGGCATTGGTGTTATTAGTAACCACATTGATGGTAATGACATCTCTTCCATTCAATGCATTTGCTGGAAATGATTTCAATTATGACAAAATTTCCGAAGAAAAAACAAAATTCCTGAATAAGGAAAAGGCTTCAAATCCTGCTGAGCTTGGAGATGATCCAACCACAACGGAAGAAGCAAATGCTCAGATAAAGAATTCTGAAATGCCACGTATTTTTGATATCAGGGCTGAGTATAAGGCGAAGAAAGACGATGCCGATGTTCATCTATTTCAGCCGTATGAGGCAACAGTAGGTGATGACGAGTATACTTACAAGGATTCTAAGGGCAATACCCGTAATGTAATTTCTGAGGAAGAGAAAAATAAAATAAATAAGAGGGTCGATTTGCCCGATATTGACGGATATACAAAGCCGACTGAGGCTACAAATTTTGACTATGACTATATCAAGAAGAAATGTCTATCGGGAAAACAAAAAGATAATCGCTTTACTTTCTTTTATCCTTATATCTATACTGCACAAGAGGGTGAGATTAAGGTTAAACATATTTTCCAGAACCTATATGATAAGAATGAATATGGGTTTAAAGATGGGGAAAAAGAGGATATTTATACGACAGCCAATGGTTTTATAGGTCAAGAAATTACTGTATCTCCACTTTCAGAAAAAGAAAGAAGGGGATATGTCCCAGAAAAGACTGTGATTAAAACCAGAGTGCCTGATGATATTGCTGACTATGTTATTGAATATAGATATAATAGAGATTCATTTAACGTAAGCTATGATATGGATGGGGGATCACCTATGGATCACCTATGCCATCTCAGACGCTTTACTATGGACAGACAATACCTAATCTAAATGCAAAGCCTAAGAAAATCGGCGGTATATTTCAAGGCTGGAAATCTGATACCGACTTAAATTACAAGGATGAAAATGGCAATACTAAAACCATTCATAAGGACACTAAGTTCGACATGAAGGATTTTAAGGACGGTATCAAGGAGGCTATGCCTGCGCATGATGTTAAATTTACGGCATTATGGAAGGATGAGCCTAAGGTAAATTATACGATTCAGTTCTGGACGGAGAAAGCAGATTCTGCTGGATATGATTATATCGGAGCAAAGGTCGTTAAGGATGCAGATACGGGAAGCAGACCAGATCTATCTCTTATGATGCCTTCTGGAATTAAATTCCCAGAGATTGAGAAGTCTTTGACTGAAGACGCAAAAGTAAATGAATTAAATAAATATTTTGTTAAAGATAAACAAGGAAAATACGGAAAAGGTTAAGCAGGATGACGGAACCAATGTTTTGTTAACAAAAAAGGTTCAGCCTGACGGTAGAACCACATATAATATTTATTATGATCGTCAGACATATACAATGCTATTTGAAAAATTCTGTGTAGATGACCCGGACTTTCCAGCTAAAGAGGCAAAGATGGTACTTCCTGACGGAACAAAATATGATTCTACCAAGGAAGTGAATAACCCATATAAATTCAAGGCGAAGTTCGGCGAAAGAATGACAAAATGGCCTAATGATATGTGGATTATTGGAAAAGGCGGAGTTGACTTTGATCCTAATCGTAGTTTCTTAGGCTGGCAGTTAAATTCGGAAAATAATGGAAATATCGACCAAAGTCTATATCTTGATACACCGCCGTACTGGCTAACTTCAAAGGATTTTATAGATAGAGACTTTGCTGAAATAGATCCGGCTGTAAGACCTGCAACTCATTCGATTTCGACGGGAGAATTGCTACCTGAAAGAACTATTTCACTGGGACCGTGTCAAAGTGCAGAATATCAATTCGGTATATATTATATGGAATATTTGTTTGAAGGCATCGATGGTGCACTCCACTACAATCCGGATATGTCCTATACAAAAATTGATACAGATGGTCAATACGAATATCCTGCTCCCGGTATTGTAGGATTTAAGCCTAAGTATCAGGGGATTGACCCTTATAATGACGCATTAGAACGCCCTGCTAAGAGAATAGGGCATACGGAAGATCTGTCGAAGCTTACTTTTGATGAGCTTGGTAAGCAGTTAGATAAAACTGAAGAAAATAGAAAAAATAGTGAGAAGTCATTTTTTGAACCTATAGCGGAGAAGGGAATTAACGGAGTACCTTTCAAAGATATTCCTAGATATCGCTTTGCCTTTACCTATGAACGTGAGAAATACAAACTGTTTCTTGATACGAATCCGTCAGATATAAATGAACATTCTGATTTTAAAGACAAGAAGCTAGCAAGTGGTAAAGCTGCGACTGTTTCTGATGTATATTATGATATGCCTCTCAGAAAACTAAATCTTGACGAAAAATATAAGCTCACAGAGGCGGATAGACCTGCCAATGTGCCGGATGACTTCGTTTTCAAGGGCTGGGCAATGGACCCTCAGGGCACTAAGCTGATTAAAGACACCATCAAGCCAGCTGAAAAACTTGAAGCTAAAATTGCTGATAAGTATGAAGAATTAGCGAAGAATTCTAAGGATAAAGATAAGAAATTCAAAATCCAGAATGAAATAAAAGAATTAAAGGCTAAGCTTGCCGATGCTGATGCTAATATGCCTAATTATGATATAGTTCTTTATGCAAAATGGGGTGAGCCTGATAAAGCATTTAAGGTTAAATTTGATCCTAACCAAGGTAATCTTTCAGATATAGACCCTATGGATATCGCAACCTTCAAGGATGGTGAGTTAATTAAGACATCTGCGGACAAGACTGTCTACCAGCTACCTGAGAAG
>QWCB01006653.1_pt1 | contig 16195 bp, 16 predicted proteins | sample 1972511 | NCBI WGS metagenome assembly QWCB01 (sample SAMN09866719, study PRJNA288562) | Human gut metagenome isolate term5_stool, whole genome shotgun sequencing... | isolation source: gut | host: Homo sapiens | place: USA: California
CCGCCCCTCCCTCCAGGCCCAACGACCTGAACTCAACTACAAAGATAACTCATTCAATCTTTTTCTACCCCTCCGTGTCTACTTTTACGAGTGCAGCAGATGTATAATATCGATGCCCAGTTACGTCTGTGTAACATACCTGCGCATATAGCCCGAACACTGTATCAAACTCCTTTTCTACAGATTTTATCTTTTTATTGCCGGATATGCTGATATCTCCACCAGAGTCTGCTCTTCTGACAGATGCAAGAGTCTTATCTCCAGGCAACTGTGTCTTCACCGGTTCTTTCCGCATATAACTATAATACAAACCAAGCCTTAGATACGGGAATCTCTTATTGAATTCTTTCTGAAGAGTAGCAATTTTCTTATTTCCGTTTACAGAAAGTTCCGTCACGGTTTTCGTAGTAGTCTTTGCTGCAGTTTTAGTGGTTTTCTTTGCTGTAGTAGTCTTTTTCGCTGCGGTTTTAGTCGTTATTTTTTTAGCCACAGGCATAGTTCAGTTTTTTTAAGGATTATTTTTCGGACATACAATTAAGCCGGAAGCCCAGAATAGACCTCCGGCATTAACAGGTTAGCAATTATTTTCCAGCAGCTACAAGTGTAACCTTGTCGTCTGCGAGTTTTGTATCGCTGGAATTAGATACTTGAACACCAATACCCCAAGCCGCAGCAAACTCAGTCTCAAATTTTCCTACAGTCTTGTTTCCACCGACTACTAATTCTCCACCCTTAGCGCCTTCAGAGCGAAGGCTTCCAAGTGTAGCCTCGTCATCAGCCATAGCACCTCTACAAGTTACGCTCTTGTAAACACGCAATGAGCTTCCGAAATTCTTTTTGAAGTTAGCCTTAAGGGTCTTGACCTTCATGCGGCCATCAATTTTCAATTCTGCCATGATTTTAAAATTTAAGTTATTCAACAATAATAAATTCTGTTCTACGATTTGCTTCTCTATCATTAGGATCTACCGGCTCACTGCTACCCTTACCCTCATATGAAAGTCTGGAGCCGTCAACTCCCTGAGAAATAAGGAAATCAACAGCAGCTTTCGCACGCTTTTCAGAAAGTTTCTGATTGTGCTCCGCATTACCTTCGTCCGATGTATGTCCCTTAATAAGAAGTTTCAACTGCGGATTCTTAATCAGCACATTAGCCAAGTCATGCAGTGCAAACTTTGCTTTGTCGTTAAGTTCATACGAATCCGCCTTAAACTGAGCCGCATTGAAGTTCTTAGCGATTTCCTCAACCTGCTGTATATAAACAGTATCTACCCTTACTACCGTAACAGTATCTTTTTGAATCACAGTCACAACTTCCGGTTTTTTGTTCCATTTCATCAAAAGGAAGAGAAGAAGCAGTACAGCACAAGCGATAAGTGCCAACAGCGGCCAGATATTCTTTTTCTTAGTCTTTGGCGCACTCACTTTCGCAGGAGTCTCCGGTTGGATGAATTCCAAATAATATCCACCCTTCTTTCCGAACCCTTTCTCAACATTCTCCATCTTAGAGACAACAATGCCATACTTAACTGCGTGCTTGACAAGTCTTTCATAACTTGGTTTAGTCCACATTGAGACAACAGCAACCTTAAGTCCATCCGCCATTGTCAAAAGGCAATCCTCATCGTCGAAATAACCGTTCCAGTTAACATTGTCCATCTGTGACTGAATCTCGTTCAATGTCTTGAAATTGTGTTTCACTCCAGAATCAGGATTGAGTGAGTCCGGAAAAGCTTTCTTGAGCTGATCTAGTGTAGTTTCCGGATGCAAGGTCATATAAGCATGCATGATTCCAAGCGCCGTCCTATTCTGAGCTTTGCCGTAAACTTTAACTTTCACATCCATATTTAGCTATTTATTATTAAGGAATTCAATCAGTTTACTTCCAATTTGCCTGGTAGTCCAGTTAGAATCTAATTCAAAACCAGTTGCAGAGGATATGCTCCTCAATGCTTCTTTAGTATTCTCATATGTGCGATAAGTATCAATGTGACCATTGTCATTTTTGACAATCACATAATTATCCACGTGTGCTTCACTGCCTTCACCAAATTCTTTAATCAACCTGGCGCCAAACTGTTGAGTACTCCATGATGGATCATACTCAAATCCCTTAGACTCAGCTATCTCGCGTAACGAGCCTTTCACATTGTCATAAATACGAAACACTTCGATTGAGCCATCGTCTTTCACTGAGACAACGTACTCACCATAAATTGCTGATTTCTTTGCCATAATTTATAATGTATAATTATTTCTGTCTTGCAGCCTCACCGATAGTCAGGCTGTTGTCACATAGTTTCTTATTGTTGAAATCCGCAATCTGAACATTGACCCCAAAATGATCCTTGAATGATTTTTCCGCATCCCCGACTTTCATGCTGGCTTTAATCTTAAGAGCACCAACCTTAGTTTTCAAGTCAGTTTTAGTCGACACTTTATTGAGTTGAGCAAGGGTCAGTTCTCCATCAGCAATCACCTGTCCTTTATAGACACGAAGTGAAAGACCGAAGTTCGCTTTGAAATTCTTACAAAGTGTTTTGATTTTTGTCTGAGGCTTAATTTCAAAGTCCGCTGCCTTGAAATTATCACCTATTTTCTGCAACAGGTTACCTAATCCCATAATAGAGAGTGTTTTTATTAGTTGTTATTATACGCAAAAAAGGACACGAACATTATTGTTCTTGTCCTCTTATCAGGTCTTAGACTACCTTCCTTATGAACAAGCAACAATGCTCATGTCCAGATATCGGGTATAGACTATATGCTAACACGATACGGGACACAAGCGTTGTCACTGCCCGCCGATAAGGATCAAAGTGTCTAAGTTTGATAAGAAGGCGGAAACGTTGAAACGCTCTATGTCTTTATTTGCACTCCCTGTGGGGAGGGAGATGCCACAAATATATAAAATAGTTTCAACAATTCAATCAATGTGTCAATGAATTTCAGTCAGCATTGTCCGGAGTCAATTGCTTTCCCGTCAATGCTGCTGCAAAGTTCCAAATTAGTCCATTTTCATGAAAGCATTTTTTAGTCCTTGTTAGTCCTTGATTTGGAAATATGGGAGAATGGGAATAATTTTACATCGGATCAATTTGGAGACGACACTATGAACAACGAATCTGCAGAAATCATTGAACTGAAAAAGAAGATTGAAGAATCTGTGGAACGGGTTATGCACACGCCGGCAGACTTCGATTTTCTGAGCGGCGCGATATGGGAAAGGATTCGGGAATACATCAGCCCCACGACATTGAAAAGGACCTGGGGCTACCTGGATGGGGTGAAGCAAATCCGCTATTCGACACTGGAGATTCTGTCCAGATTTGCAGGATTCAAGAGTTGGGACAATTATCTGGCGGAACGGAAAATTTCGTCGGAACAGAATTCGAACATTGTCACGAAAGGAGTTGTCAAGGCCTCTGAACTTGCTGAAGGAGACACCGTGTCCGTAGAGTGGGCACCGAACAGGCGGGTGAGTTTCAAGCATCTGGGAGGCTGCCGTTTCGAAGTGACCGAGACCGTCTGGTCGCATCTCGATGTTGGAGACACTGCATCAATAATGCTGTTCGTAATAGGTGAACCTCTGTTGCTGAGCGACTTGAATCATCGCGGAAAGACCGGGCTGACTTACCTCTGTGGCGGCAAGGGCGGACTTACTGCGCTGAGAACAAACGATTTGGCATCGCCCCTCTCGAGAACATCGAGAAGGCCTCCGAAGTAGTCCTGAACATCGTCAAGCTGTTCGCGGAATAGGGATACGGAAAGTCATTAGACGCAGCAATTAGCATACAACCACTTACATACCCTAAAAACGAAATGCAAAGATGCTCATCACCCTATTTTTTTAGGGGAGTGAGCATCTTTGCACATTAGCCCAAATAATCATAACACCCTATCCATCAATACATTACAACTACCATTACAGCATTAGCATTATGCTCATTGGTACAATAATTCCGCCGCTGGGATGCTTTTCAGTCAGCACCTCAGCCTTTCTGAGCGGGAACTATCTCCTCTGAAGTCGGGCCTTTCTCCGTAACACCTGCCGGCTCTGTTTTTTCTGGCGCACCTGCGTTGTCATCGGCTTTCCGGGCAGTTTTCTCCGCCTCACGGGCGGCCTTTGCGGCGGCTTTGAGGTCGTCGCGCTCCTTTTGTTTCAGGTATGCGGACTTGTATTTCTCGAGACGGGCATTCTCCTTCTCCTCCCTGGCTTTCAGGGCCTTGAGCTGTTTCAGCTTCTTCGCACGAAGTTTTGCAGCTTTCTTATCCGCGTCTGCCTTGGCTTTGGCCGCATCCAGACTGTCGAGCCTTGCCCATTTGGCTTCACGGGCAGCTATCTTCGCCGCACGGATGGAATCACGCTGCGCCTTCTTCAACGCGGACGGATCCAGCACAGGAGCATTGACAGAAGACGAATCAGAAGACATTGACAGAGAGTCAGTTGCGGCCTTTGTCGAATCCGCGACAGACGGGAGGGACGTTCCGAGCGAGTCCTCAGGAGAGAGTGACAATGAATCCTGCGCTACGGACAGCGAATCGCCAGCTACCGTCAATGAATCTGCGGCAGCGGCCTTAGCCTGTGCGGCAGCCTTCCTGCGAGCCTCTGCATTGGCCTTGGCCACCTTGCCCTCGCGGATCTGCTTCATTATGCCGGGGATGTAACCCGGATAGTATCTGTCTGTGTATTCGAAAGTTGCACGCGGACGGGCCGAATATGAACTGCGCTCCGATGCACGCAGAGAGAGCGTGGTAATGTCCTGTTTGCCACGCGGGCACGCATCTATCTGCCAGTCAAAGCCCTTCAGCACACGTTCATCACGCGTCATCTGAGCCACAGGATAGCCATCGTTTTTCGCGGCATCGAAGTAATAGACCTTGTCCAGTTCCCCGTTCAGGAACCGCGCAGAGAGCATTTTCGCCGCACTTTTGTTCACGGTCGCATAGACGCTGTCCTCCTGCAGATAGAAAACGGCATTCGCCTCGCCGAGAGCATCGAATCGTGTCAATGCCCCGGTAGTGTCGAAGTAGGCGAGCATCTCCGTGGCCCTGATCTGGTCGAAGCACAACGAGTCTTCTTTCACGATGATGAAGGCGTTGGACATCAGGCTGGCCTTCTGCATGGCCCTGTCCTTGATCACCGCATAGATGCTGTCGGCCGAGTACTGCCTGTTGCCCTCATTCCAGACAAACGGCTTATCATACATTCGGACCAATGAATCCAAATCATTGTAAACCAACGAATCACAAGCGAGCTGTATATCTTTGCGGAACATCTTCACGTTCTTGATGGCCGTGATGAAATTCAGTTTCGTGGAGTCCTTCGGTGCGGAAAGCGAGTCCGCGGCTCGAAAGTGCACCAGCTGCCGTGCCGAGCGATGCGAACGCGTGAGAGACAGAATCTGCCTCAAAAGCCTGTGCACCAGCCGCCATCGCGGTCGAATCCTTAGCCGAGGTCAATGTCTTGGCTGTCAATGAGTCTGCCGGAGCGCCCTCGGCCCCCTCAGCTGCATCAGTCGCCTCATCACCGTTCTTTCCGGAAGCCTCATCCGACTCAGAAGTCTCATCCGCCTCCGTAACATCCGAAGACTCAGATGCAACACTCTCGGAAGCATCGGCCGCCCCCGAAGTCTCCGCAGCCCCTCCTGCAGCAGCCACAGCACCGCTCTCCTCCGCCTGTTTCTTGTTCGGCTTAGGACGGTTCGGGTCATTCTCCATCGCCTTGGCCGCAGCTTCAGCCGCCTCCTTGGCCGCCTTCTGACGATAAGCCTGGACAGCATCCACCGCCAGATCCTCAAGACGGGACTTGGAATTCTTTATCTCAGATTCATTGACCTGAAACATCATATAGGTACGCGCGAAAATGGTATCAGCCCCGAAATAGACCGTATCAGGCTGGTCCTCAGCATTTTTCATCACCCCGATCACCGCCGGGTCCCTCGTCAGCTTCACCTCGGACAACGAATCCGTATAGAAAATCCGCCCGGCCAGAGCCGAAACATCACGCGTAGTGTCAGTCACCTGCGCATTGCCGAGCAGCTCGATATTCTTAGATGACCTATAATAATATAAGGAGTCCGACCAGCCTTCCTGAGTATCACTCATGCCGTGGACATTGTTCCGGAACAGGAAAATCTCACGTCCGCGGTCATACCAGCCGCCATTGGCCGAAAGCATATTGTCATCCTGCCAGGTATCCGTGTCGAACCCGAACGTCGCCACATTGGTCCTGGCATCATAGACGATGGTAGTGGACTTCACGAACACCGAATCCGTGAACATATTCACCCGGTCATTGAACGTGAACGTCCTTATCTTGGAATCGTAAGTACCTGTGCGGCTTTCGATTATCTGGCCCTCGGCATCCTTCATCGAACCGCCGTTGAAGAAAACCGCCACACTGTCCTTCGTGTTGTAGTCCAGATGCTCGGTACGCAGCACATTCCGGTCCTTGTCCTCGAGCTGCACCAATGTACCCCTGAACTCAGCCAGGTCCCTGTCAATGTAATAAGTCAGCCTGTCTCCCGTCAGCACCGTCTGGTCCTGGAGAATCTTCACATTGCTGATAGCGTAGATTTCATTGGAACTCATATTCCAGAGCGCCGTATCACAGATGAGATAAGTATCATTGTGCAGAAACCTCGCCGGGCCCGTCACTTTTCGGTAATCGACGCCGTCCTTCTCGATAAGCTCCATGGACTGCGCGCTCAGAAGACGAACGAGCGAGTCCTTCTGACTGCCATTTTCCTGTGCAGACAGATTTGTCAATGTCGAGAGTACCGTAACGACAGATATGAAAAGCTTACGGAAATTCATTGACACTCAATATCTTACTTTTCAGCAGCCTCGGACGCGCACTGAGCCACTATCTTGTTCCAGCCCTCGCGAGAGAAATTACAGTCCTTGAACAGCGGATCGATAGTGATATATGTCGTCTTTATCTTGCTGTCGATAAACTCGTCGATAGCCTCATTCTGCTTCTTGACCTTCGCCTCGTCCAGCAGCTCGCTGTAGTCATTCTCGAACGAAGCCGTGTGGGACGGGATGATCTTGTCCACGCGGATTATCTTATACACAGTATTACCGCTACGGCCCTCATTGTCAAGCGATTCCACAGGCTCGGAGATCTCCCCTTCCTTCAGATTCTTGATAGCAGCATAGTCCTGAGGCTTCAGCTGGTCAATCTCAAAATACGCGGAACCGGTATTCGGGTCAGCCATCTGGCCGCCATTGGTACGAGTCTGATTGTCCTGAGAATAGAACTTCGCCGCAAGCTCGAAAGTGACAGCCTTGTTCTGGATTTCAGTCTTGAGCGAGTCGAGCGTCTTGAACGCCTTCTGCCTGTCGGTATCCGTATAGACCGGCTTCATGAGAATATGGCGTGCATTGAACATATCCCCCTTCTTCTCGAGCACCTCGATAATATGGAAGCCGTCCGGCGTCTCCACAATCTGGGAAATCACACCAGGCTTGAGCGACATCGCCGCATCAGAAAATGCCGGCCAGAAAATCGACTTCGACGCAAGCCCCAGTTCGCCGCCCTTCCTCGCGCTGCCCGGGTCCTCAGAATAGATACGGGCCAATGTAGAGAATTTCTCACCATTGATAATTCGCTCACGTATGCTCAGCAGCCTCTCCTTCACAGCAAGATTCGCAGCCTCGCGGTCCGGATATATACAGATCTGGCTCAGCTGATACTTCACCGGAACCATAGGCAGGTCCGCGGCATCAGTCTTGGAAACATACTCCTTCACATCGTGCGGAGTCAGCTCAGGCACCGCCGAAGCAATCTGAGACTGCATCTGCTGGGTAAGCGACATATCCTCAAGCTGCTGCTTCCATTCCTGACGAAGTTTATACATCGGCTTGCCGTAGGCCTTCTCCACATTGTCATCACCCCCGAGCTGAGTACGCATCTGGTCGATACGCTGCGCCAGAGTGCTTGACACCATCTCCTGGTTCACCGTGAGAGAATCCACACGCGCCTGCATCAGGAAAAGCTTCGACTCAAGCATACGCTCCAGCTGCTCGCAACGCATATTCCTGTCGGAATACATCCCCTGCATACGCATATACAGAATCTCCTGCTCCAGTTCCGACAATGAAATCATCTCATTGCCCACGACAGCTATTGTCTTGTCAATGAGGCCATTACCATATTTCTGGGCATTGAGTGGCATCTGCGCCGAAGCCAACACCGCAACCACAACTGCTGCAAGTTTCAGTATATTCTTCATAATCAATAAATCATCATTTTATAACGAAAGCGCCTTGAGCGCGCGCATTCTCTAACAAGTCCCGTTCCAAACCTGAAATCAAAGCCTGTTTTCTGGCACTCAGGAGAATATCTTTTATCTGTTCCCTATAATATTCCACAGGTCCGGTCTGCCCCGCCCTCATCATTTCGCTGACAAAGGCAATGTTCAGATTGCCGCTGCCGTCCGGAATCTCCACCATCCCGTCCTTCATCACCGCCAGCAACGACCCGTAATCCGTCCCGAACTCCCGCGACAGCCTCACCATATTCACCCAGCCTCCGCCGAAGAAGTTATATCTCAATGCAGATGAATACGTCAGGCTGTCACCTTCCATTATATCATCCACATCAGACGAAAGCAGCTTCTTCTTGATGATGTTCAAGTTCGGCGAATCGGCAGAGATGCAGAGGAACTTCGCCTTGGCAATCGGCAGAGCCAGACGGAAATTCTCAATATGGTCCTCATAGTACTTCTCTATCTGCCCGGCAGTCACAGCCGTATCGAGCCTCTGGTTTATATACTTCTGCTCATAGCGGTACTTCAGCAGCGAACGGCGATAGTCCTCCAGTTCCTTGGTGACATTCTTCTCCGACTTGGACAACTCCCTGTCCACCACATCATTGAACACCATATCGGTAGCCCAGGAATTTATGTACTGGAGCGCAAGCCGAGTGCTGTCCTCAGCCGAAATGCCGTCCGGAATGAACGTCGCCAAATCCGTATCATACAGCTTTTCAGACCCCACCTCAGCCACGACCTTGCCGTCACGGACAAACGACATAATCGTCTTGCACGAATTCAACATCGGCAGGACGATTACGAAAAAGCATACGCCTATAATATTCAGGACTCTGCGAGTACTCAAATCTATCTCGAATAATTAGGTGATTCCTTGGTGATAGTCACATCATGCGGATGGCTCTCGAGGTAACCCGCATTGGTGATACGCACGAACTGGGCGCCGCGCAGAGAAGCGATATCCTTCGCTCCCACATAGCCCATACCTGCACGCAGACCGCCCACAAGCTGGTAAACAACCTCAGCCACAGTACCCTTGAACGGCACCTGAGCCACGATTCCTTCCGGAACAAGCTTCTTCACATCCTCTTCCATATCCTGGAAATACCTGTCCTTGGAACCATGCTCCATAGCCTCGAGCGAACCCATTCCCCTGTACGCCTTGAACTTCCTTCCGTTCAGGATGATGGTTTCACCTGGAGACTCCTCAGTTCCGGCAAACAATGAGCCGGCCATAATGGTGCTTGCACCTGCCGCCAATGCCTTCACGATATCACCCGAATAGCGGATACCGCCGTCAGCAATCACAGGCACGCCCGTTCCCTCCAATGCCTTGGAAGCAAGCATCACAGCAGTCAGCTGAGGCATTCCGACACCGGCGATGATACGCGTGGTACAGATAGAACCAGGTCCGATACCGACCTTCACCGCACTCACACCTGCATCTGCCAATGCCTTGGCACCCTCGCCCGTGGCAACATTGCCCGCAACAATCTGTATATCTCTGTTCTTGAACGCCTCGCAAGCCTGGGAAATCACCTCGAGCACACCCACGGAGTGGCCATGAGCTGTGTCAATGACGACCGCGTCAGCACCTGCGCTCACGAGCATCTCTATCCTGTCGAGAGTGTCAGACTTCACGCCGACTGCAGCAGCCACGAGAAGACGTCCCTTCGAATCCTTGGAAGCGATAGGATTGTCCTTTATCTTCATAAGGTCCTTATAGGTGATAAGACCTACAAGCTTGTTGTCCTCGTCCACGACCGGAAGTTTCTCCACCTTGCTGCTGCGGAGAATGCCGGTGGCATCCTGAAGACTGATTCCCTTCTTCGCCGTGATCAGATTATCCTTCGTCATCACGTCCGAAACCGGAATCTTCTTATTGTCCTGGAAACGCAGGTCCCTGTTCGTGACAATGCCGATGAGCCTGCCGGCGCAGTCCACTACAGGAATGCCGCCGATATGATGCTTCGCCATAAGCGCCAATGCATCGCCCACAGTAGCCTCCGGACTAATGGTGACCGGATCGTAAATCATACCGTTCTCCGCTCTCTTGACCCTGCGGACCTGCTCGCACTGCTGGTCAATGGTCATATTCTTGTGAATCACACCGATACCGCCGGCACGAGCCATCGCGATAGCAAGATCAGCCTCAGTAACAGTGTCCATTGCAGAAGAAACAATAGGAGTGCAGAGAGAAATATCTCTTGTGAATTTGGTGGAAACATCTACAGCTCTCGGAAGGACTTCGGAGCGTGCAGGAACGAGTAGAACATCATCGAAGGTGAGACCCTCCGGAATTGCTGAATTTACGAACTGCATTTCTAACAAATATATTTTGGCAAATATACGAATTTTTTCAATGAAATTTACATTCCGGACATTTTCAATGCAAGATTCCCAAGATTTTCAATACCTCACTCCCAGAATTTTCAATCCTCCACTCCCAAGATTTTCACTTCAGTTCGATTTTTCAATTTGTCGATAAATATGCGTAACTTTGTGGAATTGTCCGACATTTTGCAGAACGCCGCGACTGGCGTGAACTGATTTTTTCGCGGAATTATAACTCAACAATATGAATACAAGACATATAGCAACACTTTTTCTGGCAGCGTTCATTGCCATTGCCGGGGCCTGCTCACCGGAAACGACAGTAAAACCCGATGAAGGGAATGGAACCGAACAGCCGGGAAAACCGGGAACCGGAGAAGAAAATCCGGGCGGCGAAGAGAAACCGGGAGAAGGAAACAAACCTGAAGAAGGCGGAAAACCTGGCGAAGGCGAGAACCCGGGAGGAAGCGAGAATCCCGGCGAAGGCTCGACAGAAGAGACCGTAAACGTGACAGTTCTGAACCCCGGAGCGACAAAGGTAGAGACCAAACCCACCCCGCAGCATCCGGACCTCATCCACAACGAAGAATACCACGAGTTCTACAATCCCCTTCAGGACTACCTTGACGACTTCGGCAACATCGACTACGTCTGCGCACAGGGCAAGGGAACGGATTGGCCACGCGTGCTCGACGACTATTCAGGCATCCGCTTCTATCAGAGCACCTCAGCATCGAAGAACGGAGGATACATCCGCGTCCGCGCCCACAACGGAGCGAAACTCCTCAGCGTAACAGTAGGATCTGCGACATTGACAAAAATCGCCCACTCGGTGGACGGGCGTGCGAAAAAGTCAGTGACGAAGGACATTGACGCAGGCGGCTCCTACACAGTCGAAGGCGAATACGACGAAGTCAGCTTCTACTGCATGGGCACGACACAGAGCGAAAGATGGGAGATGAACAGCATCAAAGTCCGCTACCGTGGCGGCTTCATCGAGGAAGACTTCCAGACCGGCATTGAAAAGGAATACGGACCGCTCGTGCGTGTGGATCTGCCTCTGAAAGAAGGCTTTGAGAGCGGATTTCCGACGACAGACAAGCCGACATACTACAAATACGGCCTGACCGCAGGACGCGAAAACCTCCAGTGGAGCACCTGGTTCGGCTCATTCTCCTGGCAGAATCCTATCACAGGGAAGCAGAGCGCCCAGCTGCGCATCTACAAGGAAGACCCGGACTATTACGGCCAGTCACAGTTCGGTCACCTGAAAATGGAATACTTCATCGAGAATCTCTCGAAGGTAAGCTTCAGCTACTGGTTCTCCGAGTTCTGGGTATCCGCAACGATTTCCTACTGCGAGTTCGACACCGACGAATGGAAAAATCCGCAGCAGATCGCCCTGAAGAGCTACAGCGACCGCAAGACCAAGCAAAGTTTCACCTACGACTTAGGCGCCAAGGTCAATGCCAAGATCCGCATCCAGATAGACCCGGACAGCGGCCATCCGGACAGTGGCCACCACGACCTGATTTTCGATGACTTCATCTTCGAATAAAATTTTTCATTTATACATATAATGACTAACTTTGCAAGATGTAACTAATCTGACAACTTGACGGTTACAGAAATAATGGAAACTGATAAATAAAAATAATTAACAACAATCATGAAAAAATCAACCAACAATTACGAACGCCCTGAAGTCCAGGTCGTTTACGTAGAAACCGAAGCCGGATTCGCGAGAAGATATTTATACCTTTCGTTATAGCGGCAACGACATTCTCGTTTGCTGCATGCCAGAAGGAGGTTTCTTCTCCGGCAATTGAAGATGAACTCGTTTCTCTCAATTTCTCCTCTGCAAACCCTACCACCAAAACAGTAGCTGATGCCGTAAACAAGACGATTCTCTGGGAAAAGGGAGACAAAATCAGTGTTGCATACACAGTAAACGACATTTGGCAAAATGCCACTGGTGATGCAACTGCTGATAAGCCGGCAAAGATTTACGTATCAAATGGTCTTGACACTGGTGGAGAAACAGCAGTATTCAACATCTCAGCCAGCTTTAAAGCAACTACCGCAGGCGCGCATCAGTTTTACAGTGTATATCCAAGCAGCTGTGTAAGCTGTGTAAAGTCAAATGAAATAAAAAATGCGCCTTCAGTCACGATGACTATTCCTGACGTTCAGACTCCAGTTGAGAATTCATTTGACGCTGCGGCTGACCTGATGATCGGAAAGGCCACCAAAACTTATAATTCTCTCAGCGAGGCAAAAGCAGATGCAATTCCTCTCTTGTGGCAGCGCATCGTTTCCCATGCAGACATTACCCTCAAGGGGCTTCAGGGACTTACTGAGAACGAGGTCATCACCACAATTGTTTTGACCGCTGATGCTGATGCAAAACTTGTCGGAGATAGATGGATTGATATACAAAATGGCAACATCTTGGGGCCAAAACCCATCACCAACGCTAATATCTTGACAATCAACGGAACTAATCTCAAGGTCAACGAAAACAATGTTGAGTTCTGGGCTGCAGTCATGCCTGCAACAGTAAAATCATTGAACATCGCAGTCGAGACCAACAAAGCAACATACACCCGTAATATCGAGTCCTGCAACATCGAGTTCAAGCAGAATGCTCGTAAGGGGCTTAATGTGGATATGAGCAAAGTGGAGAGAGTGGAGAAGTCCGCTGGGCTTGCATTGCCGTTTGTGGACGATTTTAGTTGGAGCACTACCGCGAAAAACGAAACCGATTTTTCGAACAACATAAAAGAAAAATCTAACAATAAGTATACAGAAGCATACAAATTGTATACACCTAAATCAGACGGTGAAATTCGAATTGGCATAAGGGATGAACCCGGTTACATATCGACGTGTGCACTTGATTTGAGCAAAGATTTTTACGTGGAAGTTGAAGCAAAAGCATATAATACCGATGACAATGCTCGTATTTCCATCAGTGTAGACAATGGCACTCCTCTAAAAGCAGGAGAGGCTTTAACCAATGATTATGGAACTTATTGTTTTAATCTCTCGGCAGCAACAGCTTCTTCAAGTATTAAAATTTCCACAGACACTAAACGCGCAATAATTACATCTGTTAAAATAGCAGAAGGTAAATCAACCTATGTTCCTGCGCCCAAATTGACTATATCACCAGAATTCGCGAAAGTAGCCAGCAACACCACAAAGGCAACGTTCGCAGTCACCTCCAACACTAAATGGAGAGTGTCTACCACATCTGACTGGGCAAAAATTTCGACACCTTCTGGCGAGAATAACGGAGACGTAGAAATCACTTTCAGCGAGAATACCGCAGACAAAGAAAGGACCGCAGACATTGTTGTCAAGACCGAGGATGGTTCCATCACTAAGTCTTTCAAACTCACACAGAATGCAGCAGGAGGTAGACTTGTCGAATATACCTCAACCTTTACTGACAAAGATTTGAATACAAATGAGAAAGTTATGACTTGGACATCGTCACTTGCAGCCAATAACTTTGTAACTCGTGGTGTTCAGTTTGGTGCAGCGAAGGGAAAGTTTACTATTAAAGGGACCGGACACACATCAAATGTTAAAAAGATTAGCGCTATAGTTTCAACCAATAATGCTGGTAATACGATTTCGGCCACTGTTGGAGGCACACCTATCGGAAATACGATTTCCTTGAAAAAGGATAACAATTACGAAATCGTATTTGAGTCAGCAACAGAGTTGTCGGGAGACATTGTCTTTAATGTAAATGATAAAGCTAAATCTGTTTGGATTAAATCAATAACTGTAAATCCATCCTCAGCCAACTGACTGCCCTCCGGCGGAGGCGCCGGCGGGCAAGAACCCACGGATCGTAAGCCATACGCGGAGGTAAGAAACATTGAGGCCAATGTGTTGAGTTCGACGGAGGTGACTCTGTCGGGCTCTTACACAGGGGCCAGCAGTTCACCTGCCGAAGTAGGCTTTTATTGGGGTACCTCCTCAAATTCATTGACAAACAAACTGACCGTCAGTTCGGTCACGGCGACAGGCGCGGGCAGCGGGACTTTCGAGGCTCACCTTTCGGACCTCGTTCCCGGGAAATCCTACGTCTTTCAGGCGTTCGCGCGCGTATCAGGCACAGGCTCATACTCGTCTAGCGAGCAAGTGTTCTATGCCGGCACGCCGACCGTCTTCAAGATGCCGGGAGGCGCCCAGCCTGCTGTGGACAAGGATTGGCTCGAACTCGCCTCGGCTAAGGAAGGCTCGCAGTATGTGGTAAGCACCACCTATGCCGGCGAGAGGAACTACACCGTCTTCTACGACACACAGATGACGACTCCCCTCTGGACCGCATATCCATTGGACAGCAGCCACATGGGCCCTCTCAGCCGGCCATCGGGCTGGAGCTACAACCCGAACATTGACGAGAAGTACCAGGTCAGGGTGACTGACGGAAGCTATTCGAACAGCACGTATTCGCGAGGTCACATGTGTCCGAACGGTTCGCGCAACGGAAACTCCACGATGCAGGCCCAGACTTTCTACGTGACGAATCAGGTTCCGCAGATCCAGAACAGTTTCAACAGCGGAATCTGGAGCAATCTGGAGAATGCCGTCCAGGGCATTGCCAAGAGCCACAACGAGGAGATCTACGTGGTGACGGGCGTGGCTTTCGAAAAGGAGGGCGAGTCTCGCACCATAAATTACACGAGTCCCAAGTCCAGCTCCCAGAGAGTTCCCATCCCGAACTACTTCTACAAGCTGGTGCTACGGGTGAAGTATTCCGGCAGAACAGTCTCCGATGCGTCTTGCATCGCTTTCTGGTTCGACCACAAGGCCTACTCCGACAGCTACCAGAACTACACAGTCAGCGTTGACCAAGTAGAAGTCTGGACCGGTTTCGACTTCTTCGTAAATCTCCCCGACGACCTCGAATCCGCCGCCGAGTCGAAGCCTACCTCCTGGTCCTCCTTCACCAGTTTCTAGGTAAGCGTCTCCGCAGTTAGGTATTGACCAGACTATTGATAGCCGGCACTCCACACGACACTCGCGGTGCACCGTGTAAACATCTGAGCATCAGATATGTAGCCATTTTCAGAGTTGTGTTTTTGTCAACTCTGAAAACGGCTACATTATTAATATCCAATCATTTACGCGATGCGCATCATGTGTCGTCCTGAAAAAAGTTTACCAAAAGAATAAACTTTTATGGAAGCGAAATGGAATCGGGAGATGTGGCATGAACAGAGAGAAAAACCGAACAACCTGCAATTGGCGCAACAGACGAAAGCACTGATTCACAACAAGTTAGCATATGGCACAAAAGCCAGGTTACCCACTTTTTCACATAACCTGCATTTGGTCGTTCATTATATATCCTTGACACTCAAGAATATACATAAAATCACGACATGCAGGTTGTTCGAGTCAATCCAATTCTGTGATGTTCCATTCTTCGTAACACACCGCATAATTTGTGGCCCATCTGCTATTCCTGATAATCGTTGCCTCACGGAATGGATTTCGTCCGTAAAACCCCGCCTTCTTCCGGACAAGTTGTTGATTTTGAACAACTTATCCGTGAAATC
>QWCB01002320.1_pt1 | contig 16126 bp, 15 predicted proteins | sample 1972511 | NCBI WGS metagenome assembly QWCB01 (sample SAMN09866719, study PRJNA288562) | Human gut metagenome isolate term5_stool, whole genome shotgun sequencing... | isolation source: gut | host: Homo sapiens | place: USA: California
TCAAAAAACAGCTTACTTCTTTCGTCGTCGAAGTTTAATCCTTTCCCAGCGTTGGAAAAGCCTTGACAGTTATATGTTAAAATATCATTTACTGTATATGAATGGTCTTCTTCTACTTCAATGTTATATACCATCCTATTTTCTTTAAGGTCTCCAATTCTATCTATCCCAACCCATTCCTTGCCTTCTCTAAGTTTATCAACGCAGGAGTCTTTTTCGAACTCGGTTAGGAAGTCTAAATCTTCTTCATCGAAATCATCTCCAGTTAGCGATTCAAATGATTTGAATAGATGCTTTGCAAGGAAGGTTTTTCCAACATCAAATTCCCTTACTTCTCTTTTCTTTTCCTTGCTCAAATGACCTGGATAGATTTCGGTCTTTGTTGGGAATGGATGATTAAGTGTTGCTCTAAAGGATACAAAATGAACTCCTTCAATTTTTACTGTAGAAGCTATCCTTGCACCAACTCTTAATACTTTTCTATATCTATTCTTATGGGTTAGCACCATATCTCCAACCTTAATATCTCTTATTTCTTTATAGCCCTCTTTTGTATATACGAGAGCATCTTTTTCAAAACAAGGAGATCCACCTATTAGTAAATCAATTTTACTAAAGTCAATATCCCAGTCTTTGTAATCCATAACATTACCGAGGCTAATCATATCCTTATAGTTTTTCTCCGCCACAGCGTTTGCGTATTTATCAATTTCCGATCTATAATAATTTTTGACAGGAATACCAGCTCTATCTAGTGCAACTCTTGCGCAAGCAATTCCGTCAAATAAGCTAAGTACATTTATTTTCTTCAAAACTTCCCCTCCTAATATTACTTAGGAGAAAAATCAGATAATTATTAGAGGTTAAACTTCTGAAAGAGGAGATTAGGAGTGGATTTTGAGGTTTTTGGGAATAAAAAAACAGACCCGTTAAGGTCTGCTTATTTTGGTGTTATTTTGTATATCGATATACTAATACTTTTCTGTTTTCTTTATCCCACTCAATAGTGTTTTTAACTCCATCTGTGGTTGTTCCATGAGATCCACCAAAGGCTTTAGAAATATTAGTTATTGAAACATAGAATCTTCCATCTTTTAAAATAGGAGCTGAATCAACTTTTATAATATTTCCATTCTTATCTCTCATTTCAAAAGTGTTGGCGTTAATAGTTACTTTACTTGGTTTTAATACATTATTGTTTCCATTGTTTGTAAATGTTGCTATTCTTGTTTCTTTATCCCAATGAACATCTAGTCCAAGAGACAGTGCAACATATCTAATAGGAAGCATTGTTCTATTGTCTTTTATGAATGGAGCTGTTGCACCTTTGTTATCTACCATTTCGTCTTGGCTTAAAAGCTCGCTATTCAGATATGTTTTATACACATCTTTCTTTATACCAAATACAGTTACATAATCTTCTTTAACTGTTCTAGGTCCAAGTTCTCTTCTCTCTGTAAGACTCTCAATTTCTTTCTTTAAGTCTTTGTTCTTTTCTTGAAGTTCGTAGTTTTCTCTTCCTAGGTCATAATTTCTTCTGTCAAGATTTCTGAAGTAGAAATAATCGTATGGATAATCTCTTTCAGGATGCCTTTTATTTAATTCGTCAACCTTGTTGTTTAAATCTTTAATCTTCTTGTCAGACTCTTCAAGCTTTCTTTTTAAATCCTCTTTTTCCTTATCTGAAGGTGCAGGAGTATTTTTCTTATTGTTTAACACTTTTTGCGAACTAGATAATTTGTTTTCTATTTCAGCAAGATCCTTTTTATTCTTATCATTTTTAGAGTCTAAGTCGTTTGCTTTGTTTTCTAAGTCATTAGCCTTTCCTTCTAAATCTTTAGGAATAGGATCTTTGCTACCTATTAATTTCTTTAGTGCTTCTATTTCCTTCTTTAGGTCTTCGATAACTTTGTCTTTTGCATTGGCATCATTATCTAGTTTGGTTTTTTCATCTTTTAATTCATTTAATTCATTTTGTAAATTAGAAGCATCGCTTGTATTTCCTGCTGGAAGATTAGAAATTTTATTTTCCAGCTCTTTTATTTTTTTATTTAAATCGTTTATCTTATCTTTGGCATCAGCTAATTCTTTTTCAAGTTTAGAAGCTTCATTGCTTTTGTCAGTAATGCCTTTTTCTAGGTCGTCATCTTTACCTTTTTCAGCCTCTAATTTATTTTTTAAATCAGATATTTTGTCATTTGCCTCTTCAAGATCTTTCTTTAATTTATCATTTTGAGAACTTAAGCCATCAGCTTTATTTTTTAGTTCATCCACTTTGTTTGACAAATCTTTAAGTTCAGGATTTTCTCCCTTGGTTTCTTTCTTTAATTCTTCAACTTCTTTTTTAAGATCCTCTATAAGGTTGTCTCGATTTTTTAGATCTTTCTCAATCTTGTCTTTTTCTGCCTTAAGATTATCTAACTTATCCTTTAAAGCAGGAATCTCTTTGTCTTTATCACCTTTCAAATTAGATATTTCATTTTCTAACTTATTAATTTCTTCTTTTAGATCCGCTATTTTCTTTTCTGATTCTCCAGCTCTTTGTTTAAGGTCTTCTATAATGCCATTTTTGTCGGAAATTTTACTTTCTAGTTCTTTCACCTTTTCTTTGTCGGCTTGAGAACCAGGTGTTCCTTCATTTCTTCTCTTTTGTTCTTCTTGGAAGTCGTTGTCATTTATCCAATTAACATCACCTGTCGGTTCTTGATATATACGCTTATAATATGTTCTATAGTCTCTTGTAATATCGCTTGTACGTCTGCCTAGTTCATATTCTTTAAAAGCCTCTCTATCGTAAGATCTAGCATAACCAATTTGTATATATGCATACAAAAAAGATGTATCTATGTTATAAAATCCAGCGTATGGAGTCTCCGTAAAATCCGTTTTAAGTGGAGTTATGCTTTTTATGGTTCGCTTGCTAAGAGGGGTCCACGTGTCTTTTAAATTTCTTTTATGAACATTTGCATGTCCACTGCCAATATCATAAAAAGTCTCCCCTACTTTTCTATTTGCCATTATAACCCTATCTGAACCTACTACATAATTTTCCCCATTAATAGTTTCAAAAGAAATAGTGTCGTATCCAAGATCCCAAGTGTAATACCATGTATATCCTGAGTAACCCAAATTTGTAGGATTAATCCATTCAATTGAATCCGCTCTGTCTTTTGGGATATCTGTAGTGTAAACCTTCCAGTAATAGATTTTGTCATTCTTTTCTTCTGCACTTACTGGCGAAATAAGACTTCCAATTATTAGAACAAACGCCAGAAATGCAGCTATTTTTCTTTTTAACATTTCTTTCCTCCCTCTGAAAATAAATTGAAAATATTTAGTCTTTCTTTTTTGTCCGCACTTATTTTCGCTTATATTCTTGCTTTAATTATACCATATTTATAATGTTTTTGCAACATATATGCAAGCAAACCTCTTGATTAGTATGGAATATATTCCACTTGGTCGGGTGCTCTCTTTGTATGAAGCGGTTTTGTACTGAAATAATCCTTAGATGCATAAGATCCTTCGTCGTTATATGTTGTATCTATATGGTACTTCTTCCCGCCAATCACAACATAATTCCATCTATGGCTCATCTTGTCGCTTCTTGTTTGACCTACTTTAAGTCCCATGCTTTCTCCCAAGATTCTGAACATATCTGAGTATCCAGAACAAGTAGCCGTTTTGGTCTTAAAAGAGGATACAGCATCATAGTTACTATAAGTATCGTCATACTCAAGCATTTTAGCAACATAATTATTTAAATATTCTGCCTTCTTAAGCTCGCTCATTTTCTCGGTTTTCTTTTTTAGCTCACCTCCCAACCTTTCTAGCTCTTTCAGAATCTTTCTGTCTTTATTTTCCTGCTCTACTTCTTTCATTAAATTCTTCTTCTCGTCAAAGAATCTGATAAAGAGCTTGCATCTGTAGTTTTCTCCATCTTTTCTGATGCTCATTACATTGGCTGCAAGCTTCTGATTTAAGCTAGAGTAATTGGGAAGAACAAACACCTTGTTTTTCCATGTCCTGCTCGGATTCTTTTCTAAAAAATTCTTAATCTTTTCATTTACTACTACCTCAAGGTCGGTGTATAAATCGTCATCACCCGCCTTGAAAAAAGCTCCTTCAACAACTTCTCCCAATCCTTTCGTTGTTGTTACTGTTGGGTTTTCTGCAAAAGTAGCTGTAAGTGGGAAAACAAATACGGCTATAAATATGGTTAATATAAGTCTTCTTATTGTGTTTTTCTCTATTATTTTCACTTCCTTTCTTAACTCATTCATAATATACATTAGGGGATTTACTTGGAAAATATTAGAGGTAGTTTTGGATTCTTTTTAAGGGATGATTATGAGCTGATTAAGGGCTTTTTGGGAGGTTGTGTTGATTTTTTAAGGGAAAAGAGATTGATTAAGGGATAATTTGCAAATAAAAAAAGAGCCTTGATTAGCTCTCTTTTTCTACTTCTTCAGATTTTTTTGGATAGCTTAGATTTAAAATTCTCTTAATAATTTCTTGTCCTTATCCATTTCTTCCATATAATCTTCTATTTCTCTGCTCTGTGCTCTTCTAGAACACTCTTCGAAAAACTTAGCTGCTACCTCTGGATTTTCTTTGAGCTGTTGCTCGAGACCTCCAACAGGTGTTGGTTTTTGGAAGCATAAACTCAATACAAAAACCAAAAATACTCCTAATATTTTCCACTTTCTTACCTTTTTCATTTTTTCCTCCTTTTTTAGTTACCTCATTAGGTTACTTAGATTTTTTGTTTACAATATATATTAGGAGATTTTTGGAGAAATTATTGAAAAAACTGGGGTAGCTTATTTGAGGATGCTCTCGTTCCCTTCTAACTCTATCTCTTCTGCTCTATCTTTATTGTTTTTTTGGTTTGGGTATTTTTGTTTCATCTCTCCATCCGTTCTCCATCTACTCTTGCCCTCTCTTCCAGAATCTGAGCAAGAATCATTGGAGAGGTAGTGGAGAAACAGCTCCTCAAAAAAACAAAACTCAAAATCAATCCCCAAAATGTTCAAAAACAATAAAAAGAGGTCCTGCCTCTTATCTTAGAATTACTCTTGCAGAACCTCTAACAAATGTCTTACCTACTGATTCAGTCTGAGAATCAGATAGGGTTATTAAGGTACCTCTTTCAGGATCTCTATATTGCAATAATTGTTGACCAGCGTGCTCAATTAAAGTTGTTTGCCTAAATCCAACAGAAACAATAGCTTCAAGAACATATTGGTCTCTGTCGTCATTTTCGTAAGAACTTTTCAACCTCTTAACAGTTACTTTTTTAACGTCAAAATTTTGAGCTATTCCTCCAAGAAGTGGATTTATGGCTTCTTCAAAAAGTTGATTGAATTTATTTTTAGCAACACTTTCATTAACTTTAAAGTCCGCTGAATAGGACTTACTTACATCGACTGCATAAGCTAATGCTCCTGCCGCTGCAACATCTGCCATACCTTTAATTTCATCGGCTAAAACAGTTCTTTTGTTCATGTCGATCGTAACAAGAGCGATAAAAGAAACCATGAGGATAACAATTAAAACAGGAATAGGAGCCATCATGCCAGATTTATCATTTTTTAATTTCTTAAGCATAATCACTCTCCTTTCCAGTTGTTGTAATCATATTTATATTCTGAAACTCCAGTTCTTCTGGATCTGTATGTTCCTCGCATAGGTGGTAATCCCCAATTAGTAATAGCATTAAGCATCCTCCACTCATAAGGGAAAGTTATTTCAACAGAAAATTTTTCTCTATAATCAAGTGAGCTAGTTGGATAGGTAGCTGTTATCTGTCCGTTTATACCGTTTTTCCTTGCAACATCAGAAACTTCGTCTTGGAAAGCTGACCTTGTAATATAGTTAGCTGCTCCTCCTGGATAGCCACTTGGAGGACTAGACTGGATTCCTCCTTGAGCTGCTACAATCCTTGCACACTGAGTACTAAGCCTTGAAATAGCTTGCATCTGAAGACCTATTCTTAATACATCCATGAAAAAGCATAGTGCAACAATAAGAATCATCATAGCGATAGCAAAGTTTATTGGTTCAACAACACCTTCTTTGTTTTTTCTTAATTTTCTCAAGGATTATCATACCTCCTTTCAAAAAAAGGGGTTTTCACCCCTCTTTTTCTTTTTTTTTGGAAAAGATTTACATCTTACCTTTCCACTCGTCGATTCTCTTTCCTGCTTGTTCAATTAAGTCAAGTATTTTATCTTTAAAGATAAACATTCCAAGCCCTACTGCAATTGCAACACCAATGATTGCAACTGTACCTACAGGAATATCACCTTGTTCGTTGTCTAGTACATAGACAGTTTTTCTTTTAAATTCTTTTAACATATTGTATTTGTTCATGTGAGGCGTTCACGAACTTCCTCCTCTTTATAAATTTTTTAAGCCTCTATATATATTAGGGAATTTTTAAAAAAATTATTCCTTAAAAACTAATTATAATCCCATATTTCCTATTCCCATCATTTCGACAATCATAGGACCTGCAAAACCAAGAATTATTGATATTAAAAGTGCTGGCTGAAGAGCCTGAGCTAGAGCATTTCTTCTAACTAATTCTTTTTCCATAAGGTCGGTTAACATAAATTGAATTGCATCAGCCTGTGATTCAAAAGCTGTTTTCGCATCTCCTCCTTGGTCAAGGGAAAGAACTACTATTGAAACAAACTCTCTTACTTCTCTTAAATTTACTCTTTCCTTAAATCTCTCTAATGCATCTCTTGTATTTGTAAGTTTTATATCTACAACAAGTTCTGTTAAAAATTCTCTCCAGTCATCTCCTAAAAACCTCAAAGAAGCTTCCACGGCATATACAAATGTAAGCCCTGAAGAAAGATACCCTTGCGTTATTCTTATAAAATCTGGAAATTCAGCAATAAGTTTGTTTCTTTTATCTTTAACCTCGTTCCATAACAAATACGGCATACTAAACGCAAAAACTACAAAACAAAATATAGCAAAAGGTAAAGCTTCTGAGAAAAGTATCATAAAAAGCACTATGCCAATTATTGCAAAAAATATCTGTAAAGCTTTGTAGGTTTTGAAATTTAAATATTTATCCCATCCTACAAATATAAGCTCTTTTGTTATTTTTTCTTTATTTCTTTCTCCTATATAACTTCCAAATATCTTAAGAATAGGAGAAGTGCTTTTATGAATAAGTTCTTCTGCTTGAGAGTTAAATTTCTCTTTCTTCTCAAACTTTAATTGCTTTTCTCTCTTTTTATAGACCCCATAGTTTTCTACCTTAAAAAGCTTTCTTAAAAGCTTGGAAGTTAAAAACCATACAAAGATGGTAAAGACAATTATTCCTAACATAATTTTAGTATTTAACATGTCTTCCTCCTATACTTTTTTCTTTTTCTTTTTCTTAACAACTTCAATAGGTGCTTGAAGTTTTGTATTTACAAACCAAATAGAAAAAGCCAAAGAGACAACAATAAACGCAGTCATTATTTTTCCTATAAGCGTTTGTGTCATTACTTGCTTATAATTTTCAACAGAACCAGATCCCGCAAGGACTGAGAAAGGTACAGCAGCTATCATTATATATGCAGTAGCAACTGGTTCTCTTAAAGCTTTTACAAGTTTTCTTTTTATAGTCTCGTTCTCTTCGTATTGAGCAATTGCTTGATTTAAAAGCTCTGATTTTGTTTCTTTTGTACCAGCATCAGAAGACACTCCATAAAACGCCGTAAATCTTTCAAAGAACTTATTCCCCATTCTTCTTGAAGAAGTGTTCATAGCTTCTTCTATAGAAACCCCCATGTTAATGTCATCAAGAAGTCTTGTAAGTTCAGTATAAATTGGTTCATCCCCATACATATCTTTTGCCGTCTTTTCTATTGCCTCCTTCATATCTGAAGTGTTTTCATATCTTTTAGTAATCATCTTCATTGCAACGCCTATTTGAGTATTAAGATTTTTAGATCTTCTATTGGCAAAAAACTTCATGTATTCAAGTGGGGTAAAAAAACCTACAACGAAAAGTGCAATTGATAAAAATATATTTTTTATAACCACCTGTGCAACAACGCCAAAAAGTACAGCTATTACAATTCTATAGGTTAAAAATACATAATAATCCATGATATAGCCAGCTCTATAACAGAGATCTTCTATATCCATCTTTTTTGTAAACTTAACTTTACCCTCTAAGTTTTTCTCTATTAATGTCGATAGAGTGTTTTTAGAAGTCCAAGCAGAGGTTTGATTTTTCCTCATGTTAAGTGAAGTGTTTCTTTCGCCTTTGTTCTTTAGCACTATTAAAAATACTATAAGCCCAAAGCCTATATATAAAGGTAACATTATAACCCCTCCTTACTTCCCATATAAGGTTTTAAGTCTTCTAATTTAACCCCTCTTCTTAACATCTTATTAACTTGTAGTTCTCCAAGTTCTCTAGTGCTCCATACCCAGTCTTCCTTTTCAAAGTCAAAGTAGAATATGTTTTTAGCTTCAACTCTCTTGCTTTCAAAGTTATAAGATATTTCATCAAGAGAAGTTATTCTTCTACCTATTCCAGGTATAGCATCTTGTATGAAGATATAGTCTACTGCTGAACCTACAATTCTCTCAACAACGTCTGTTCCTAGTGAAGGCATCTGCATTAGGTACTTAGTAACAAGTCTGTTTATTGCATTAAATGGAGTACCAGCGTGCATTGTAAAGATTGTAGAGTGACCAGTTTCCATGGCTTCTACCGCTGCTTCCGCTTCTGCCCCTCTAACTTCCCCTACTACTATATACTTAGGTTTAAGTCTAAGAGCTGTATATATAAGATCTCTTAGGTCAACAGATACTGACTTATCGTCAGATATAGCTGTTACTAAATCTAGTGTATGTGGGTATTTAAGGAAAAGCTCCTTAGTATCTTCACAAACAAGGACTCTTTTATTGGATTTTTGTAGGTTGTGGTCAAGAAGTGCCCTTATAGTGGTTGTCTTACCAGAACCAGTAATACCAGCACAAATAATGTTTGTTTCTCCATCTATTAGAAGACCTAAAAGATGAGCAATCTCTTCATTTAAAAGACCTCCTTTTAATAAGTCATCGTGAGTTATATGGTCTTCTTTATGCTTTCTTAAGGTAACTGAATAACCTTTAGTCGCAACTACTGGAGAGATAGCACAACCTCTGTCTTCAAAGATTTCAAAGTTTACTATCTTATTTGCACCGTTGTTAAGTTCTTTTTTATCTTCTGTGATAAACCTCTTAATGGTGTTTTCACAGTGTCTTTCGTTTCTAAAATTATATGGGTATCTTACATTAACGCCATTTTGTTCAACAAATATGGTGTTGTAATTTATAACGAAAATATCTGAAACATCATCGTTTTTAAAGGCATCTTCAAGTGCTGAATAGCCAACAAACTCTGAAACAGCAAGATCTGTAAACTCATTCATTCTGTTTTCAAAGCCAGATACCCTTATTTGATTGGCGTTTATGCACTCCGTTATTATCTTTCTATATTCTTTTTCTTTATCTCTAAGATAAGCCTTATCCCTTTTTTCTATTTCATTAGAAGTGTGCTTAGTCTTCAGCTTTTCTTGTATTTCTTCTTTCTTATCATCTTGTATGAAAGCTCTTATATCTTCTATAGCCTCGTCAAAGGTTCTCATGATTCCTTTTGTGGATTTATTTTGAGCTTTCAATATATCTCTTTTAAACGATTTAATATCTACTTCCATTTAAACCTCCTAAAACCTAAAGAAACCTTTTCTTCCTTCTTGCTTTTTCTTTTTATCTTCTCTAAAACCTTCTATAGGATATATTTCATTAGCAACTTTTAAAAGCTCTCTCTTAGCTGGCTCCGTATAAGGATTGCCTTCATCTAATACAACTGGAGTGCCGTTATATAACCTATTTAAAAATATTACCTTATCTATTAAAGGGATCTTTCCTACTAAATCAAAGCCACTTTCGTGCAAATGGTCTGATGTATATATTAGCTCTTCTTTCTTTCCCTTCATAACCTCTTTTGTAATATCTTCGTTTAATACATACTTAACCTTATCTAATACTCCTATGGATCTAAGTGTTTCTCTGTAGCGGGTGTTGTTTCTGATGTTATTAAAATCTAGGTTTAATATATAGAAACAATTTTTTGCCATTTGCAACAACGGGAATGTTGTAACGTGAGTTAGTGCGGAGTTTGTATCTACGATTACCACATCAAAATCCATAGCAATAGCTTCTACAAGGTACACATAGTAATAAGGTACAATGTCTTCAATTTCTTCAAAAGATAACTGAGATCCTACTAAACACTCTAAGTTTTTAAGTTTTCCATAAGGCAAAAATGAAGATTTAATGTATTCATTAACACTTTCTACTTGATACGGATTACCTATAAAGTCACCTTCCTTAGTTACAATGTTTGATATTTTATCCATTACAGACTTAAGGTTCTTTTTAGAGTCTTCAAGCTGAAGAAGTGTACCAATAGAAAGGTTTTGAAGATCTCCTTCTATTAAAGCAACTCTAGGCGGTCTCCCGTCTTTAGTCTTTTTCCCATATCTAGCAATAGCACAAGCAACATTTACGGATAAGAAAGATTTTCCTGTACCAGGTTTAATAGAAGATATAATGCTTAGGTTATCCACAACATGCTCTTCCATTGCCCCGTTGCTTACATAAAGATCTCTTGTAATTCTTTCACCAGAATCACCGTATTCTTCTTTTCTTACTGAATTATATGAAGGTTCTGTCATTTTAGGTGCCTCAATAGGCTCTGAAACTTCAGGTCTTTTATAAACCTCTTCATGTATTGACGGAGGTTCAATTTTTACTTCTTCATAGGCTGGTTGAACTTCCTTAGTCTCTCTATATTCTTCCTTATATGTTTCAGTATAAGGATTTCTTATATACAGAGATCCAGCACTCTCATACGCCGTTTCCTCATCTTTTTCTTCCTCTTTCTCTATAGAGATATTTGGAAGAGGAGGTTGAGGAGATGAGTATGAAGTCTCTTCAGTTCCTCTATATTCGTCTCTTATAGGCTCACTTTCAATAACTGGCTCAGGAGCCTTCTCAGAAACTACTTCAGTAAGTTTTTCTGGCTCTTTTTCAGGAGCCTCTCTATAAACATCAAGAGAGGAGCTTGTTTCTTCTTTATTTTCTTCTGTTTTAGGCACCTCTATAGGCACTTCCTTGTTTTCATTTTTGGAGGTTTCTTTTTTAACTTCAATGTCTTTAGAGGTGTCTATATAGGTACCTTTTTCAATCTCTTCTAAATCTATAAGTGTATCCTCCTTGTCTTTTTCGTATTTAATCATATTTTCCAAATCTTTGGATGTAATCTTTTTATTTACATAAATGTCATAAACGCCCAAGTCGCATAAATAGGATAAATCCACTAACTCGGAAGAGGAGCTTACCCTGTTTAGCATTAGGATAATTCTAAGATCCTTTAAAACCTCTTTTGCATTTAGCAGAATTTTTAAAAGATCTCCCTCTCCCTTTAAGCTTGTTGTAACAATAAGCACATCAGGCTCATAGAACATAAGCCCGTCATATAAAGTGCCTAAATCCTTAACATAACCTAAGTTGTTCACATAGCTTAAAGAACTTAAGAATTTATCCATTGGGTCGTTACCTGTTGCTATGACATAACTTTTGTCATATTCACTTCTTTTAAGTTTTCTCATAAATTTTCGGGTAACTCCCTATCCCCTTTCTTATTTATTCTCTTTGAAGCTATCTTCTGCTGGTATTGATTTTCCAGTTTCAGCAGATCCAAATCCTGTATATTTCTTTTCGAAGTCTCCTACAATGTATCCTAGAGTTTCGTAATTTTTAGCTCCCTTATGTCTAACAACTGCTTTGATTTGACCTGTAGCATTTCTTGCAAATAGTTCTTCAGCTTGGTCAAGTGTTACAGCTAAAACCATGGTGCTGTTATCTACTCCATCTGGATTATCTTTCTTCTCTTCATCTGTCATTTCGTCATAAGTTGAAGTAACTACAAGTACATCTTGCATGAATGTTTTAGCGTATGCTGATTTACCTTCATCTCCTTCAGAGTCTTTAGGCTTTGCAGTTTCTCCTATATATACAAGGTCAACTTTGCTACCTTTTACATCTTTGTTTAATTTTCCAAGAAGCGGAACATCTACAAGTCTATATTTTGACCAATCCATATCTTCAAATGGATCCACTTCATTTGCATCTGTAAGTTGTTCTGTATATACAAAAGAACCTTGAACTAATTTTGTTACAGCTTTTTTACCTACAACATCTTCTTTCTTTGTTAAGAAAGCTTCGTTAAATCCTGCCTTAGGCATTTCAACTGCCTTAATAGAGTCTTCTGCTAAGATTTCTCCTGCATCGTAACTTTTTGTGTATTGATATACTGTTACTGGCTCTGTTGATTTTGCCACATAGCTTCTCATTGAAATGAATACAACTATGACAACTAACAATTCTAAGATTGTTGATATAATTTTTCTCTTTTTCAATTTCTTGTCTCCTTAGTTTAGAATATTTCTAACAATTTTATTAATGCTTGCATCTATACTAGAGTGACCTTTTACCGATAGAGCAATAAGTCCTTCGGCGTTAGAATTAATAAACAGTTCGTCATCTCTAGGCACTGTTATTATATTTGTCTCTCCTATCCAGTCCTTAATATATTTTTCTCCTACATTCGTTCCTTCTATAAATCTATTAACTACAAATGTATTTTTATCTCGAAGCTCAATGCCTTTTTCTCTAAGTTCATAAAGCTTCATTAAATAGTAACCTATTGAAGAAACATCTTGAGTGAGTACTGAATAGATCTTATTACAGAAAATTAGACCATTTAATGATTCGTCTAAGTTTACATCACTTGGAACATCTAGGATTATAAAGTCATAACCTAGTTGAAACATAAGATGAACATAAAGCTCTTTAGACTCCTTCATAGAAACCTTCTCTTTTACTCCAGATATATATGCTCTTGAAAAGAACATAAAATCTAATGTATCAGGCAGGCTCTTATACCTCTTTTTCATTGGTCCATTTTCTTCTTTAATTACAGAAGACTTAATTATAGTCTTTCCTATATTTTGAAATTCAAAATTTCTTAAATATTCAAGGCAGGTATCTATCCCCTCTTCAGCTTTTCCCAAGTCCAGCCAGTATAAAACTGACGGATAAAGGCTGTTAAATTCAAGATAAATAACCTTATAACCCATATCGGCTAACTTATATGCCGTATTTACAGAAATAGATGAAGATCCAGCTCCAGATTTACCAGATATAAAGGTAATAATTCTATTATTTGTCCTTACAGGCTCAACAGCTGCTTTTTTCTGTACGTTTCTTTGAAATATCGGTGTCCTTTCACGCACAACTCTTTCAGGTTCCTTCTTTGAAACCACTGCTGGCTCAGGAACGGGTTCTTGAATTTTTTCTTGAGCTGGTGCTGGAGTTACACTTTCGCTTTCTTTTCCTCTTTTAAAAGCGTGAGTGAGGGCACCGAATCCGCCAAAGAGCGATTTTTTGGGTTTTGGATCTTCGTTTATTACAACCTCTTTAATAACTACTTCAGGTTGTATTTCAGGTGCCTTAAACACCATCCTGCCTCTTTCGTCTTCTTCTGGTCTTGGGAGATATCTTTTTACGTCTTCAAACTTGTTGGGGATTTCTATTAACTTAATAACATCCCTAACATTTGTTGTAGCTCTGGATATGAAATCGTAGATTCCGTAGTTTACTAAGGTAGCTAAAAACATATCCCCCACTTCTCTTTCATTTGCCATGAAAATAATTCTAACTTCAGGAAATCTATCTCTTATTTCATAGAGTATTTCCATTATAGGTTTATTACCTGGAAGTGCTTCTCTTATGATAACCATATCTGGGTTATTTTTTTCAATTCCTAAGAGGATCCCTTCTCTATAGGTAGTCTCTCCAACAAATTTATATCTGTCTTGTAAGACTCCCTGTAGGTACTCCTCAAAAGCTCTATTTCCTATGGCAAAAAATATATTGTTTTTGCTCATTTTTTCTTAGCTCCTTTAAACTACCATTCTCTTCTCTATATATTCATCTGCAAGTCCTTTAAATCTCTTAAATAGAAGCACCTGTTCTTCTTTGTTGTTATCTGTTTCAAAAACTTCGAAGTCTACAAGGTATTCTATCGTGGTTTTAAATCTATCTACTTCAAAATCTGGCTCTTTAACAGTTAAGAATTTATCAGTTCTTTCATTTTTCGCAATAAAAGAACTTTCTCTAAGGACTGCACCGAAGTCTTTAACAATGGAAGTTCCTATTTTCTTAAGTCTAAGTTTTGCAAAATTTGGAACAGTTCCTGTAGGTTTCATATGCTCTTTCGCATTATCTTTATTTAACCCCAAGTACTCCACTAAAAAGCCCTTCCCCATCTCTATATCAAAAGAAAATACATATTTTTCTCTATCTATATCGAAATTCACATTTACGCCGTATGCTCCGTGATTTGTGAGTTCCTTAAGTAATTCTTTGGAAATGGTCTTTCCTTCTTCTTCTATTTCCTTTTTTGACAAATAGAAGCTTTTTGACTCTAAAAGCAAGTCTTTAAAATTATCTTGGCTTATTTCTTCATTAACAAATGAATCATAAATGGATAATTCGGAGTTTAAAGTGACTAAAATAGTCTCCGCACTAGACTTTAAAGACTTCTTAACGATTGGCGGATAATCCTTATTTAAGTATTCTTTACGATATTCTAAGACATTCCTGCCAGCAAGATTTAATTTTTTAATTATGGCAAACAGCTCCTTTCTTCTTGAATTTGTTTTCTTAATATGAACCTCTCCACCTATAGCAAGCTATAGAGTGGAGTTTCTTTGTTTGCGCTAAATGCAAAGCTACAGTTTTTTAATAAGTTCCGACAACTTAGGTTATCTTTCCTATAAGGATGATTCACTACACCCTCTATCCATTTAACTGGATTACATTTAAATAAATATTTTCTTACTATATATTAGAAATTTTATTTTTTATTTATTAGGGGTAAAGGCAATAAAAAAAGACCTAACATTTTCTGTTAGATCTTAGATAAGTTATTTTAACGTTTTTTTAAACTGTCTACGAAAGAAAACATAAAAAAAACAAAGAGAAATATTGTAAAACCAAGGATAGGTAAGGTCGAAAGGTTGTCCGCAATTTCTCTCTTTTTTTGAAATTCCGAAAGCAAATCTGCCTCAACGGGGTATTCCTCTTCCTCCCGCTCTTCACTCTTGCTTCTCTCTTCTACTGTAGGTTCTTGAGTGTTTTCTGAGGTTTCTTGGATTTGAACTTGATTTGATGAATTTACCGCATAAACTTCAGTTAAATTCCCTCCCAATAGGGAAAAGAAAAAGAACAGGGCAAGAGTTAGCGGGAATACTTTCTTAATTTTCATAAAAATCTCCTTTGTTATTTATTAATTTTACAGGTTTTCTGAACCTTGACTGTTCTTAACCTGATTCTCTTCGTCAGTTTTTCTCAAATCTGCTTTCTTGATTTTATCCTTTGCTTCAAAAGCTCTAGCAAATGAAGCTAAAGTTCCATAAGCAGAAACCACAAAAATTATAGATTTGAAAATAAGATTCCACAAAGATAAACCATTAGAAAATACAGAACTTAAAATGAGAACTACTGAAACAATCATAACAAAGAAAGAAAAACCGCAAATACACTTAAAAATAAGAAATTGACCCTCTAGATCTAAGATTTCTAACTTATCTTTTCCGCTTTTATCATTGTTATAAGATTCCGCTAATTCTTGAGAAGATGTGTTGTGATTAAGTTGATTACCTTTATGTCTGTTCTGATCTTTTTCAATGGCTCTTTCCATCTTTCCAAGTTCATCTTTTGCAATATGCAATGTATAGAACATAGTTGCTACAGCCATTATGACCCCTACTCCATAAGGGAACCCTATCCCACTTATTAACATTATGAAACCTCCTTATGCCTAATTCTCATTTTTTACACCTTCATCTTCTTTTTTCCTTGTTTCTATTTTAAATTCTTTTTCTGCTTCCTTTTTAAGTTTGTATCTTATCTGTAACTCTCTTATCTTTTTTTTCTCAGTAGCATCCTTTATCGCCCCTACTATTAATAATAATGGTAAAACTACTAA
>QWCB01003458.1_pt1 | contig 16094 bp, 10 predicted proteins | sample 1972511 | NCBI WGS metagenome assembly QWCB01 (sample SAMN09866719, study PRJNA288562) | Human gut metagenome isolate term5_stool, whole genome shotgun sequencing... | isolation source: gut | host: Homo sapiens | place: USA: California
AGGAAGCATGAATCTGAAAAGACTAAAAGCCGGATGGGATGAAAAATATTTGTCACAACTTTTACAGGAAAATAATTTTTAATGCGTCTGCCCTGTATAGTGGAACGCAAGAGTAACTATAGTAGAACGAAGTAATAATAAGCAATGAGATTAATAATATTAGGCAGAGAAAGAAATAACGATAGTATCTTGATGGAGAATTTTTGGCAATACCTTTCAACCGTATGCTTGATTCATTTTTGTATGGAAAAAGAAGATACCAATTAAAGTGGCAGGGAACCTGGCAAGTTTTTTAAATAATGAACGAATAAAGTCCGAAAGCTTATTATCTTTGTGCCAATCTGTTAATTGAAAGTTTAATGAACTGCTGAAAATATCGAAAATATCAAAATGAAGTTCTGGGAATCAAATCATCAATCTGTTCAGGAAGGGGATATGCAATTTATTGCACTTTACAAATTCTACTATCAAGATTTGTATGCTTATGGAGTGAGTTTGGGGTTCAATACCGAAGATGTGAAAGATGCAATTCAAGAAGTATATCTAAAATTGTATTTCAATGAGCGCCTGTGTATTGATGAGAAGAAAATAAAATTTTATTTGTTGCGTTCGGTTAGGAATCAGCTGATTGATTGGGAGCGTACAAAGAAAGATACATCTTCTATAGAAGAAGAGGAAAGGAGTTTTAAATTATCCGTATCCGTTGAAGAAAGCTTTATTTCTGATGAAGAAGACTTATTACTGAAAAAAAGGGTGAATAGAATTCTTGATTTGCTGACAGATCATCAGCGGGAAATAGTCTATTTACATTTTATAGAGGAAATGCCTTATGAAGAGATTGCGGTAATGCTGGATATGAAAATTCAAACGGTGCGCGGACAAGTCTTTAAAGCGATGGAGAAATTAAGAAAACTGGATTCAAAAGATTATTTTCTGTTTTTTCTTATCTTATACCTGCATGGCGTTTCTGTCTTTAAATAATTGAAAAAGAGTATTGTATACGGAAGGCGGGGAGCGTAAACCTATACCTCTCTGCTTTTTTATTTATTTTTTTGAGGAAAAAAGGAGATGAAAGGCATACGAATCTCGTATATATAGTAAACAGGTCTTTAATTGAAATAAATAATGAAAGAATATTCATCATATACTACAGCTGATTTTTTGAACGATGATTTATTTCTTTTCTGGTATTATTCCGGAGAAGGAGATTATTATCGAAAAATCATTGCCGATTGTCCCGATCGTGAGCCGTATTTAAAAGAAGCGATGGAGAGACTGGCGGCGTTAAAGTGGGAAAAGCCGGTTTTACCCCCAAAAGAAGTGGATAATGCTTGTTTGAAACTGGAACAAGCCATTCAAAATCGGAAAATGTCTCAACGTAAATATCGATTGTATAAGATGAGATGGTGGAGCGCTTCAGTTGCGGCAGCTATTCTTATCCTGTTTGTTTCGGTAGAGGTTATTTGGAAAAGTGCTCCGGCAATTGATTATCTAGCTTTGTTGCAAGTGAATGACTCTGTGTTTATGAGTGGTAAAACGCAGCTTTTTGTTGACGATCAGTTGAAAGAAACTTTTGAAGGTAATCCGGATTTGGCTTACGATCAAATGGCGACAGATGCTGGTGAAGGGGAATTTAATAAATTAGTTGTTTCGTATGGCAAACGTGCCCGTGTCACTCTTTGCGATGGTACGAAAATATGGGCGAATGCAGGAACGGTGCTTCTATATCCAACACATTTTGAGGATAAGAAGCGTGAAATATATGTAGATGGAGAAATATATATTGACGTGACTCCTAATCCGGAGAAACCTTTTATTATTAAGACGTCGGATATGGGAGTAAAAGTGTTGGGGACTTCTTTCAATGTTTCGGCTTATCGGGAAGATGTAGAGAAAAGTGTTGTGCTGGTTACAGGTAAAGTGGAGGTAACAGCATCTAATGGAGAATCTGTACGTATTTTACCCAATGACCGGTTCAGGCAATCCACTGATAAATATGTGGTAGATAAAGTGAATGTGGAGGATTATGTGTCGTGGAAGGAGGGACGATTATCGTTTAAAAACACAGAGCTTGGCGGAATACTCAAACAACTGTCCAGATACTATAACGTAAGGATTGATTATGATAAACAACAACAAATCACTTGTAGCGGAAAACTGAATTTGGACGATACGATCGAACAGATATTGAATACTATCACAGAAACGGCTCCTGTGATAATAAGTAAGGAAAACAATGTTTATAAAGTAACAATAAAGAAAAAATAGCCTATGATTAATATGTGAAAAACCATACTCTAATTTATCCTTTTGAGAGAGAAAGGATACCAGCCAGTTTTATTCGTAATAGAATAGCCTTAAAATATTGAAGTATAATTTTAATTCTTAAACAGATGAATGAAAAACATCAAAAAAAGAATCACACTTGCCTAAGTGTGAGAAGGCCCTTTATATGCTTTTTTCTAGCATTGGGTGTGTTTCTGCTATCCGCTTTTCCTACTGAATTGTATGCCCAGAAGAAAACAATTACTTTGGACTATAAAGAGTTGGGACTAATGGAACTTTTTAAGAAGATAGAAGAAAAGAGTGATTATGTCTTTTTCTACTATGACGTATTGATAGATAAGGATGTGAAGGTTCCTGCACGTTTCAAAAACATGACAGTAGAGCAAATTCTGGATAAAGTTTTTGCTAACATGGAGCTTGCCTATAGCATTAATAAAAAACAGATAACTATTAAAAAGAAAGTATTGCAGGAAAAAACGAAGAAAGAAGGTCAAAGCTCTATTGTAAAAGGAGTGGTATTCGACCAGTCTCGTGAACCGTTGCCCGGAGTTAGTATTGTAGTGCAAGGTACTAATATCGGGACCGTCAGTGATCTTAATGGAGCTTATTCCATTCATGTGCCTTCGGATGATTCGAAGATTATTTTCTCCTATATAGGTTTCGCTCCTGTGACTTATTCGGCAAAAGAAATGAATAAGCTGTCAGAAGTAGTGTTGGTTGAAGATACAAAAACAATTGATGAAGTGGTTGTGGTAGGATATACGACCCGTACACGTGAGAAATTAATCAGTTCCGTCTCGACTATAAACAATCAGGAATTAGTTAAGTCCACAGTCCCCAATCTGGAGAATGCGTTGACAGGGCGTGTGTCCGGAGTCTTTTCCCGTCAGACTAGTGCTGAACCGGGTTCAGATGGTGCCGATTTGAAAATTCGCGGTTTTGGTTCTGCTTTGGTGGTAGTAGATGGTATTCCGGGAAGAAATTACAGTGATATCGATCCTTCCGAAATTGAATCCGTTTCCGTATTGAAAGATGCATCGGCTGCCGCTGTTTATGGGATGCAGGGAGCAAATGGAGTTATTCTTGTAACGACTAAAAGAGGAGGAAAAAACAAACCGACGACATTGGATATCAATACGCGCTTCGGATTGCAAATGCCTCATAACTATCCACAGCCTGCATCAACCCCGCTGTGGCAGACATTAGTTGGTGAATATTATGCTAATATGAAATTGATTAATGATAAGAACGCGGTAATTACTCCCGCTGATATGGCTACGCGTGACTATGCTTATAATACCAATTGGTATGAGGAAATGATAAAGAACGCTCCCATCACCCAGTCCAATATCAATATTTCGGGAGGCACAGATAAAGTCAGTTATTTTATTTCAGCCGGCTATTTATATCAGGGAGGTATTTGGTCAACAAATTCTACTGATAAGAATCGTTTCAATTTCCGTAGTAATTTGGATGCGGATATACTGAAAAACTTGAAGTTATCTGTCGGAGTGGGAGCTGTCATTAACAGTCTGAATTATCCGAGATCCGCTTCGTATGAGATAGCCCGCAAAATGAAAGATATGGCTCCGAATATTCCGGTAAAGTGGCCGGGGCATGACGACTATTATGCTTTTGGTGGGGAAGGTACGGTGAATCCGATGGCATTGGCGGATAAAGAGGCATCCGGATATTCCAAGAAAATAGCCAAGAATCTGAATGTGGATTTTTCTTTAGAGTATAAGGTTCCCTTTGTAGAGGGGCTTTCTTTGAAGGCTACGATGGGATATACGCAATCTGATTCGTGGAATAAGAACTGGAATATGAATATCGTTTATATGGGCTATCGGGAGGATGCGCAGGAATATTATGAGAGTGCTTCCGCCTCTAATGCCAATAAAGCAAGTTTGAGTTTGGAAGATGGTTTTTCCTATAATATAACCGGACAAGGTTTTATCAATTATATCCGTTCGTTCGGGAATCATAATATAAACAGCGGACTGGTCTTTGAATTTTCGGATGCGGAAAACCGTTCTACTGTTACGTCTCGTGGAGAATTTCCTTCTACTGTGTTGGATATGATGGCGGGTGGAATTGCCAATAAACAAGTGACAAATAGTGAAGTTTTCCGTAAATACAGGACGGCTTCTTTCATCGGTCGTTTCTCTTATGATTACCGTTCCAAGTATTTTGTCGATTTCAACTTCCGATATGATGGTGCCCAGTATTTTGCCGATAAGTGGGGTTTCTTTCCCTCTGCCTCTGTAGGATGGATGCTGACAAACGAAGAGTTTATGAACCCGTTGAAGAAAGTCTTGAATGAGTTTAAAATTCGTGCCTCCTGGGGAGAATTGGGTGACTTGTCGGCTGCCAGTCAATATTATGCTAATAATGAGCAATACTATTTTCAAAGCGGCTATCAATATCCGGGTACTCCGATGAATTTTGGTGACCGCACCATTTATGGATTAAATCCCACCTTGAATCCTAATCCGGATTTTACATGGGCTACCTCGTCAATGATAAATGCGGGTGTTGATTTTAAGTTGTGGAATGGCTTGCTTAGCGGATCGGCAGATGTGTTCTATCGTCAGCGTAAGGGACTTCCGGCACAAAAGGCCAATGATAATGCAGGAGCATTGGCTACTTGGTATAACTTAGACCATGACAACACCCGCGGTTTTGAGTTCTCATTGAATCATCAATATAAAATAGGAGAAGTCAACTATTTTGTCGGAGGAAACATGTCGTGGTCCAGAACCCGGAAAGGGAACATTGAGCACGGAAGATTTACAAGCGGTTATGACGAATGGAAATGGAACACTGAAGGACATTGGAATAACGTACGTTGGGGATATAACTGTATTGGACGTTATCAGTCGTATGGAGAAATAGCCAATGCACCCATGCATAATAATTCGAATAATAACAGTGCCATATTGCCGGGTGACTTAAAGTATGAAGACTGGAATGGCGATGGCTATATTGACAATTATGATCAACGTCCTATCGGAAGAAATGCTTATCCGGAGTTGGTATATGGTATTAATCTGGGACTTTCCTGGAAGGGAGTTGATTTCTCCATGTTCTGGCAGGGAGGGGCATTGTCGGACTTCCAGATCGGTGCTTTCGATATGGATGCTTTCCAGGAAGGAGCTACCAACCTGAACACTTGGGAATATTTTGGCGATCGTTGGCATCGTGCCGATTATACTGATCCGAATTCTGAATGGATACCCGGGTATTTTCCGGCAGTCCGAGATTTTACATCAGTAACGATCAATCGTCTAAGTTCTAATTTTTGGATGTGGAATGGAAGTTACATTCGTCTGAAAAATGTGGAATTGGGATATACTTTGCCACAACGAATTACCCAGAAGGCTAATATCAAACAGTTGAGGATTTATGCGAATCTTTATAACTGCCTGACCTTTTCCTCACAGAAATTCTTTGATCCGGAACAGCTTGAAAGTCAGTATTCGTTTGCCAGCTATCCGCAAATCATGTCATTTAATGTAGGTATAAATCTTAAATTCTAACAGGTTATGAAAGTAAAATCTATCATATATATGGTATTGGCATTGAGCTTGTGCTGTGGATGTAGCGATTGGCTTACTGTCGATTCGAAAACCATTCTTAGTGAAGAGGACATTGCCAAATATCCCGAACTGGCAGAAGCACAGTTCTTATCCAATTATGCGGAATTACGTAAATCAATTCATTGTATCGGTGACGGAGCAATGTCGTACAGGCAACATCATCTGGATGCTTTTACCGATGATGGAGCGAGCAATATTACCTACGAGAATGGGGTCATGAGAAATAACACTCCGGGTACTGTTTTTGGAGGAGTCTTTTCTCAAAGCAAAGGTGAAATATTTGAGGCGGTATGGAATTATAAGACAATCAATGTTGTAAATAAGTTTATCGCCACTTATAAGAATTCGGATAATGAAGGGGTGTTGAGTACAGTCGGTGAGGCTTATTTTATTCGTGCTTATCTGTATTTTGAGATGGTGAAACGATATGGGGGTGTGCCTTTGTATTCAAGTCCGTTGGATGATGTAAGCTCCATCAACAATCGTTCTACAGAGGAAAAATCCTGGGATTATATAAAAGATAACTTGGACTCGGCTCTTGTATTGCTTCCGAAAGTACAGCGTATTGCATCAGAAGATCGTGACCGTGCCAATCGGTATACAGCTTTGGCGTTGAAGTCGAGGGCTATGTTGTATGCGGGGACTATTGCTAAGTATGGAAAAGTTTCAAATAATAGTTTCCAGGGAATCCGCAAAGAAATGGCGAAAACATATTTATTGGAAGCGGCAAAAGCAGCAAAGGAAATCGTTGATGATGGTAAGTATGCGCTCTCTACTGAATTTGGCGATTTGTTTAATGGAAAAGATGAAAATAATAATGAGATAATTTTCCGTTTTGCTAATGTTGCCAAGACAGGAGTGGCTGTATATGAGGATTACTGGTATCAGTCTTATCGTATTAAACGGGCCGGTTACTGTGCCTTTATGGTTCCTCCTTTAGATGTTGTCGAACAATTTGAAACATTAGACGGTAAGATTCAGCCATTGGATTATGCCGCTTCAAAGAATAATCCCGAAGATTTTTTTGCAAATCGTGATAAACGTCTGGATGCCACTGTTATTTATCCGGGAGGAGAGTTCTTGGGAGAACGTTTCTCTATTTACCGGAAAACACTCGTAAAAAGGACAGATGGAACTACTGAAGAATATTCTTATGAAAAATCTGAAGATTGGATGGGAGCGGGGAAAGTGCCCGGTCACGAAAAATACATGAAAAGTGGAGCAGATGGTATCTTCTTGAACCTTTCCGCCGCAGGAACTACTAACTGGGGATTTTTTCTGAAAAAAACACTGTATGGAGTGAAGAGGTTGGATGATTATCTTATACAAGAAAACGATCAGGATGCTGTCGTTATTCGGTATGGCGAGGTTATTTTAAATTTGGCTGAAGCTGCCGTTGAGCTTTCAACCTATGGAGTGAATGACTATTTAGCGGTTGCCCAAGTCGCTTTTGACCTATTGCGTAGTATACATGGAGGATTGCCTGCCAAAACGATGGACTTGGAGGTTGTACGGCATGAACGCCGGATAGACTTGATGTATGAAGGATTCCGTTATTGGGACTTGAAGCGTTGGCGCATTGGGGAAGAAAAGATGCACAATAAAACGTTGAAGGCTCTCTATCCCATTCTTCATATCGATGAAACAACTTCTCCTGCCTCCGTTTATTATACGTTGGAGAAAGTAGAAGCACCGGATTTGGCTACGAGAGTGAAATGGTTCGAGGAAAGAGACTATTATTGTCCGCTTCCTTTAAGCAAAAGCCCGGGTATCGTGCAGAATGACGGTTGGAATTGATAACCCTAAAAGAAAAGAATATGAATAGAGCTAGATTATATATAAATATCAAACTGTTACTTTTAGCAGTGTTAACACTGAATCTGTCAGGGTGTGAACTTGACGAACGTGTGGATGACTTGACCGGTGGCTACGAAGGCGCTTTTATTGACAGGCTGACCGGTGAAAAGGTGGCTACCGAATATTATGGAGCTAAATTAAAGTTACTTGATCTGGAGTATGGAAATGTAGCGGTTCCCTTGGAGTATAACACACTTCCTGAAGGAACATATCGCAATACCAAAGTATATCCTTCCCGCTATAAAGTATGGGCGAACGGACCGTTCTTTGAGTTGGATACCATTTATGGTGATATTCGTAGTTTTAAGAAAATGGACTTGATTGTTACCCCCAACGTAACATTGAAAATTAAGAAGGTGGAAGTGTTGTACGGCATTACAGCGAACGTCACTTTTACTTATCAGGTAAATGACGAACGCTCCAAGAATCAGGAAATAGGATTGGTATATGGCAAAGAGCAATATCCCGGACAACGTACGGCTATGAATGAAAGCGAAAGCGGTTCACATACTTACAAGCGAATAAAGAAGAATTTGACAGAATTGTCGGGAGAATTTACGGAGACTCTGTTCTTAAACCCTAACAGCACATATTATTTAAGAGCTTTGGGACGTACGGAATCAGCAGGAGATTACTGGAATTATTCAGAACAGACTGTGATTAATACGACAGATATTGATTTGTCTTCCTTACCGATTGAAGCCGCTGTCGGAGTAAGTAGTGCCACTTCTGCTGTTTTGCAGTGGGCATTTCCTCCCGTTGTTGACGAGATAAAGGTTTCTTATACGGATCGGGATGGTGAAGAGGTGATGGATAAATTTAAACCTACGGATTATTCATACGTTGCCAATTTACCTCATAATCAAAAGAGTACAATCAAAGTACAACTTCTGGCGAAAGGAGTTGCCGGTCCGGAACAAACGATTGAAGTACAGACTAAATCTTTGACGGATAAATATGTACCTGCCTCAAACACTCGTCCGGAAAATGTTCCTTTCTACAATGATTCGGAATTTAAAAAATCATTATCCGGTGAATGGGCATTGATATATGGTCCTACAATCGGCGAAGACTGGTCCACTACCGATTTACGTTTTGAATATTTCGATTGGTGGGATACATGGTTGATAGGATTTGCCGACCGTATGCCTGCTTGCCAGGATATAGAGAACTTTAAATCACTGACGATTCAGGGAGAAATACAAACATTGGTTGATATTTTACCTTTTGTTAATCTGGAAACACTTTCTATCATAAAGGGTAAAGGTTTCTCAGTGGATAAAACGATTAATCCGAAAGTTGACCTGACAGTTCTGAAGAAACTGAAGAAACTTAACACAGTTATTATAGGACCGGATGTGCCGCTTACTAAAAAGAATTTTGATGATGCGGGACTTACACATCTGACGATTACCAACTAGGTCGGTAATCACACTACTCCCTTTGACAAGCGAATGTGTCTAGTGGGTAACATCGGATACATTCGTTTTTTAAAAGAAATATATAAATGAAAATATAAATAGTATGTGTAAGATTAAATGTTTATTTCTACTGATGTTGATCGTATTGTGTTCTTCCTGCAAAGAAAGTACAGAAGATGAAAAAGCGATGCAACAGATGGTGGAACGTTTATTTCCGGAGTATGCTTCCCAATTTAGTTTTGAACAATCAGAAAAGATTGATAAAGATTGGTATGAAATAGAAGCGCAAGGAGGAACAGTACGAATACGGGGAAATAACGCAAATTCGATGGCTGTAGGGCTGAACTATTATCTGAATCATTACTGCCTTACCTCTGTTTCCTGGTATGTGAACGATACGGTGGAGATGCCGGAAGTATTACCCATGCCACCGGCAAAAATAATTTCGACTGCCCGTTGCAAGAACCGATTCTTTCTTAATTACTGTACCTTCGGTTATACAATGCCATGGTGGACATGGAAGGATTGGGAACGGTTGATAGACTGGATGGCTTTAAATGGAATCAATATGCCTTTGGCAATCACCGGACAAGAATCTGTCTGGTATCGCGTATGGACGAAATTAGGATTGACGGATGAGGAAATACGGAACTATTTCACAGGGCCTGCTCACTTGCCTTGGCATCGTATGTCTAACCTGGATTATTGGCAGGGGCCTCTGCCTAAAGAATGGCTGGATACACAAGAAGCATTGCAGAAACAAATCGTAGCCCGTGAACGTCAATTTAATATGCGCCCCATACTTCCTGCATTTGCCGGACATGTACCGTCGGAACTTAAAAGAATCTATCCGGAAGCTAAGATTAGCCGGATGAGCTCTTGGGGAGGTTTCGAGGATAAATACAGAAGCCACTTTCTGGATCCGCTTGACCCATTGTTTGCAACCATACAGAAAGAGTTTCTGGAAGAACAAACTAAGTTGTTCGGAACAGACCATATTTATGGGGCAGATCCTTTTAATGAAGTAGCCCCTCCAAGTTGGGAACCGGAATTTTTAGCCAATTGCTCGAAGCATATTTATCAATCGATGACGCATGTCGATCCGGATGCTACTTGGTTACAAATGACATGGTTATTCTATATTGACCGACATTTATGGACAAACGAACGGGTAGAAGCTTTCTTGAAAGCAGTCCCTCAAAATAAACTGTTGCTACTGGACTATTATTGTGAGAATACTGAAGTTTGGAAGCAGACAGATCGGTATTTCGGGCAACCATATTTATGGTGCTATTTAGGAAATTTCGGAGGAAATACAATGCTTGCCGGAAACACCAAAGAAGTGGGGAAACGAATCGAAAATGTATATACCAATGGTGGAGAAAACTTTTCGGGACTGGGTTCTACTTTGGAGGGGTTTGATGTAAATCCTTTCATGTATGAATATGTTTTCAGTAAAGCATGGGATTGTAATCTGCCGGACTCTGTATGGATAGAACAACTGGCAGACAGGCGAATTGGCTTGAGAAACCAACAAATGCGTCGGGCATGGAAATTGCTTTATGACAGTATTTATACAGCACCAGCTGCTTTGGGACAGGGGACATTGATGAATGCGCGTCCTTGTTTAAAAGGAAATGGCAATTGGACGACTACGCCTACGGTAGCGTATTCCAATGAAACTTTGTTTGAGGTATGGGAGATGTTGTTGAAAGCCGGAGAACATCGACATTCTACTTATGAATATGATGTTGTTAATATAGGAAGGCAAGTGCTGGGGAATTATTTCGGGAAGCTTCGCGATGAATTTGCGGAAACTTATTCCCGGAAGCAATTACCGCTATTAAAACAAAAAGGAGCTGAAATGAAACAACTACTGCGTGATGTTAATACTTTATTAAGTACACAATCTTCTTTTTTACTGGGAAAATGGATTGAAGATGCCCGTTCATTAGGTATAGACGAAGCCTCTAAAAATTATTACGAAGAAAATGCCCGTACTATCGTTTCAACCTGGGGAGATAAAGATCAAAGTTTAAACGATTATGCAAATCGTACTTGGGGAGGTTTGGTATCGGGATATTATGCGCCTCGTTGGGAAATGTTTATAGATGAAGTTATTCGCTCTGTTTCTAACAAGCAGCCGTTTAATGCTGATGCTTTTCATCAAAGAGTGACGCAGTTTGAAATTGACTGGGTCAAGTCACATGAACGTTATCCTTCCGAACCGGTTGGTAATGCTGTTGAGATTGCTACTTTATTGATGAATAAATACAAGGATTCAATTTTAAAAGAAAAACACAATGAGAATAATTAGTTATATTTCAAGTATAATCATCACTTTTTTTGCATTGGCTATTATGAGCGGATGCAAAGATTCGGAAGTTGTTGATGACGGCTTTCGTACAACAATGGCTAAAGCCTCTGATGTGAAATTAAATAAAGTTGCCTATTGGCCGGGAGATCCTGTAAATTGCTCTTTTACCTTGAAAAATGAAACGAACTATCCGATGGATATTCGTGAAGTAAAAGTGGTGATTCAGAACTTGGATGATGGAGGGTGTGTATTGATAGAAAAGTCTGTTGCTTCCCATATTCAAATAGAACCGGGACAATCTGTTCCTGTGGATGCCGGGACACTGTATACCCTTCCAGCTGCATTAAAGCCTTCTTCCTTTTGTGCTGTCAGGTTCCTGTTAGATTTTGAAGATGGGATAACCACTACAATTGACGGAACATATTTCAGAGCTGTCAACGAGCAGTCGCTGTTGACTTACGATATTCAAAAGTTAGATTATCAGGGACTTCCTGTTTATCGTCAGATAGGAGATATGAGTGCCGGGTTCGGTGTATCTGGTATCGGCTAATTCTGCTTCCGAAGTACAAGCTATACTCGATTATTCCAATCAAAATGGATATGCCTCTTATGCCACATTGGGTTATGACGGTTCTATGCCTGGAGTGGGAGTTGCCTGGATAAAATTATTGGATTTGCCGGAAGAATATAAGCAATTTATAAAAGACCATCAGGTGGAAGAAGTTTATATTTATGGAGTAGGTCAGGAAGGACATGGAGAGTCTTATTCCCGAAGGGTTTTGACGCAGAATACAATTACCGATGAATATGCACCTGGTTCTTTATATATATTGTATACTAACTTTGGTTCGGATGCCGATATTGACGCACTGAAACATCGGTTGTATGACTATAATCAGTTAAAATTGGGTGAAGGACAGTATATATCTGATTGGGAAAGCGGAATTGTTGATGATCAGATAACCAATATATCCGGCTCTGCGCAAGCGATGGCAAATGTGAAAGCTTATACGATTGAGACTGATGATATGATGGCTTTGTACAATATATCTTCTTTCCTGACGCTTCAATATATAAAAAAGAATCAAAGCAAGTTGCAGGCACCTTTTGTGAATGGAGTTATTTTTAACGAGTATCTTACGAATCACCCTCAATATGAAGCGTTTGTTGGATATGTACCTTTATTATATTGGCAATTTAATTCGGCGGCTTCTACAGTAGAACGTATTGATGGTTATCTGAAGCCAGCTATTGCCGGGTATTTTCCTGATGTTGTCGATCATCTGTATGAGGGATCTTTCTATCTGAATTCTAATATGAGACGCTATGAGTTTTATGACGAGCTGATAGCAAGAGGTGTCACTTCGGAGAATATTAGAATTAGGCAGAGTGTAGATAAATGGAATCCGGAAGATGATGGAGAAACGGAAGAGTATTTGGGACGCATTAATCATAAAATAGGTTCGGCTGAAGAATTTGCTTATGATATAATTGAACGTATTGGAGTGCAGAAGTATCGGAATACGGTTAAGTCGATGGAGTACCTGACATTGGAGGAGCTTCGTACTATTTGTGCACAGGTTGGAAATATGAGATTAGTAGAACATTGATATAACATCGGATTTAAGATTTAAACTAACGAAATGAATATAAAACAATTGATGGTAACTTTCTTCATTGCACTATTGGTAGGAGGAGAGATTGGAGCTCGTGTGCTGACGGATAAATTCGTTTATTCACAAGGGGAGAAGGTTGTGTTTACTTTTGATGGGAAGTCAGAAGGTAAAACGATTATACTGAAATATCTCTCCAAGAAAGGAGAACCGGTTCTTGCGGAGATTGGTGGAGAACCATTTGTTTGGGAAGTTCCTTCAGAATTTACGCCTGCAGCCGTAGGTGTTTATCAAAAAGAGGAGGGACAGTTGACATATTCTTCTTATTTTAGGGTGGTAATTCCCGGAATGTTGACTACCTATCAGATCGCTAAAGAGGAATATAAAGGTTTGAATGTGTTTATGCTCGATGGTGGGATGAGTGCGGAATATGCTGTCCAAAAATCTTTAGCTAATCTGACGGCAGGTGTGAGCCATACATGGCAGATTGGTCCGGGAGGAGGTCCCAAACCGGTATGGGGGACACCTGATTTCCTTCAACAATCCGTTCAGCATACAGTAGATTTATATAATGAGTATTTGGGTAAGTCGAAGAAACTTAAAACTGTGATAATAGCTACGGGAGTACCGACGGTACCTTATCTTTCTGCAGCTATGGAGGCTCCTGTATTGCCATTACATTTTTTGGTTTCTGTCAATTCTACCAAAGAAATTTCTTCCATATTAGAATATTCCTCGCAAGCTGGAGTACCTTGTTATGCGACATTGGGATATGATGCTTCCATGGATGATGTCGGAGTTGCCTGGATAAAATTATTGGCTTTGCCTGATGAATATCGGAAGTTTATAATAGAACATGAAGTAGAAAATGTAATTATCGCAGGCATAGGGGAAGACGTGAAAAGTGAATCTTATTGTCGGAAACTTAGTAAAACCGGAGTGGATGGTCAGGAGTATGCAGACGGCTCTCTTTATATTTTATATACCCAATCCGGTTCAGAGCATGACATCAAAACGATATCAAGAAATGTCGTGGACTATGATACGTTATCTCTTGAAAAAGGTAAGGACTTGGCCGATTGGGAGAGCGGTGTTGTCAACAGGCAGATTGATAATATATCAAAAGGTATTTATGAACATACTCCGGCACAAGTTTATTCTTTGATTGCTACTCATGATATGATGGATATGTATAATCTCGGTGCAAATATGGGTATGTATTTTATGTATAAGAATCGGGAGCAAACAAAGGTTTCCGTACAGGGGACTTATGGTACAGGAATTGAAGAAAAGGGGATTTCGGTTTGTTACTAAGCGCATAGATAAGGTGGAAGAATTGTGGAACTTATCCGATGGGATAAATTCTCCTTGTGAAGAAGTCGTGCAGAATATAGTAGAACAGATTGGAGTTCGGAGATATAAGGAATTGTGCGAAAATGCTTTATATTTGGATTTGGATGATCTCAAGCAATTGGTAGAAGATGTGCAGGGATTAATCTTTCAGTCTCTTTGATAAAAGGATGGGGGGAATGTGTGATTCAATCTCTATAGACTTTATTATGTCTCTTAACTTGACTGGGTTGATAAACTAATTAGTTAAAATTATATGGATTAGCAGGGAGTTATAAAAAAACTCTCTGCTTTTCTGCTTGACTTCTGTTGCGAAATGATTACTTTTGCGCACGTTATCAATTCACAACTGAAACTATGAGTAAAAAAAGCCTTCTTTCTAATGACTCTTTATCTCAATTACTGGAACAGGAACAATTGAAAACTCAACGTCTCTTGGAAGAACTTCGTACAGTGAAGAGCACGAATGCTACAGAGATCCGTCGTTTAAAGAATGAGTTGGCTACTTTGCGTAAGGTAATGATTGGGTATATTAATCAGATCGACTCTCTGAATAAACTGACTGCACAGCAGAAACAGGTCATAGCTGAAGTGACTCAAAAGTATAATCAGGCTTCACGACAGATCGATAACCTTTCTGAAGAAAAGAAGAATCTGAATAAGAAGGTGACGCTAGCCGCACAACTCGATGCAACTAATATTCGTATCGAACCACGCAATAAACGTGGTAAAGTGGCGAAGAAAGTGAAAGACGTGGTGAAGTTAGCCATCAGTTTCACGGTCGTGAAGAATATAACCGCCGAAAACGGTGAACGTACCATCTATGTACGTATAACCAAACCCGATAATGATGTACTGACCAAGAGTGCATCCAATACTTTCCCTTATGAAAACCGTACATTGGTTTATTCAATTAAGAAGTATATTGAATATAACGGAGAAGAACAGAATATCAATGTGTTTTGGGATGTAGAAGAATTCTTGTATGCCGGAAACTACCGTGTTGATATCTTCGAAGGTGGTAATCTGATTGGTTCGCAGACCTTTATGTTAGATTAATATCGGGGTATTCTTTTTCTCTACCGATATTCTATTTTCTTCTATATTAGCTAACCCGATGGTCTGTTTTTAATATTTCTTCGGGCAACAGTTGTTCTTTTATGGATGAACTGGGGAAAGAACTGCATAAATAATTGCAATAATATACAGAAAATAGGGCGAGCACAGCATGAATTTGCAGACAATATGCAGCTTTTTAATCATGGAAGCCTTCGTTGGATTAAAACCAACGAGATGTCCCTCACCGAGAAAGGATAAGTTCCTCGGTGAGGGACATCTCATTTCTCGGTGAGGAACTCATATAGGAATGATTAGAAGCTATTTTTTTCTCTAGTTTGTATGTAAATAAAGGTAAGGAGAAACTGATAAAATGAATGACTGTTGTCTATAAAAGAATGATTTGCAAGTGTAATCAGTATATTTTAATCTTATTGAGTAAATATAGGGGAAAATAATGTTAATCTGATTTCTGAAGATAGTAAATCCCGGCCCCTTTTCTCTTTAGTTGGAATCTATACCCAATTTGTTGCATTCCCAACAACTTGAATGTCCCTTTTTTTAGAAGTTCTATTTTTAAGTACCGTATAGTTGA
>QWCB01002731.1_pt1 | contig 16049 bp, 10 predicted proteins | sample 1972511 | NCBI WGS metagenome assembly QWCB01 (sample SAMN09866719, study PRJNA288562) | Human gut metagenome isolate term5_stool, whole genome shotgun sequencing... | isolation source: gut | host: Homo sapiens | place: USA: California
GCCATATTTCAAATCACCTTTAATGGGACATCCCATCTTGGCCAACTGGCAACGAATCTGATGATGCCTTCCGGTTTTCAGATCCACCTCCAATAAATAGTAATTCTGAGAATGGCCGATAAGTTTATAATGAAGTACAGCTTTCTTGGAATTCTTTACTTCCTTATCGTATGCATAAGACTTATTCTGTTTCTCGTTACGCACCAAATAGTGAACCAGCTCGCCCTCCGTTTCCTTGGGGCATTCTTTCACTATGGCCCAATAGGTCTTTTTCACCTCACCATTACGGAACATCTCATTCAGTCTGGGCAATGCCTTGCTCGTTTTGGCGAACACCACCAATCCGCTGACGGGACGGTCCAAGCGGTGGGTCACTCCAATGAAAACATTTCCCGGCTTATTATATTTCTCTTTCAGGTATTGTTTCACCATCTCCGACAAGGGAGTATCACCGGTCTTGTCTCCCTGAACGATCTCGGAAGAAGTCTTATTGACTACAACAATATGATTATCCTCGTAAACAACTGTCATATTACATGTTCATACCGCCGTCAACCTGGATAACCTGTCCTGATACATACGAAGACATATCAGAAGCCAGGAAAGTAGCTACATCCGCCACATCTTCAGGAGTACCTCCACGACGCAAAGGAATCTTCTTGGCCCACTCAGCTTTTACTTCGTCAGACAATTTGGCTGTCATATCCGTGATGATGAATCCCGGAGCGATGGCATTGGCACGGATACCGCGAGAGCCCAATTCCTGAGCGATGGATTTAGCCAGACCGATCATACCGGCTTTTGAAGCAGAATAGTTACATTGACCGGCATTTCCGTGAACACCCACTACGGAAGCCATGTTGATAATGCTTCCACTCTTCTGACGCATCATGATCGGAGTACATGCGTGGATAAAGTTAAAGGCAGACTTCAAGTTCACAGCGATTACCGCATCCCACTGTGCCTCACTCGCCATCTTTCGTGATCCCTGCATTGTTTACCAGAATATCAACAGAACCAAAATCATCCTTAATCTGATTAACCACTTTCTCAGTATCCTCAAAATTCGCAGCATTAGAAGCATAACCTTTCACCTTTACACCCAACGCAGCAATTTCTTTTTCTGTATTCTGACCGTTTTCATCAATTACCAAGTCTGTAAAAGCGATATTTGCTCCTTCGGCAGCAAACTTCAATGCAATCGCCTTACCAATACCACGAGCGGCACCTGTCACAATCGCAGTCTTTCCTGTTAATAATCCCATAATTTTTGATTTTATAATTATAAAGTAATTTTATTCCTTATTCTGTTCTTTGCGTCCCAATGCGCCATACACAATTTTTGCCACGTATGCCCATCCTGTCTCATCGTCCAGCTCCTCACCTATCTGACCACGTATATAAGGCGCTTCAATTCCTTTCACGCAATAGTGCACAATATCCGCCACGATATTCACATTGTCTATATCAAAGATTCCCTTTTCCTTTCCTTCCGTCAACACCTGCCTGAACAGCTTTGTTTCCGTTCGGTCAAAATTCTTCCGCACTGCCTCCACTCTCCATATATCACGGAAAAAACCGGCACGCAAAGTTCCGTTCCTGAACACCACCATCTTGATAGAGTCCAGATGTGTTTCTATCAGCCGCAGTATTTTCGTATCAGGAGCGATATCCTGTTCAGCCACTTTCTCCATAGCGCCCGACAGCATCTCTAACTCCGACTCCACCACTGCCATATAAATGTCTTCTTTGCTCTTGAAATACGTATAGAGCGTGCGTCTTCCTTTCTTGGAAGCCACCGCTATATCATTCATTGTCGTATCATCCACCCCGTTCTTCGCAAAAAGCTGACGGGCGACGTCTACCAATTTAGCCCTAGTCTTTGATACTGCCATATAAGTTCAATTGCACATTACATATATATGTGAGCAAAATTACATTTTTTCTTTGTACCACACAAACAAATAAAGTATAATCTTCGTTGGGCTCATAACCCAAAGGTCGTCTGTTCGAGTCAGGCCTCCGCAACTAAAAAGAGGATAAATGATTGAATCACAATCTTTTATCCTCTTTACTTTTAAAACAGTCGGACAAAAGTCGGACAAAAAATAATTGAATTCATTAACGGTATACGTTTTCGAACTCGAAAAACGTATAAAAAAATGTTTTCAGAAAGAAAAAGAAAAGGAACTTCGGGTCAGCGGAAAGCGTACCTTCTGATACAAAATAAGCATATCCCCCTACACTCTCCATATTTTTACAGGTGATTCATACGTTTCACATTCGAAAAATTGTAGTACTAATAAAAAAAATGTATTTTTGTACTAATCATGAATCAAACAACGCATAAGATGACCGACCCCATCCAGATAAAGCACTATAAAGAAGACATTACCTCTTTTAACCAACTCTACAAGGAGTTTCAAAGACGTTTTGTACGCTTCGCCAATACTTATGTCAGAGATTTAACCACAGCAGAAGATATTACTATTGAGGCGATGATGTATTATTGGGAAAACAGGCAATCCTTAAGCGAAGATTCCAATATTCCAGCCTATATCTTAACAATTATAAAAAACAAATGCCTGAATTATCTGCGTCATCAGCAAATTCATGAAGAATACTCGGATAAAATAAAAGATTACTATGAATGGGAACTGAATACCCGGATCGCCACTTTACAAGCATGCGAACCTTATGAGCTTTTTATTTCCGAAATTCAAGAACTCGTCCAACAAACCCTCACCGACATGCCCGAAAAAACCCGTACTATCTTCATGTTGAGCCGATACGAAAACAAATCCTATAAGGAAATTGCAGTTCTCATGAATATCACCCCCAAAGGAGTAGATTTCCATATAAACAAGGCATTAAAGATGCTTCAGACTAACTTAAAAGATTATTTTCCACTCTTTCTCTATTTTTTTATGAAATGCCACTAGGAATTTTCCATTCTGAAGTGCTGTTTATATAGAAGCATAAAAGAATGCAATAAAATGGAAAAAGAGAAACTACATCGTTTTTTTGCCGGAACTACTTCTATACAAGAAGGCATGGACATAAGAGCATGGATGGAAGCATCCGAAGAGAACAAGCGCATTTTTTACAAAGAGCGTAAATTGTTCGATGCCCTCATGGTGCATGATGACCAAACTACAAATAACTGCATTTCCACCAAACGAATTCCCAAAATTATTCGTCAATGGCTGAAAATAGCTTCCGTCATCATACTGACGCTTACCATTAACTATTTATATCAGGAATATAAATCGGAAAATGAAGTCATTGCCATGAATACAGTATCTGTTCCGGCAGGACAACGTACCAATATTACTTTACCAGATGGAACTAATGTATGGCTGAATGCCCGTACCACTTTACAATATCCGGTCACTTTCAGCCAAAAGCAACGAACAGTTTTTTTAAAAGGAGAAGCTTATTTTGATGTAACCAAGAAGAAAAAAACTCCTTTTATTGTACGGACAGACAAATATGACATTGAAGTTTTGGGTACACAGTTTGATGTAGATGCTTATCCTGACCAAACGGTGTTTGAAACAACTTTAATGAAAGGTAGTGTAAAAGTTACCTCACAGCACTTTCCCGAACAGACAATAACCTTGAAGCCTCATCATAAAGCATATGTAAAAGACGGGCAGTTGGCAGTTACCAAAGTAAACGATTTCACTCCTTACCGCTGGAAAGAAGGTTTGATCTGTTTTAAAGATGAACCTTTCCAGACCATCATGGAAGATTTTGAAAAATATTATGGTATCCGTATCATCATCAATAACAAAAAGGTATTGAAATATTCCTATAATGGCAAGTTCCGTCAAGCAGACGGTATTGATTATGCATTAAGAGTGCTGCAAAGGGATATCCATTTTAAATATGAAAGAGCCAACGATGAAGAAATTATTTACATCAATTGACCAGACAATACTAACCTAAAAACAACAAGCCTATGAAGAAAAGCTCAAGTTAACCTTAAAAAGAAAAATGCCGATAAGTGTTGCCGCACTTACCGGCATAGACTCAAAACAATTTTTCAAGTAAAAAAATCTATTTAAATCAACGCAAAGGTATGAAAAATAACACTTTGTCGGGGAGATATTGCTTCAAAAATCCCCGATTTAAACAAATCTTTAGAATTATGAGAATTTCCACTTTCCTATTGATGGTCTGTGTGTTCTGTTCGTATGCTGGGAATGCCCATTCTCAAAATGCAAAAGTCAGCATACGTATGAATAATGTTAAACTGGATAAGATCCTGAATGAAATTGAAAACCAAACTGATTATCTTTTTATCTACAATAACCAAGTAGATATTAACAAAATTACTTCCGTAAAGGTCAAAAATGAAGCCGTAGCACAAGTACTGGACAGAATTCTGTCAGGGACCGGTATCAACTATGAACTGGAAGGTACACACATTATTTTAACTACAGAAGCTATTAAAGACTTGCATGCTCAACAACAAGCTAAAACAGTAACGGGAACGGTAACAGATGTCAACGGAGAACCCATTATCGGAGCCAACATCCGTATAAAGGGAACCACAACAGGTACAATCACAGATATAGATGGCAACTTCAGTATTGAAGCCGAACCACAATCTGTTATCGAAGTTTCCTACATTGGTTACCTCACACAAGAAACGGTTATCAACAACCAAAAAAGTATCCGTTTTCTATTAAAAGAAGATACAAAAACTCTTGATGAAGTGGTAGTCATTGGATACGGTGTACAGAAAAAAGCAGACTTGACAGGATCTGTTGCAAACATTAACACAGAAAAACTAAATACACAAAGTAACGCCAACATCGGCCAGGCGCTGCAAGGCAAAATTGCAGGGGTAGACATCGTATCTCAAGGTGGTGCCCCAGGTTCGGGAACCCGTATCATGGTCCGCGGTATTGGTACGCTAAACAACGCCTCCCCTCTTTACATTGTCGATGGCATGTATATGAACAGTATTGATCATATCAACCCCAATGATATTGCCAGCATTGACGTATTGAAAGATGCCTCATCCGCAGCTATCTACGGTTCCCGTGCAGCCAACGGTGTTATCATTGTCACTACCAAAGAAGGAAGTAACACAGAAGGAAAACCTATCATTGATTTATCTGTCAACTTAGGTATATCAACTGCCAGCAAATTTCTTGATATGCTAGATGCCAAAGGATGGGCAGAAGTTACCACTATAGCCCGTCAAGCTATCGGCAAACCGGCATTAGACATGGCTACCGATCTGGCTAACAAACCAGACAATGACTGGCAAGACATCATGTTTCGCCCCGCACTGATGCAAAACTACAATTTGTCTGTAAAAGGTGGTGGAAAATATTCCACTTATTACACCGGCTTAGGTTATTTCAACCAAGACGGTATTGTAATAGGTACCAATTACCAACGGTATAATATCCAATCCAAGAATGATTATAAAAGAGGGATATTCTCTGCTGGAACAAATCTCATTATTTCATTCAGTCATGACAAGCCCCTTCACCAGGAACTTCGAGGCGGCATGATTGGCACCATTCTGCAAAGTGTTCCTACTTTGGAAAAATATGATGATACTCGTGAAGGTGGATATGGTGGCACATATGGTGATGTGGTAAACATTCCTCACCCATTGGCCATTATTGATGACAACATCATGGACCGTTATAACGAAAATGTAAAAATATTCGCTAACTTGTATGCACAAATTGAACTTTTTAAAGGACTAAAATACAAACTGAATTTAACTCCAGACTTTTCTTTCGAAAGATATAAGAATTATCTCAATAAATATGATTTTGGATTAGCGACCAACAGCATCACCCAATTAACAGAAAGACAAAGAAGGAGACGTAATATACTTGTTGAAAATTTATTAACTTTCGACCGTACGTTCGGAGAGCATAAAATTTCAGCATTGGCAGGTTATACCTATCAAGACAGCAGATTCCGCCACATACAAGCCTATGGTGAAGGATTACCCCAGGGATTAGAAGAAATAGATGCAGCCACAACCAATCGCAGCAACGAAGGCAATTCATGGAGAAGTGTCCTTACCTCTATTCTCGGACGCGTATTCTATTCCTACCAAAATAAATACTTATTCACCGCCACTATCCGCCGGGACGGTTCCTCCAAATTCGGTAAGAACAATCGATATGGTTACTTCCCCTCTTTTTCATTAGGATGGAATGTGGCCGAAGAAAAGTTCATGGAAAACGTGCATTGGCTTGATCAGCTAAAGCTTCGTGGCGGATATGGCGTTTTAGGAAATCAAGAAATCGATAACTATCAATATTCCTCCACCATCACTACCGGCATCAATTATCCCGATGGCAACGGTGGTCTGCTTCAAGGAGCATTTCCTAAAAATTTTGCCAATCCGGATATAAAATGGGAAGAAACCGCTATGACTAATGTCGGCATTGATTTTATGGCTTTTAATAACCGACTAAGCTTAACAGCAGACTATTATGTGAAAAATACAAAAGATATCTTGCTGACCGTTCCTATTCCTATCTCTTCCGGTGGTGCCAATGACCCTATACGCAATGCGGGCAAGATACGTAACAATGGCTTTGAATTCAATTTAGGATGGATGGACCAACCCAATCCGGATATTTCGTATGGCATCAACTTAATTGGGTCTTTCAATAAAAACAAAGTAATAGCCATGGGAAGTGAAAGCGGATCTATCAAAGGCGGTTCTACCAACCAAAACATCACTACCAGTGAAACCAAAGCCGGATATCCTATTGGAGGTTATTGGCTTATCCCTACAGCCGGATATTTCAATAGTCAGGAAGAAGTAGACGCATATGCCAAAGACGGTAAAAAAATACAACCAGCCGCCGAACCGGGTGATATAAAATTTGTAGATGCCAACAACGATGGCGTTATCAATGACGACGACCGTGTATTTCAAGGCAGTCCTTTTCCCGATTTTACTTTCGCGCTGAATGGTAATATGAGATACAAAAATTTCGACTTATCAATCGGACTGCAAGGAGTGTTAGGAAATAAAATTTATAATGCAACCCGTCAGACATTAGAAGATGTAACCAAAGGTTCCAATTTTCTGGCAAGTTGCCTGGATTATTGGACTCCTGAAAACAAAAATGCCTCCCATCCACGTCTGACATGGGATGATCCTAACCGTAATACCCGTGCAGAATCCGACCGTTATCTTGAAAATGGTTCTTATTTGCGTCTCCGCAGTGTTCAATTAGGTTATACATTTCCTCAGACATGGTTTAAAGGTGCCATACAGCATGCCCGTGTGTATATTAACGCTGAAAACTTATTTACTATCACCAGTTACAGCGGATATTCACCGGATGTCAATGCAGACAATGCCAATTATCGGGGATTTGATAATTTTATTTACCCGACTAACCGTACTTTCATGTTAGGACTAAATGTAACATTCTAAAAATGAACATCTTATGAAAACATATATTAAAACGACATTGACCATATTGATTTCAGGCATGCTATTCAGTTCCTGCGAAGATCAATTAAACCAGGCCAATCCCAACCAAGCAACAGAAGATACTTTTTGGAAAGATGAAACCGATTTCAATCTGGCCTTGACCTCTTGCTATACTCCACTGAAGAATGCCCTAAACGGCGGTTATTATGGAACTCGCGGTGTAATGCTGAGAATAGCCCGAGCCGATGAAGTCGACTTCCGCAACGATATTTCGGATGTATATACAGTAAACCGTTTTACTAATAGTAATACAAACTCACTGACACAAGGCATGTTCTATCAATTTTACAATGCCTTGTACCGTACCAACTCCATTATGCAAAAACTGGAAGAAAAGAAAGAACAATTTTCTACCGATTTTCAAAATTCGGTAAAAGGAGAATGTCTTTTCATACGTGGCTTCTATTTATTCCAGTTAGCCAAAGAGTTTAAAGACGCCCCTCTCCGCCTGACAGCCTCCCAATCTCCCTCGACTTTCCCTTTAGCAAAATCATCACAAGCTGATATATGGGCACAAGCCAAAGAAGATTTAAAAACCGCTGCTTCCCTATTGCCCATAACGAATAAAATAGGAAAGCCTACACAAGGAGCCGCTTATGCCGCTTTGGGTAAAATATATGTCTATGAAGAAAATTGGCAAGAAGCGATAAACGTCCTCGAGCCTCTGACGCAGAATCCTTACACCTACAAACTAGTAGAGGACTTTAATTGGAATTTTGATGACACTCATGAAAACAATGCCGAAAGTATTTTCGAGTTATTGATAGAAGATGTGGGTGGAACAGATCTTTGGGGAGATGGAGAAAATATCAATTCCACCCAATCCAATACCCGCCCTAAAGAATATGCCGCTGCTGAAGTCGGAGGATGGTATGAAGCAAATCCTACCCAGCAAATTATGGATATCTTCTGGAAGGAAAAAGACAAAGACGGCAATTTTGATTATCGTGCCCGCTGTTCTGTGGCATGGGACTATGAGGGATGCACTTACTACCAAAGACCTTTCCGGGAAGTTTTTGCACAAGACAAGTGGAAAAAACATACTGGATTTTGAAATATCAGAACTGGAAGACTCAAAAAGATGAACCGGCACCTCCCAAGTCATTCATCAATGAAAGAGCCATCCGCTATGCCGATGTATTATTGATGCTGGCAGAAGCCTATATGAACAAAGGGGCTTTAGACACATCTATCGGATATATTAATCAAATCCGCCGACGCGCCAACCTGAATGACTATAGCGGCCCAATAACCAAAGAAGGGGTTTTTGAAGATCTGGTACACCAACGCGCCATTGAATTCTTTGTGGAAGGCGAACGTTTCTACGATTTACGCAGATGGGGATTGTTAGAGCAGACATTAAAAACTTGTGATGATACCCGCTATAAAAACTATCAGACTGGCAAATCCGGTAATATCAATAAGTTCAACTACTTCCCGATACCAGCCAAAGAACTTGACACCAATCCACTTTGTACGCCTAGTGAAGGATGGTAAATCAACAGGTATTAGCTTATATATAACATCAGTAAATTAGTTCTGGGGCTGATTGTTCTTCAAGCAACATTCAGCCTCTCTTTCTCTTCACACTAACCATGAAACGTATCCTTTTATTTGTTTGCATACAATTTTTCTTATTGGCATCTTTTGCCGGAGAAACCATAAATTTCTGTAAAGGCTGGAAATTCCATCTAGGAGATGCAGGCAAAGGAGCCTCTTCTTCCTCATATAACGATTCTCAATGGCGCATATTGAACATTCCTCATGACTGGAGCATAGAAGGCACTTATAAACAATTTGAAAACGGAACCGACTGGCAAAGCGGTTTCCTGCCTGCCGGAATAAGCTGGTATCGAAAAACTTTTACCATTCCTTCCAAATGGAAAAATAAAAAAGTACAAATCCTATTTGAGGGCGTATATCTGAACAGCGAAGTATGGATAAACGGTCATTGGCTGGGCAAACGTCCTAATGGGTATATCAGCTTTGTATATGATTTAACTCCATATTTGCAAGAAGGCAAGAACCAAATCGCTGTAAAAGTAGATCACAGCAAAGCATTAACCGGACGTTGGTATACAGGATCAGGAATATATCGTCCTGTATACCTGCTGGTCAGTAACCCCACCCACATTCCTTATTCCGGAATCCATTTCAGATCCAAGCTACAAAATAAGCAATCTGCCACCTACACCCTATCTATAGAAATTGAGACACAGGAGAAAAAGCCAATCAAAGTAAAAACATATCTACAAGCTCCCAACGGTAGCATAGCCGATACTTCTGAAAAAATATTTGTCCCATCTGCAGATTCTCTTTGCTTCCTGTCAGGGAGCATCAGGAAACCATTATTATGGTCGCCTGATTCTCCTAACGTCTATACACTTATATGCCAACTGACAAGAGATAACAAGATACTAGATGAATGTAGATTACCTGTAGGCTTCCGTCAATTAGAATTCAACCCGGTCAGCGGATTCCTGCTCAATGGCAAATCACTAAAGATAAAAGGAGTATGCGATCATCATACAGCCGGTGCTGTAGGAGCCGCCGTACCCGACGACCTACTTCATTATCGTCTCAAATTATTGAAAGATATGGGATGTAATGCGATACGCACCAGTCATAATCCCTTCTCTCCTGCTTTCTATAATTTATGCGATACGATGGGAATCATGGTACTAAACGAAGGATTGGACGGATGGAATCAACCTAAAGCCGCCGATGACTATGGAAATTACTTTGATGAATGGTGGCAAAAAGATATGACTGATTTCATAAAACGAGACCGCAACCATCCCTCTATCATTATGTGGAGTATCGGCAACGAAGTAACGGGAGCTACCCCCGAAATCCAACACAACCTGGTCAGCCTGTTTCACCAACTGGACCCTGACCGCCCTGTCACTCAAGGAGGAACTGATCCTACTAGAGGTATGAAGACCGATTATCAAAAAAAATCAACTATCTAGACATTATCGGCTTCAATGGAAATGGAGAAGAAATAGGAGAACTAGAACACTTCCACAAAAACTACCCAACACTTTGTGCCATTGCTACAGAGGTACCCCACACTTATCAAACCCGTGGCGTATACCGAAGCCAGACACAATGGAGAAGACGGGATTTCCCCGCTCCTTGGGAAAAAGGAAACATAAACTGGGAACAATTTAAACATCGGGTCTTTCCTATACCTGACCTGACGGAAAAAGAATGCTTCCCCGAAGAATCCGATTATCCCTATTATCAATCGTCCTACGACAATGCTTCTGTACGTATCAGCGCCCGTAAATCATGGCAACGCACCTGTTCTTTCCCTTGGTTAATGGGAGAATTCCGATGGGGCAGTTTTGACTATTTAGGTGAAGCCGAATGGCCTCAACGATGTGGCAATTTCGGTATTATCGACATAGCTGCCATTCCGAAAGACGCCTATTCCCTCTACCAAAGTTTATGGACCGACAAACCAATGGTACACCTTCTTCCGCATTGGACGCATCCGGGAAAAGAAGGAAAAACAATTCCCGTAGTCATTTATACCAACTGTGATGCAGTAGAGTTATTTATAAATAATGTATCTTTGGGCAGTAAACCTTATACAGGGGAGCAACTGATATGGTTAGTTCCTTATTCGCCCGGAAAAATAGAAGCCCGAGGCATAAAAAAAGGAAAAATCGTGGCAACAGACTGTTATCAAAGTGCAGAAGCACCTCATTCTGTCGCCCTTGCCAGTAACAAGTATTCTGTAAAAGCCGGTTCGGATGAAGTCATACGCATAGAGATCGACATAACAGATAAAAACGGAATTCCTTGTCCTTATGCCTCCAATGAACTCAGTTTCCACGTAAGTGGACCACTCCGGCTATTGGGGGTAGACAACGGAAACCCTACAGATATGTTTCCATACCAACAGCCCCACTGCCGTTGCTTTCGGGAAAAATGTGTAGTATTATTACAATCTGACGAAGAAAAAGGAAAAGGAACCCTGACTGTACAAGGAACAAAATTAGTAGAAAAAAAATTAATCATCGAAGTGATATGAAAAAAATTCTTTTATTACTCTGTTTATGCTTATTCATAGAAGAGGTTGCTTCTCGAGAATTAGACAAGACATTCCAGTTGCTTCCACAACCACAATCCATAGAACTGACTTCTGGAAAAGGAATCAATTATTGGGAGTTATCCTATATTCTGTCATCAGACACAACTTCCATCCCCATATTGGGAGATATGCTCAACAAACTTCCCCGTTGCCCACGAAAAGGGAAACCCATCCGGCTCCAACTCACCAGCCAGAATGTTCCTGCTTCTCCGGAAGGATACATGATGGAAATTAATGACAAAGGAGCCTGTATATCAGCCAGAACCATGACAGGTATCTTCTACGGTTGCCAAACTTTAGAACAATTAATGGAAGACAGCCGGGATTTCAACATACTTATTCCAGCCATGCTAATCATCGATTATCCGGCCATTTCCTATCGGGCCGTGCACTTTGATGTAAAACATCATTTAGACCGCATGGAGTATTATTATCAGGAAATAGACAAACTGGCCCGATACAAAATAAACGCAGTTATTTGGGAGCTGGAAGATAAACTGCGTTATACCCGACGCCCCGAAATAGGTGCCCCCAATGCCATCAGCAAGCAGGAAATGCAAGCCTTATGCCGCTATGCCAAAGAACGGAATATTGAAATAACCCCCTTGGTCCAAGGTTTGGGACATGCCGGTTTTATTTTAAAACATCATTGGGAACTACGTGAAAACCCCGACAGCGACTGGGAGTTTTGCCCATCTGACCCTCGTACCTATGATTTGCAATTCGACCTTTACCGGGATGCTATCGAAGCCATGCCTTATAGCAAATACTTACATATAGGAGGAGATGAAATTACCGCCATAGGCATAGACCAACGCTGTAAAGCCACCGGAAAAACTCCATTTGAACTACAAATGATCTGGTTGAAAAAAGTATGCGATTTCGCAACAGCTCACAACCGCATTCCTATTTTCTGGGATGATATGCCATTAAAATACGGCGGTGTATGGGATTTGGTCAACAGTAATGAAACCCAGGATGAAATAGCAGCAAAATGGAACGATAAAAAATTGAATGAAAGCATCAAATTATTCCCCAAAGAATGTGTTTATATGCGATGGAACTACAAAGATGCCACCCAACCGGGGCATCAACGCATTTTACAATGGTATCATGACAAAGGACTGAAAGTAATGGGAGCTACCGCTGCTTCGTGTGGCAGTTCTCCATTTATACCGCGTGAAAATTCACTGGCCGGCTATATCAAAGGATTCAGCAAATTAGTTGCTCAAAATCAACTGGAAGGAATTTTGGCCACAGCATGGGATGATGGTTCCCCACACTCTGAAACGGTGTGGCGTGGATACATCGCACAGGGAGAATATGGCTGGAACCCAACAGCACGGACAGTCGAAGCCTTCAAAGCCGCACATGCCCAACGAGAATTTGGCTTTCATCCAAATGACAACCATATGGCTTTTCTGGATGAACTGGAACAAGAAGCATTTTTCTTTGATGATGCCCTGGTCAATTCGGGAAGGCGCAATCCGGCATGGGGAACTACTGATTTTACTTTAATCAGCCTACCGGATCCAGACGCACCGGGAGCATGGAGCCGTACCTACCAACAAAAAATAGCCCAAGCAAAGGTGGAACAAAAACGATATGAAAAAATATGCCAAGGCATAAAAGAGGCTAAACAACATGCTTTACGCAACCGCTATACATTAGAGGTATACGAACAGACAAATCACTTGTTCAACTTCCCTGTCCGTCTGATTCTAGCCTTGCACAACTATGATATCACTATACATGAACAAGACAAACAGACAGCATTGCAACAAATAAATGAAGTGTGCAATGACTTTCAGACCATGAGAAAACAATTGGAAGAGACCTATTCACAGACCCGTTTTATGGAACAACCTGACGGTTACATTGCTGACCAAAACCACCACAACCATCTTGCCGCCAAAACCAACAACAGCGACTGGTGGTATTATTATGAAATTCCAATGATAAGGAAGACAAGAACATGGATGAACTCTCAGACCGCCCGACAGAAAAACATTCCATAAGAAACAACGAATGAAACTTTAATATAAAAAATAATATGAACCTTATAATACAACACTACTTTATGAAACAACATTTTTTATCTTATCTCATCGCCCTGCTGCTATTTCCTCTCTATGAGATGCAAGCAGCCTACCAGCCTGAGTTTTCTACTGCCGGTTTCTATGAACTGGCAAACTCCGGACGTGAAGTATATTCCATGAATCCGGCATGGCGATTCCACAAAGGAACCGCTACAGGTGCGGAAACCACCGACTTTAATGACCAGGACTGGAAAGTGGTTTCCCTGCCCGACGGAATTGAATATGTACCGACTGAGGCCAGTGGATGTATCAACTATCAAGGTGAGGTATGGTACCGCAAACATTTCACTCCGGCAAATGAATTGAAAGGCAAAAAACTTTTCCTGCATTTCGAAGCTATCATGGGAAAAAGCAAAGTTTTTGTAAACGGCAATTTATTGACCGAACACTTTGGCGGATACCTGCCTGTAGTCATTGATGTCACCGATGCACTGAATTGGGGGACAGACAATGTGATAGCTGTATGGGCAGACAACAGCAATGACCCCAGTTATCCTCCCGGCAAAGCACAGGATGTACTGGATTATACTTATTTTGGCGGCATCTATCGTGACTGCTGGCTCATAGCCCATCGTCCGGTTTTCATCACCGATCCCAATTTCGAAAACGAAATGGCAGGCGGCGGGCTTTTCGTGGCATACGACAAAGTTTCCGACACTTCCGCAGAAATAATCCTGAAAGCCCATATACGTAATGACAGTAAAAAGAACTTCAAAGGAGTAGTAGAATATGAACTTCAGCAACCCGACGGCACACAAGCCGCATTTCTGAACGATGTCATTCAAGTACGTCCGGGCAAGGCAGTCACTTCAAAAGATAAAATAACGTTGAAGTCTCCTCTGCTTTGGAGCCCTGAAACGCCTACGTTATATAACCTGATTGTCCGTATCCGCGACAATGAAGGAAATGTAGTGGACGGCTACCGCCGCCGTATCGGTATCCGCAGCGTAGAATTCAAAGGAAAGGACGGATTCTGGCTGAACGGCAAACCTTATCCAAGCCCGCTGATTGGCGCCAACCGCCATCAGGATTTTGCCGTAGTAGGCAATGCCGTTGCCAACAGCATTCATTGGCGCGACGCTAAAAAGCTACGCGACACAGGTATGAAAGTCATCCGGAATGCTCACTGCCCTCAAGACCCCGCCTTTATGGATGCATGTGACGAACTGGGGCTGTTCGTCATTGTAAACACACCGGGATGGCAATTCTGGAATGACGCTCCTGAATTTGCACAACGGGTTTATAGCGATATCCGCAACCTGGTACGGCGTGACCGCAATCACCCTTGTGTATGGTTATGGGAACCTATCCTGAATGAAACCTGGTATCCGGCAGACTTCGCCAAAAATACCCTCGATATTGTCAATCAAGAATACCCTTATCCGTATTGCTATTCCGGTTGCGACAGCGAAGCACGGGGACATGAGGTATATCCGGTACTCTTCACTCATCCGGCCAATGCGGACAAGGATTGGGCCATCAAAAGCCTCGACCCTAAAATAACCTATTTCACCCGCGAGTGGGGAGATAATGTAGACGACTGGAATTCGCACAACTCCCCCAGCCGTGTGGCACGCAACTGGGGGGAACAGGCTATGCTCATCCAGGCACAGCATTATGCCGCCCCCCGTTATCCTTTCACCTGTTACGATGTACTCTGCCGTACTCCGCGCCAACACGTCGGCGGCTGTTTGTGGCACTCGTTCGACCACCAGCGCGGCTATCATCCCGATCCCTTCTATGGTGGTGTGATGGACGTATTCCGTCAACCCAAATATGCTTATTATATGTTCAAAGCCCAGCGCTCGCCCGAAAAACAAGACCGTCTTTTCGAAACAGGACCGATGGTGTACATCGCCCATGAAATGACTCCCTTCTCACCCAAAGACGTTACTGTGTACTCCAATTGTGACGAGGTGCGGCTTACTTATAATAAAGGTGGCAAGACATGGACTTACACCAAGCCAGCAACAAAAGAAGGAATGCCCTCACCCGTTATTACATTCAAAGATATATACGACTTCATGATAGACAAAAACATGTCTATGAGAAAGAAGAAACAGGACGAGGTGTTCCTACTGGCCGAAGGCATCATAGATGGAAAAGTAGTTGCCACGCACGAAGTACGACCGGCCCGGCGTCCCGAGAAAGTGCTACTTTGGGTTGACAATGAAAACACCGACTTAAAAGCTGATGGCTCCGACTTTGTAACCGTAGTAGCCGCCATAGCCGATAAAAACGGGAACATCAAACGTCTGAACAACTATTATGTGAAATTCCATGTAGAAGGCGAAGGACGTATTTTGGGCGGAGCGAATATACTGGCCAATCCGGCTCCGGTAAAATGGGG
>QWCB01002899.1_pt1 | contig 16047 bp, 9 predicted proteins | sample 1972511 | NCBI WGS metagenome assembly QWCB01 (sample SAMN09866719, study PRJNA288562) | Human gut metagenome isolate term5_stool, whole genome shotgun sequencing... | isolation source: gut | host: Homo sapiens | place: USA: California
TTACGCAAAATGCGAGAGCTTACAGAGAAGCTACCCAATTTCCTGCAAGGTAAAGAGCCGCAATATCAAACGGAAGCGACTTCTTTCTACACCACATTCTATAATTTGAACTGGGGTGACAACGGAAGAATGCCTGTTGAAGAAGTAGCCAACAGGGTAAATAGTACCCTCGAAAAGTATCCTGTAAACAAAGAAAGTTCGGTCGAAAAGTTCGGTGTAAACACAAAAGAGTTCGGTGTAAATGAAGAAAGTTCGGTCGAAAAGTTCGGTGTAAATGCGGATAAGTTCGGAGATACATCGGAAACACAGAAGAAAGTCAGTAAAACTGCACAAAAGATAATCGACCTCGTTATTTCAGATCCTTCAATCACAGCTGATAATATGGCCAACAAGATTGGTGTAACTAAACGCGCTATAGAGAAAAATATCAAGAGCCTTAGGGGTATGGGAATTTTGGTTCACGAAGGTTCAGACAAGGCTGGTTATTGGCGCATTATTGTTAAACCATAAACAGAACAACAAACCTATGGAAACCTCTTTCATACCACTCTTTGCAATCATAGCCGTTTTGATTATCGCCTTTTTGCTTGCCTCTTTGCCACAGGTAAACCATAAAACGCGATACCGAGTGCTTTATGCAATAGCCATTATCATGCTATTAGCTGTTATCCCTATTAGTGAATATATGGCTGGTGGCATACAAAACTCAAGTAACAATTATCTGCTTGTCCTAATATTCGATATTGCAGTAGGATATTTCTGTATGTACATTGCTGCTTTGCTAAAATTCAAAAAACGAAAAGCAACAAGCACTTCAGCAAGGAGAGCTTGAATGGTTAACAGAAAAAATCAAGGTATTTACTGAAGAAGAACAGGAAGCTATACTTGCCAGTGCTCTATCATTTGCTGAACATGACTTGATAGTTGCTCCCTCAATAAACATACAGCCCAAAGAAACATGTAGTCAGCAAGAACTAATGTACTTTGTCTGCTCTGCTTTTTACAATATGGATAAAAGCCGTAGTAAAATTGTGAGTTTTTTGATGAAAATTTTTCCTCTCTATTTTCCTGCTGGAGAAAGTGTATTGGCAAAAAGATGCCGGGATTAGAAAAGGTTAGGGAGAGAAGAGAAAAAGAAACAACAGCGCTAGTGTCACATTAAAACCGGAACACTAGCGTTTGGCAATTAATTTAATTTCCCCATTCAAGGCATATGTTTACTCAATTGGATTATATGGAGAAACGTGGTTCTCCGTCAGGTACGACTTTTTGCCGTCAGCTATTTTGAATCAGGAGGACAGTTGATAGAAAAATCTTAAGTCTATTCAAGAGATGAGTAGAAAGAGGCAACATCACCATCCTTCATTATATAAGAAATCTGCTTATTCTTCTCCGCTATAATCTTTAATTGCTTCTTTTCTTCTAGAGTCCAGTTCTTGATTTTCTTAAGTTCTGAAATTATTGAATGAGTTTGTTTAAAACTGTTGCTATTTTCCAAATCCATAATAAGTTTCTCTTTTTCTTTGTCTTCCTTATTATCTATCTGTCCATTATGGCTTACCTGCTCTTGCTTATTTATGTAATGGACAGCCATCAATTTTTCATTCGATGCAGTTGTATCAATAATGGTTTTGACTAATTTGTCCAATTCAGATCCTTCTGTATAGTCTGCAGGAGTATAATATTTTATGCGCTTATCTTCCATCATTTTATAGACTTTTCGTTTATCTTTTGTTTTTGGATTATAAACTCCAATAGAATGACCTGAATAAGAATTAATGAGTTTCATACAAGGTATATCCGTATCACTATCACCTATATATACCATATTTCTGAAAGGAATACGAATGTCCTCTGGTTTAAAATAGTCATTGACACCTGAATCATTCACATCTAATGTCCCTTTTTCTATTCTAAAAAGGAATTGAGTCTTGCTCGTGTAATTAATAACTTGTGCTGGCCATTGAGCAACACCATCTTTATCATAATAGAAGGAACTGGCATAAATTTTTTCAAATTCATTAGCGACTTTTGTACCTTCTATCATTTCTTTAAGACCTGATGAAATGATATAATGCTCTACAATAACTCCTCTTTCCATGCCATAGTCTCTAATGCGCTTAAACCAAGTCTCAACACCGGGGAATAATTGTACTTTCGCCCCATAATCCATTAATGCCTTTTTATTAAATATGACTTTTCCATGCGCTTTCTGAATCATGGTAAACATGTAAGCCAAATTTTGATCCATGTCATTCTCTTCAGCTAACCCATTGGACTCTTTCCAAAAAGATTCGACTTCATCCCCAACAGATTGTATATACCCTTGCGCTTGCATGTCATCTGGTGATAATGTCTTATCAAAGTCATAACATATTGCAACAACTGGTTTACTTTCCTTTGTTTTTCTAATAAATTCTTTACTCATATGCTATAATAAAAAAATGAGACACAATTACTATTAATTATGCCTCATTTATGATTTATCTATTCAGTAATTTCTTACTTTACTACTTTGAATTACTTATTATTTGACTTCCTCAAAGCATAAGGACAAACCTGGCTTTATGTAGGTCAAAGAAAGATTTATATTTATTTAACTATTCATTTCTTATTTGCAGATGTTTTCATTTTTTCATCGGTATTTTCTCTTGTTATGCTCTTGTTTGCAAAAACACCATAAAATGAAGTTATTGCCTCTTTGCTGCTTATTTTTGGCTTTCGTTTTTTATGGAAATACATTATACCTTTGCAAGACAACCATAGATAAAAATAGTTATGAAGCAAAGGCAACATATATTCCAATCGTGGGCAATAGAAGTAGTAACAGTGCTTCTGGCATCCACAATATCATTTCCAGTAAGTGATGCTTTGAATGTGCAGTTAAGCATTCTCCCTTTTGTCATGGTAGCTTGTTATGTTGCTCTAAAACTCATTTACCATTTATGCCTCTCTCTGTCGGCACATATAATATCTCTTGCTTTTTTAGTCCGCCATAAGCCTACGAAATCTGACCGACAAACTAAAGATGATTGCACTTTTGCAACTGCTATATCTACGGTTGACAATGACAATATTCAAATGAAACGGATGGAGTTATTCCATTATGAGTACCAGCACAAAGAACGACAATACCTACAGCAAAAAGAAAGAGAAGAAGATGAAAAACTACAAGCCGTATTGCAATACACTCGAAATACATTCAGGCAGTTTGATTTTAGCGAAGAAGAAATTTTCCAAATCTGCGAATGTGTCCGATACTTTGTCACCAATCAGCAAGCTCTTAGCGTAAACATCCACATCAAACGGCGTACAGCTGTTACCCAAATTTCATTAAAGAACTTCGCTTGGAACATTGCTTTCCAATATAACATCAGCCGGGATGTCACGGCTCAATTCGTTATACAAACATTCCACGAATGGTTTGTCAATTCCACCATTGATACAATCAGAAAGAATTTGCGAACAACAACTGGAAATCATAAGATTAAAATAGATGAGCAAATTATCAAACACCCAACCATATCAAACTGAGAAGAAAAGACATCAATAAAACAAATAAGGGAAATACTTATTTTCATAAATTGCGATATGATGTTAATGCAAACAGATTCTATAAAGTTGATGTTGAAATTGATCTCTTGTTAAATTATCCTTTTCAATCTTCCAAAATTTTGGTAATTCGACTAAATTGCCTAATTTTGTAAATTAAAGAAAATAAATTCATTATGAAGCAGGCTGATTACATCAAGCAAATAGCAAAATTTGCCTTAGCAAATGACAATGCTCGTTTGCGAGATTTGTTGTATCAGTATGTAGAATATTCTCAACAAAATAACAGAGGCAAATTTGCAACTGAAATCCTATCTATCATTAAAGATTCTGATAGAGAGAATTCATTGGGAAAGCTAAAAGAATATCGACTAAATAAGCATTTTGACTACAAAGCTGACGAGTATATTTTACAGACAGTAACGTCTTCATTTACAATGAAGGATTTAGTTTGTACGCAAGATGTTCGTGAGGAATTTGAATATTTTATCAAGGAAAGACAACAAACTGAGGCTCTTGTCCAAATGGATATTCCAGTATCCAATAAGATATTGCTTCATGGCCCATCAGGATGTGGAAAGACATTAAGTGCCTATGTATTAGCTGGCGAATTGAATCGTCCACTGATTATAGTCAATTTGGGTACAGTCATTTCATCGAGACTAGGAGAAACAAGCAAAAATCTCACTCAAATATTTAAGACTGCAGTTCAGGAAAAAGCTATTGTTTTGCTTGATGAGTTTGACAGCTTAGGGAAAATAAGAGATTACGATCAAGATCATGGCGAAATGAAACGGGTTGTAAATACCATATTACAACTATTTGATTTTGTAAGTCAAGATACTATCATCATTGCAGCTACTAATCAATTACAAATGATAGACGAAGCCCTTATTAGAAGGTTTGATTTATCTATTAAGATGGATTTACCAAACTCTGAACAGGTACATGCTCTTATCCAATATACGATTAAAGATCGGTTCGTCTTTGACGATGAACAAGTCAAAGAAAACATTATCAATAGCGAATGTAGAAATTTGTCCTACTACGTTATAAAACGCGCTTTGCTTAATGCAATCAAACGGAATATATTAGATGGATATAATGACAATATTATTCGAACTAATATTTGGAAAAAACTCTTAAACGATAAAAGGATTAGCTAATGCCAATCCTTTTATCGTTTAAATTTAAATTATAGTTCTGCTTCAAGAGCAGCCTGAGCAATAGCTTCCACTATATTGACTTGCTCCAAACTATCGTATAAACTGTTCCCATCCAATTCTGCAGAATGTTTTTGTTCAATCGTCAGCACAAATGAGAATGGATGATTTGTGCCTTCTAAATACTCACGACCTGTGCATCGAAAAATAATAGATATCTGATTACGAATCTTTTCGATTTCATCACGGCTAATATTTAAACTCATCTTCTGTACATTTGAGAACATTTTACTTGATACAGGGTAAAAATCATCAGACCATGAACCTACGCTAGACTTTATTGCCATTCTATCCTTATCGTCAGAGGCTCTTTTACTTGCATATTCCTCTGCATTCTTTCTTGGTTCATCATGATTCATACTATTTCCAAAGTTAAAAGCAATATGAATTGGGCAATAAGATAATACATCAGCCCGTTTAGGATTAAACTTATAGCAAAGTGTAGCAGTTAAAGTTAATAATACACCTTTCTTTGAGTATTGAAGTAAATAATTAGGGATATTCAGATTAACAACCTTGTGACTATCGAAAGCTATTGTATCTTCAATAACAAACGTACAACGATTATCGTCTGAATCTATACACTTAGAAATGTTAGGCACACCATGACCAGAAATATACTTGGATAATCGTTCTGCACTATACTTTTTGGATAAAAGAGTTTTCTCTTTACTATCAACATAGGGATATGAATTATTATCCAAAAATTTCAATTCATCGATAATCTCTTCGAGATAATACTTTTTAATCGGTTCTGCACTATTAATCATCAAAGCCTTCACTGATTGCATATTTATGTTAGGATATTTACTAACAATCTTAGCTGCAATATTAGCTGCTAATGGAGTTGCGTAACTCGTTCCAGAGTTTTGTTCTATTTTCAGGCCTGTTCCATCTATTCTCGGTGCTAAAACTAGCATGCGTGACTCAACATCCAATTGGTCACCACCAGGCATAACAATATCTGGCTTAAAGAGATTCTTATTTTTTTGGTTGTTCTTGAAACGAGTGCCATTAATCAACGAATTGTAGTCTATGTGGTATTTACGCGAATAATAAGCAGGAAACTCACACCCCAAACTCAATCCATGATTACCGTGATTAATATTATAACTTTCAGCAATAGCACCAACAGACATGTTGTTCATGCTTTCACTAGGTTCACAAAGATTCATACACTCGCCGTCGTGACACTCTGTTTCTTCTATCGAAATGAAGGGATTATAATAATGATTCGGATATTTCAGAAAACGCTTAACTCTTTCACTCGTATTAGGATTAGCAGCAACAATCTGCATATTCTTAATATCCTCTTCACTAAGATTACCAACGGAAATAAAAATCAGCAAATCATATATGTAGGCTAATTCGTCAAGTATATATGCATAAGTAGAAATATCCTCATTATAAAATTTTCCACGAACGGACATTGAAAGATTAAAGATACGAATGCCATAGTTTTGATGAGCTATAGTGATAGCCTCTTTTATGTCGGCGATGTTCACGAGTCCAGTTTCGCCTCTCTGTACTTTGATAGAAAAGATTTTGGCATCAGCATCAACTACGTTAGCATCCATGTTACGATAGAAGTTGTTTCCGAATGCAGCTAATGTTGCAACAGTTGTACCATGACTTGAATCGGACCTTAAATCAATCTCATACGGATGCGGGGTATTCTTATCAACTAAATCAAGTCCATCATGTTCCAATATGGGATCTAGTACGGCCAGTCTTTGAACACCTGTATCAATTACACCAATAATTGGTGCTCCTTCCAGCAAATTTAAAGTTGCATCTGACACCCTTTCCAAATCACCAAAAGTGTTAGGACGTACACGAGTAGTGTACAAAGATTGAATTCTTTGTATCACATCAAAATTATCCAATAAAATAGCCAAATCATCTTTAGAAATGAAGTTTATTTGGTATATTCCAGATTCTATCCTTTTATAAAGAATCTGCTTCTGATCTAAATACTCCTCCATTGCTTTCACTATAGCTTGATGTTTCATCGCTATTCTAGGTGAACTCTCCACCAACTCTAGAAGTACATCATGAGCATCATCGCTTGTAATACCAAAAGGCTTCATCGAATCACTATCCCAATAACTAAAACCGGCCATCAAAGTCAGTGGCTTATATTCTGTACTTTCGTTATTTTCTTCCGTTGAAAAGGAATCAATTTGAGTTATAAAAACATCATTAAATCGATCTTCGTCAACTATAGCGAATAGGACAGTCTGATTCATGTTGGAATAATTAAGCTCGGATAATCCATAGACTTGGCAATATTGTCTTGTTAAGGTGCTATCTGCAATTTTCAAAAAATCAATAGACAGCATATCAAAATGTTCACTTACCACATCTTGTCTCCGTAAGCTATGGCGTTCTTCTAAGGCTTGCTTAAAATTAATTCGGCAACGATGAAGCTTTTCTCTCTGCCGACAATAATTCTTTTCGTCTTCCGAAGTTTCTTCTTCATCATCTCTGCCTCTTGTTCGGTTAAACTTAAGGCAGATACCAAATTCGTTCTTTAAAAACAGATGACTTTTACCCATTGTATCGAACCATTTAATAAATACAAAACATTCTAAACTACAAAATTAGCAACATCTTTTAAAATAATACCATAAATTGCAGTTGATTTAGCACAAGAGACTCTTACGCATGGATAGAGGTCGTTTTACCACACCCATCTTAACACTGTTGATAAATGTTTTATTAAGGGGTGAGCAAGGATGGATGTGATATATTTTCACACATATGTGGATAAACACGTTAATATTAAAGCGCATCCTGTAATTTCCATCAATTTATTGTGTATTTCGGTAGTTAATGTTAAATTGCCACTCCAAATTGAAGAAAACTACATATTATTTCTTTTATTAAGATGTAATTTAGTAAATTTGTGTTCAACGTTAATTTATTAAATATGGAAAATCCCCAAAAACTAAATCGACTGAAAGCAGTTCTCGCAGACGCAGGTCAAACAAACAAGTGGCTTGCTGAGCAACTTGGCAAGGATCCTGTTACCGTCAGCAAATGGTGCACGAATACCTCACAACCAGACTTGCAGACGTTAGCAAAGATTTCAGATTTGCTTAAGGTTAATATTAGAGAACTTTTGGTTGAACGCAATAATTGATAAATGTTATGAGCAAAATATCAGAACACATATTTGGACTATACAGTCAATTGGTTGGAGACGAAATACAACCAATTGACGAAAATGTAGTTGATGAGGCGATGGGCGTAATCAATAAAATAAATGTCACAGATGATAATTCACTCTTTTATTTTCTATCTGCTATTAATTTACTCAATGCTGCTATTAAAACAGAAAAATATAAATCCAGATTGTTTTATGAATTCATAAAAACAAGAGTTTCTGCAGTTGCAGATTGTGTACTAAAGAATGCAACAAGTTTCTATGATTCAAAACTATATTATGATAAGAACCAAAAATGCCTGTATTTTGAAGTATACGGGGTTATTTTTAGTTTTCATCAAATAAAGGAGACAAAACAGATTTTGATAGTAGCTGCTAATAACCCACCTATCACATGGACTGGGGTTAGGTTACAAAGGATTGCCCAAAACATTTTTTTATTTGCAAAAGAACAATTAAATACTATTCAGATGCAAGATCAAAGTCCATCTATTGCCCCAATAAAAGAATCAAAAAATACGGAGTTATTGAACAAACTTGTCGAATGTCCAGATTGTGGAAAAAAAATATCAAAATCCGCATTTATTTGTCCTAATTGCGGCCATATTCCTCTGTACAATATTATAACTAATAGCTATAAGGTTGGCGACAAGGTTCAAATATCCTTTAACACAAATAAAGTGTCTGGTGAAATCGTTAACCTGACACCGGTTTTTGCAACAATCAAAAAAAGGGACGAAACTATAATAACGGTTCGTCAAACTTCCATAGATAGTATTCAAAATATTTTAACCACAACTGAGGTAGAAAATAATTTCAGAGATGCAGATAGTTTGTCTTCTCAGAAAGTGCTTGATATCTTTGATCTATTATTGTTAAAAATATTTCCAATTTTATCCATAAACAATAGGACGCTAATACCTACTAATGCAACTATCGTAGATATTAATGACAATGGTATAAATATAACAACTGATTCTGGATTATCGGAGACGTTAAGAGGGAATTTTGTCAATTTCAAGAAAAAAAGTTGCGCTCCTGGTTCTCGCTTATATTGCAACAGGATTAATGAGAATTCAACTATGTTTTCATTAATTGAAACATCATACCATGATGTAATGAATCTTTTTAGAAAAGCTCTTGTATATCGCAAAGGAGTTACAGCTAAAAGAAAAAAAACAATGCTTGCTGTTTTGAAGTTCATGATGGATGAAATGACTTCCAAAAAGGAAGCTTATATAGAAATAGAGAAATTCCAAAAAATTATCCTTTCGTATGTAGGAACAGATCCAGATATTTTTGATGATGAAGCGGAAGAATATGACAAATCAACCAATACCCCTGAAGATCAGTCTATAAAAGCCATCCATCCAACAAATGTAGAACTATACAAAACCGAGTCGGAAAAAATATTAGAGAATGGAGGCCTTCAACTAAAAGTAATGGGCAAGGTCGATTTAGATAGTATTCCATATAGTAAAAGAACAAGATTTCCAAAAATCATAGAGACTTCTCACACAGATAATGATTCATCGCAAAGAAAATTGGTTAAGCCTACAATTTTATTTTCAAATGAAGTAACGGCTTTCCTAAGCAAAAAAATGCCAAACTTGAACGAATCAAAGTGTAAGCAATTAGAGAAGGAACTGGATACTTTAATTCGAAATGGACAGAAAGAAGAATGTCTTAAACGTTCTTATCAAATTATAAACACAAGTCGTCCAACCCCTAAATACTTAAGAAGTTATCTTGATAGAATTGTGAATACAGAGATTGCATTAAATCATACAACTGAAGCTTTGCAATCCCTTGCATATCTTATTGTTCTAACTGAACAACAGAGTGACGTTAATGTAAATAGCATTGGCCATTTGTATATAACAATGGCAAGATTGTATCAGAAAGATAATAATAGAGAAGAGGCATTAAAAGCAATATTATATGCAGAAAGTGTTAAACCCAATAATAATGCCATCACAAAGCTAAAAGAGTCCATTCAAAGGATGGATTCCAATGATATCAATAATCCAGATTCTTCAAGCGATAGTATCAGCAAAATGCTTCTTGAGGATGTGTGCCAAGAGGCTAAACGGCAGGAACTACTTCCTTCGAATGAAATAATTCCTGCCGAACAACTGTTTGGTAGAGCTCAAAACAAACGCAATGACGACACGGAATCATTTGAGGGTAAGGCTCAGTTATTTTTAGAGGCAGCTGGTGCTTATTATAACACCAAACAGACATCTTCAATTATGTATAAGATTTCTGTTGCTAACTATGCAAGAATGAAAGGGCATGGAATGTATGCTCGATTTGCCAACTTAATAAGAAACAATACTGGTGAATTTGCAGAATTACAAGCTCTTTGTGATTGCGCTTGTAGCTATTATATTGAAGCTCTAGGTATATTTAATAGTTTAGGAGAGAAAAATCACCTCCAAGAATTACTATTAAAGTATTTACAATTACATTTCGTTATTTCGCAATTAGAAGGAGGAAAAACTCCCGACTCTGATTGGGAAGATTGGACTTTAAAGGCAAAATTGCAAGAAATTTTGTTTGGGGATAGCAATGAAGAACAAAAAGTGTTCTTCCGATCATGTATCGCAATAGGAGCATCATCTGAAAATTCGTGGAACACTTTAAGTGGTTCACCAGACGGACTTATGCCGATGTTCTCTGCTTTCAGAGATGATGATAATCTTAGAAAAAAATGTTGTAATCTAATTAATTCAATAGAAAATGCGAATGTTGACAGTAAATTAACTTCGGGTACATTCTTAAAGAGAATTATTCAGCATCGTCGAACAAGAATCACGAAACTTGAAACGTGTCTTCATGATTGCCTAGAATGGAAATTTGACCAATTTGACATAACAACTTTCGTTTCATTATGGAATTCGGTACTAGAGCACTCGGCCTTAATGACAAATACTGATACAAATTCTCAAAACATCGTTAAAGAGGTTCTAAATACTCTCGCTAATTATGCTGGACATAGAGAGAATGAAAGATATAGAAGCTTAGTTACATCTCAGCAAATTCTTCTCAATGGTCAGAAATCAATTACAGAAACGACCACAAATTATGGTAGAACATTCTTTTCTCACTTGTTTAACAATTGGCTGGAGGAAATCGGGCGACAAATCAAAGAAAAAGAAGCACGAACATTGCCTGTCTTGAGTATTTCTTGCGAACCTGCTTTTATCACTAAAGATCTTAGTGGTAATGGCTGTATCAGCATTGTTGTAACAAATAATGGTGACTCTACTGCTGAATCTTTCGTTGTTACCGCATCAATTAATGGCAAAAAATACAGTATAACTCATAATGAAGAGTTATCCGCAGGAGATTGCTGTGGAGAGAGATTTATTTCTCCTGACTTCTATGAAATCATATCTGCCAATGTGAAGTTCGATTTAGTAGCTAAATATCAAGGTAAGGAATTACAACCAAGAGAATATGAAGCTACATATGAAGTGGAAAATGAGGATGTGCTGTCGGACGAAATTGATATTCCTTGGACAATATCCAACACTCCAGAGGAACACATATTTAAAGGTCGCGAGAAAGAGTTGAGGACATTGATCGATCACTATTTGTCAAAAGATCGTTCTTTGACTTATATTCTTTATGGATTAACTCGTACAGGTAAATCTTCAATTTTGGATTATCTGAGAAATCGAATTGATGGTCAGATATTAAAAGAAGACTCTTCTAAACACATTTTAGCTTTCAAATGGTATTTAAACGAATTCCCATACAAGAATTCGACCTCTGCCCAATTTTGGACTTGGGCTTTGGAAACGAATATATATGACAAGTTAACAGATGAATTGGCCGATAAAGTTGAAGCAGCCTATGGTGAAGATGGTCTTCCTCCTGCAGAAAGTCTTTCGCAAATTGATTTTTGTAAGGTAATCGATGTCCTTAACGAGAATAATGTTATTCCGCTTGTTACAATAGACGAGTTCTCATTTGTTCGACTTATGCTCAAGGAGGGTTTAATAGATGCGACATTTATTTCTACATTAAGAAATTTGGCGTTGACTGGAAAAGCTTGCTTTGTTTACTCTGGTACCTACGATATAAAGGAACTTCCAAAGGAAAAAGAGTATATTGCAGGTCAAATGAATAATACTTTGCCAATGCCTATTAACCAAATTGAGGAGCAATATGCAAATGAATTAATCGATGCATGTCCTAAAATAATATTTGACGAAAGGGCAAAAGCTTATATCCGCGCTTTGTCTGGTTGTGTGCCATATTGGATTCAATGGATATGCTTAGCATGTGGTAAGTATGCTGTCGCTAGCAAACATAGACATTTAGGATTCAATGAGGTTAATGATGTGGTTAGAGTATTAACCGGTGAAGTACAACCTGGTAAAGGAGATACTTGGGAGTCTTTGGATGAAACTAATTTCCATAATAATCAGATTGATCCGGAAAATATTGCCGAGCATCAATTGATTTCATCTATTTCCTACCTTAATAGAGAAAGTACTCAAATTGAACGCGGCATAAGTATGGATGAACTTAAACGCTTATGGGATAAGTATTCTGTAAATGAAGAAAGACGACTCAATATGACAAGAGCTTTGGTGAGTTTAAAAGATAAGAAGATACTATATTCATTTACAGATGAAGGTAGAGAGGTGTATCGTTTGAGCGTTGACTTGTTTAGACGTTGGTGGTTTGTTCACCATAGAGATTTAGATTTAGAATTTTCACTTTAACAATCAATAATATGGAACCTTTCATTGTAGGTATTGATATTACCTCTACAAAAGATTTGTTTGGTAGAAATAGAGAAATCGAGACATTGATTTCATGTGCCAAAAGAAAAGGAAACGCAGGAATAATTGGCGCCAGACGTTTTGGTAAGACTTGCTTAATGAAGTCTTTGGAAACATATTTGGTTAACAATAGTAGTATTGGGGCTTACCCTTTGTATTTTGATGTAAAAACTCAATGTGGAGTTAAGAAAAATACTCCTGCTGTATATAGATCTATGGCTTCGCTTCTTGCATCAAAAATGTGTTTGGATAATTTGTTGCCAGAAGGGGAGCTGAAAATATCTAGAAGATGTTCTTTAGATATTTCTTGCGATGAACTCGACATGCGAGTACAAATGGAAGAATGGAATCCTGAATATCAAAAGCAAGTGCTATTTACACTTGCAAACAGCCTTGCAAAGAACAACAAATATTTGTTGTTGCTTCTTGATGAAATTGATTATCTCCTTTTAGAGGCATTTGATACTCCGTCTGACTTTTCAAGAATAAGAGGTGCTGCTACTTCTCCAGAGTCTAATCTGAAATTTTGGATTGCCGGAACCTCAACATGGAGTGCAATATGCACGAGTGTAGGCTCTCCAGAACTTAATTGTGGATTGGAGAATGTGACGATTACTTCAACATCAAAGGAGGACTTCACCTCTCTTTGGCAACATGAATGCTCTTTGATTGAAGAAACTTTCTTAAGACAACAGTATTTGGATTTATTGTCTCCTTTGTTTCAGAAGACAGGAGGCGTTCCATATTATGCTAAGTTTGTAGCTTCTCATATGTATACCAATAGAAAGGTTGCTCTGCCTGAATATGATGTAATTCGAGATTATTTATGTGAGATAATTAATAATCGGTTTGTATCTGAAGCAGAGCGTTCCACAATGTTCTTACTTTCAAAAGGACCTAAGAATTTTGAAGGAACTATACCAGACGGAATAACGAGTTTAAGGTCTAAGGGTCTTGTAAATAGCATTTCTGAATCGACCTTTTATTTGCCGATTGGGTATTTGGAAGATTATTTGCGTGCATGTAGCCATGACAAGGAAGTTGTGGATGTTGATTCCATAGAGCAAGAAGAACTAAATGAGCTAGTAGGTCAAATAGAAAGATTGCGAGTTGGCGTAAATAAACGGTATATTAATGTTCATGAGGTATTTATTCCTTCTCACGAAGATCCAATCGAATTTGGAATCTTAAGAAAGCGATGCTATGATGAAGCTTCAATGGATGCATTTTCGGGATCGTTGTATAAATTATACTATGAAGGAAGTAATAACGGAAACAATCTTCCTGATAAATCGTCCGAATTCGCTAATTTAACTCGTGCATTAAGGCATCTATATAATCATAGAGAATGTGTTCCTTCGACAATGCCGGAGGAGCGTTTATTGATGATTGTCAATAATGGTAGTCGCCCGATTTATGATTATGAGTTCGCGAAGATGCAAGTTAGAATTCTACAATTATGTCGAGATGAATTATGTGGCATGCAAGTTCCAACTTCTCCTTCTCGCACTAATACAAATACCTTTACAACTGGGTCGGACAGCAGTTCTGCTTTAAGAGGAAAAATTAATGGTGACAGAAACAGAATTCTTGTAGATAATCATCCTGTATACATTATTGACAATAGAAAGGGATTTGCACCAAACAATTCCCCTCGAGAATACGACTATTCTGAAAGAGAGGAGGTTTTGTTTGAATTAAAAGAAGGAACGAATCCAAAAACGGGAAAGCCTATCTTTTTTGCAATAAACGTAAGACCGGCAAATGATTAATAATCATGCAACGCAAGAACCTCTTTGACGGAGATAGCTATAAGGCACAATTTGCTTTGATAACCTATCGGTGGCTTATGAGTCACCGATGGGTTAGTTATGCAGATATCATGGCTGATTATATTGGTGTGACAACAAAAGAACTTCCTGCTAATTTGTCAAATTGCGATGGGTATGGCGAGTTGAAGAAGGTGGTTGGCACACTAAAGAAAGCTATAGCCGATAAGCTTGAAAAGGACGTTGGCGAATGCTTTGAGGAAGAAGGCAACAACCGCAATAAGCGCTTTCGATACGTTGGTAAGGATGATGATCCACTTGCAGACATGCGTAATGCCAAGGTCATCAATAATCTTCGTCAGTACTGGAAGTTTTGCCAGGACTCTGCTGGATTCTTCCCTAAATCGTGGTTGGAGTACTTCTTCCATGATTGTCAGGATTTGCTCGACATGAAGGCTAAGCGCCGGAAAGGTGAGCAGGTGATAAGTTCAAGCCTTGACCGAATATTAACCAATATAGAATATCTCCCTCAGCTCTATGAAGCTATTACCAACAAAACGGTGATGGAGATAGAATATAAGCCATACGACAATGAACAAGTAACCTTACTATTTCATCCGCATTACTTGAAAGAGTACAATGGACGATGGCATTTATTCGGTCATGCAGAAGGTAGAGAACCGGAATTCGGGTACAACATTGCTCTTGACCGCATACAAGAGAAACCTCGTGAGAGGAGTAAGGTGGACTATGTTCCTGCACCGGAGCACTATTATGATGAGTTCTTCAAGGACATCGTGGGCGTGAGCCACATGAAGGAGCACCCGAACAAAGAACACATCGTTATACGCGCGCACGAACATTATATATTTAAATTAATAGACACAAAGCCTCTGCATCATTCATACGAGGTTGTGAAGCCTTACGGATTATACGAAGATGGAGAGTATGCTGAGTTCTCTGTTGATGTAGAGATGAACAACGAGTTTATTGGTCGTGTTCTCCAGATGGGTGCAGGACTCGAAGTTATGTCACCGCCAAGGATACGTAAGATCTTCGCGACAAGAGTGAAAGACATAGTTTCACACTACCTTGAACCTGGAGAGAAACTTCAACGAATGGTTCCAAATACGGAGGAACCATTAGAATCATAAGTTCTTGATTTTATCACAAGAATAGTTATTACCTTTGCAGAGTCAAACTTCGAAAACCGCCACGAAGTTGACGCTGCAATTCGTTGGTGGAAACCTAAAACTGATCGCAAATGGAAACACAGCAATCTCCAAAAACAGAAACGCCCATGACAGAGAAAGATCGTTGGTTGCTCGCAGCAGCTATCTGCTCGGCAATCGGTACTGCTATTACTGTTTTTTCGCAGGAAAGAAGTAGTTGATCAGAGAGACAATGGTTCCAAAATGAGAGGAACTATTGTTCAGATGTAGATACTAATTGAAAAGTGCGCTGTATTCTAATTGAAAAGAGCTCCATCCATAACTTGTTACAAAATTACTATAAGTTTAAAATATTCATTTATC
>QWCB01006864.1_pt1 | contig 16041 bp, 14 predicted proteins | sample 1972511 | NCBI WGS metagenome assembly QWCB01 (sample SAMN09866719, study PRJNA288562) | Human gut metagenome isolate term5_stool, whole genome shotgun sequencing... | isolation source: gut | host: Homo sapiens | place: USA: California
GGGTGAACCGACTAAAGAAGAGTTGAAAGCAATTCATAAGCTGATTAAAAAGGTAACCGGAGATATTGAAACTTTCTCTTACAACACTTCTATCAGTGCGTTCATGATTTGTGTAAACGAACTTACTTCATTGAAATGTCGCAATAAAGAGGTATTGAGCAATCTCATCATCCTGTTAGCTCCGTTCGCTCCACATTATGCAGAAGAACTTTGGGAAGCTTTGGGAAATACCACCAGCGTATGCGATGCACAATGGCCTGCATTCAATGAAGATTACCTGAAAGAAGACACTGTAAAATACACTATCTCTTTCAATGGCAAAGCACGTTTCACCATGGATTTCGCCGCTGATGCTGATAACAATACCATTCAGACAACAGTTATGGCAGATGAACAAGCCCAGAAATGGATTGAAGGCAAAACCCCGAAAAAGGTAATCATCGTTCCAAAAAAAATTGTAAACATCGTATTATAATCGATACTATCCTTGAGGTGTGTCAAAAGCAGTAACTTTTGACACACCTTTCTACTTACATTAAAAACAATCCTCATTACCATGGACCAAATATTAAAAATCAAACTAGGCAGAGAGGTAAAAGACTATTTATCCATTACCTTCGGACTGATTTGCTATGCACTGGGATGGGCGGCTTTCTTACTGCCTTATCAAATAACTACAGGCGGAGTAACCGGTATTTCAGCCATTATATATTATGTTACAGGCATTGAAATCCAGGTTTCTTATTTTATTATCAACGCTGTTTTTTTAGGTTTCGCATTAAAGATACTAGGACCTAAATTCAGCCTTAAAACCATTTATGCCATCTTTATGCTGACATTCCTATTATGGCTCTTTCAAGCATTATTGAAAAACCCGGATGGTACACTGCCGCAATTGTTAGGACCGGGACAAGAATTCATGGCTTGTGTAGTAGGTGCCGGCTTGCTGGGATTTGGTATCGGCATTGTTTTCTGCAATAATGGAAGTACCGGCGGAACGGATATCATTGCCTGGATTATCAATAAATATAAAGATGTAACCCTTGGCCGCATGATGATGTATTGTGATATTGTCATCATATCCTCCTGTTATTTCATATTCCATGACTGGAAACGGGTGTTGTTTGGTTTCTGCGTATTGTTTATTATGAGCATTGTGATTGATTATGTTATAAACAGTTCACGCCAATCCGTACAGTTCCTTATTTTCTCGCGTAAACATGATGAAATAGCCGAAGGAATCACCAAACAAATAGATCGTGGAGTTACCTTATTGGATGGTACAGGATGGTATAGCAAACAAGGAATCAAGGTCGTAGTGGTACTGGCAAAGAAAAGCCAGTCACTGGATATATTCCGATTGGTGAAAGATATTGATCCCAATGCATTTATATCACAAAGTAATGTGGTAGGAGTGTATGGCGAAGGATTCGACAAACTAAAAATAAAGTAACTAAAAAATAATCTCTTCCATTGCTTCACTGTTTCTGCATTGAAAAACAGAACGATGAAGCAATGATAAGATTACTACATATCGGTTAATCTATTTTCTCAAATTTCTATTTTATACAATATATGTCTGCATAACCAATGCTCTTGTTCCACCAAAGGATGATCGAACTCTTTTTCAAAATGCATTCCTATTTTCTGCATGACCCGTTCAGAGCGTTTATTGGGTATGGCAGTGAACGAATATACCGTTTTAAAAGGTAAATTATCACTCGCATAATCCAGACAGGCAGAAGCGGCTTCTGTGGCATATCCCTTTCCCCATGCATCCCGGCACAACCGCCAGCCTATTTCCACTCCGGGAGTAAAATCCGACTCGAAAGCAATATTATGAAAACCCACATAGCCTAGAAAATTCTGAGTTTCTTTACATTCTACAGCATACAAACCATAACCATATTCTTCAAATTCTTTCCGGATACGACAATAAAAAGCCATCGTCTCTTCCTCTGTCAAAGTAGTGAGAAAGAATTCCATTACTTCTTTATCACTGTTCATACGGACAAACGGAAGAATATCTTCTTCCTTCCAGTCCCGTAACAACAAATGAGGAGTTTCTATATATACCATACTATCAAGTATCAAATGATACCAACAAAAATAATCAAAAATTGAAAATACACATAGCAAACAAATTACTATTTACCTTTTCACCTATATTATTCTGTCAGGAATTATCTTACTTTGGTTCATTCTCAGTATCTTTGCATTCAATTAATATGATATAAAATGAAAAAGAAATTAGTATTTGCTACAAACAATGCTCATAAACTGGATGAAATATCCTCCATTCTAGGAGAAAAAGTTGAATTATTGAGTTTGAAAGATATCCATTGCCATGTTGATATCCCCGAAACTGCTGATACGTTGGAAGGCAATGCGATGCTGAAAGCGGAGTATATTTATAAAAACTACGGTTTAGACTGTTTTGCCGACGATACAGGCCTGGAAGTGGAAGCTTTGAATGGTGCTCCGGGTGTTTATTCCGCCCGTTATGCCGGAGGCGAAGGACACAATGCGGAAGCCAATATGCAAAAATTATTGCAGAATATGCAGGGAGTGCAAAATAGAAAAGCACAATTCCGCACAGCTATCTGCCTGATTCTGGATGGAAAGAAGCATTTGTTCGAAGGAATTGTAAAAGGTGAGATTATCAAAGAAAAACGAGGTTCGTCAGGTTTCGGATACGACCCTATCTTTGTGCCCGAAGGATATACTAAAACTTTTGCCGAACTAGGCAATGAGACGAAAAACAAAATCAGTCACCGTGCGCTGGCCGTAGAGAAACTTTGCCGGTTTCTGAAGGCGTAACTATATAAATTAGTTATATCATTTGTTTACCTCTATTGAGCCTCATAAAAACAAGTATTCTGTTTTCCTTTGAAAACAATTTTGACGGAATAATGATTTCCATGAGAACCATTATTCCGTCAAAACAAATCTTTAATGAAACAGAAATGTCACTCCTATTCCGATGATAAATCCTTTCCAGAAGAATTCCCCTTTACTTTTAAGAATAACAGAAACGTCTTTTATTAACCACATCTTGTTATCTTTTACAAAAGTCATAATCCCAGTTTCTCGGAGATCTCCAGCATCTTCTTAATCGGTTTCACCGCTTCCTTGGCCACAGCTTCATCCACTGTCACTTCCGGCCATTCATACTTTAACGTATTGTACAGCTTCTCCAGCGTATTCAGACGCATGAAATTACATTCATTGCAAGCGCAGGTACTGTCTTCGGGAGGAGCGGGAATAAAGTTCTTCTCAGGACATTTCTTACGCATCTCGTGCAAAATACCGCTTTCCGTAGCCACAATAAAGTCTTTTTTGTCACTGGCAATGGCATATTTCAACAATCCTGCCGTAGAAGCAACCTTGTCGGCCAGTTTGGAAACGGCTCCTTTACATTCGGGATGAACCAGAACAGCAGCGTCAGGATACTGTTTTTTCAACTCCAGTATTTTCTCCACAGAGAACTGTTCGTGCACATGGCAGGCACCATCCCAAAGCAACATATTGCGTCCTGTAATCGAATTGATATAATTACCCAAATTTCTATCCGGACCGAAAATAATCTTTTCATCTGCCGGAAAACTTTCTACGATCTGCTTGGCATTAGTAGAAGTGACCACCACATCGGTCACCGCTTTAACAGCCGCTGTAGTGTTAACATACGAAATCACTGTATAATCCGGATGCTCTTGGACAAATTTAGCAAACTCATCAGCAGGACAACTGTCGGCCAATGAACAGCCTGCATTCAAATCCGGTACCAGCACTTTTTTATCAGGACAAAGAATCTTAGCCGTTTCACCCATAAAGTGGACACCACACATCACAATGATATCCGCATCCGTTTTAGCCGCCCATTGTGCCAGCGCCAAGCTGTCACCTACAAAGTCGGCAATATCTTGTATTTCGCCCGACTGGTAATAGTGACCTAGGATAAGCGCATTCTTTTCCTTACGCAACTTATCAATTTCAGTTTTCAAATCCAGAGTTTTGTCTACCGGTTCGGTAACATACCCTTTTTTCAACCATTTCTCTTTATTCATTATATCTATATTTTTTCTCCTTCTTTCAAAAAAAGAAATATGGGTATTGATAATATGCAAAGTTAAAAACTTTATGGTTATGACCACCCAAAATAGTGATTTTTATTTCCCCGACTTCAATGTACCTGCATTGCTATCTTCGTTATTCACACGTTTCTGCATGGTTTCATACTTACGTCCAAAACTGATATTCCATGATACTTTTACCACAAACAGGCGGCAGCTCTCTTTCACATACCACCAATTCTTAGAAGGAGCCACTTTACTGAACATTTCTCCTCCCATTCTGTAATTATCAACAAATGGATTCAAAGTCATCATCCCGATATTCAAACGCTTGTATCGATAGGACAATCCCAAAGTATGAAAACTTTCCCCGTATGACAACGTTTCCCCATAGAAATTATTCCGATGATTTTCCATTTGAAAGAATCCGGACCATCTTTTATAAGATGCCATCACTTCGGCCCTGTAATACCAATTGGTATATGTATGATGATAATCCAAGCCACGACTATCATAATAATTTATACCGGTGGAAAAAGAAAAAGTCAAAATATCTTTCAGAGGACCGAGTTTCAATTCCAACTCAGGATTCAATTTCTGCCAACTTAACTGATTGGCATTGGTACGGACAAAACTGTTATTCTTATCTCGTATGGTTTCTTCCATGATAGGCCTGTGCTGATACTGATACGACAAATGAAAATTACCACTAAACAAACCTTTCCGGAAATCTGCCTCCAACTCATTTTTATATACTGTGAATATCTTTAATTCCGGATTTCCGCTTCTCACCTGTAAAGAGTCAATTAATTGTCTCACATTTCCCATATCGGACAAACCGGGCGATTTACGTGAAATCTGTCCCCGGTAACGGACAAAGACATTATCTGAAAATTGATATCCCAATCTCAAACGGGGCAATAACGAATACCTGTTATATCCTTCCTCTTTCTGTTTGAATCGGGAATAACTGCCTTGCAGTCCAAAAGAATAATTGAAACGATCCATTTTCCCACTGTATTCCACATAAGCTGTCGCATGGGTTTCATGCATCTTTGTTTCAGATGACTCGTTTCCACCATAGGTATTATCCGCCAGACTTTGCTGATATTTCACTCCTGCACTCAATCTGCTCTTCTTGGTTACTTTCCTTTCATAAATACCCTCTCCTATAAATGAGTATTTATTTCCCGATACGGTAGAATAAATATCAGTCAGCGGTTCATTACTCTTCCCCTCCGTATAACTCCTGTCACTTTGAGTGTCAATATATGTAGTCACAGCATTGATAATCAATGACTGGTCATTGTTCAGTTTACATTGAAAATACAAGTCCACCGACGGACGGGAAGTCCGGCCCGTACTATGTTCTTTCATCATCAAAATTTCTTCAGGCTTCTCCCAAATATACAGACTGCTTTGGTTATTCTGCTTGTTCTTATTAAAAGCCCACCGTACAGTGGAATTAAAGAACCATTTCCCCTGATCCTGAAAACTATAATTCAATCCTATATTATACCCATAAGTGGAAATTCTACTCGGAATACCATCTTCCACCCGTGTAAAGGAAGAACCATCCTCATAGCGGAAAGTTTCCCAATTATTACGCCAATAATTATCTACCGAACGATAAACATTATTATAATTCAAACCGAATTCTGACTTTTTATGGTTTATCTTCACTATAAAATTATTGTTTCCAAAAAGTACGTGCGGAGAATCCTGCGCATCCAAAGCCACATATCCACCGGTTTCATGCCGTCTTACAATGTAATCAATCACAGCAGCCGTATGATCCCCATATCGCAAACCGGGAGCATCATGATATTCTATACGAATCACATCTTCAGTACGAAGGACCAATATATCCTGTATCTCGGCATTTACTCCATTTATCCGTAACTGTACATCCCCTTCACCGGAGGATGTTACCTTGTTACGCATTTGATCCACTTGTATTCTGCTCAGCTTCATCTGCTGCAATAACGACAGACCATTGCCGGCCGATTTTAACTGATGTGCTGTAGGAAGGATAATTTTCCTGTCGGCGGCATTTATCACACTGGCTCCCGTTACCACCACTTCCTTTAACAGGATCGATTCCGGCGATATCATGATAACGCCTAAATCCTTAGAAACAGCTAAATGATCCAATGATATAATCCGGGAGGTATATCCCATACCGGAAATACAAAGCAGATAACTTCCAGCTTGGATATTCTCCATCATGAACCTTCCTTTACTGTCGGTTACTCCTCCGGCTATAAATATAGAATCCTTTGTCTGCAATACGACATTCGCAAATTCCACCGCTTCATTTTCTGAAACTACTTTTCCTTTAACCTGTACAGTTTGAGCAAAAAGTATGCAGCACATACACAAAAGTGATGTGGCAACCAATATTCTTTTTATCATATTCTTTATCTTAGTGCATTAGTTAATAAAAAGACCGCGATCTTCTACCTTTTATTTCTGTTACTTAGACGCAGGAAATTACTACAGGTTACATTTCAAGAAACACAATGAACAGTTACCAACAATTTCTTTGTATCTATTATATCTATTTTTTTTCTCCTTCTTTCAAAAAAAAGAAATATGGTATTAATAATAGGCTGTTTATATTGTTAGTAAAAAAGAGTTCTTTCTCTTGTCTGATAAGTTATTTATATATAATACCAAGATATGAATAAATAATCAACCGGCTTAAATACTGATAATACAGGTTTTACTTATTCTATTAACATATTGTTGATAAGAATATGAGTTAAAAACTTTATGGTTATGAACGCCTGAAATAGTGATTAAATTGTGTTGATATTGATTGTTTAAGTTATGTGATTAATTTTTGGATTGTTGATTTTAAGTGTACATTATACCATTATTTGAAATATGCAAGAAATACTTTTGAAATGATATCCTCATCCTTTTTACATGTTTTCAACCGTTATCAACAGGGGGATGTGAATTAGACTGTAGACGAATTCAAGAAAGCCGATAAGTTGCCTTTAGCAGTGGTGCTGGATGAAGTACGCAGTTTACACAACATAGGGTCAGTGTTTCGCACATCGGATGCATTTTTGGTAGATTGCATTTATTTATGTGGTATTACAGCCACTCCTCCCCATCCCGAAATGCATAAAACAGCTTTAGGAGCTGAGAATTCGGTGGAGTGGAGATATAAAAAGAATACGCTTGATGCCGTTCAGGAACTTCATGATCAAGGGTTTACCGTATTGGCTATCGAACAGGTGGAAGGCAGTACTTTGCTGGACAAACTGGAACTGGATGCCGATAAAAAATATGCCATCGTAATGGGAAATGAAGTGAAAGGGGTACAGCAGGAAGTGGTCAATGCTTGCGACGGTTGTGTTGAGATTCCCCAATACGGCACAAAACATTCGTTGAATGTATCGGTTACCACAGGAATTATTTTATGGGAGTTTGCCAATAAATTAATGAAATTCAGATAATAAGAGTAAAATTCAAACAGTAGGAATCAGTTAGATTTGTCCGTTTTCAACTAACAATACCCATAAGAGGAAGAATCCGTTTGACGGTTTACTAACTTTATCAACAGTTTACCCTGTGAAAAGGTTAATTTCTTCATAATCGGTGTATATTGCTCTTTTAGTCCCTTCTCTACGAGTTTCAGGTGCTTTTCCCTGGCTTTTTTGTCAGGCAGTGTTTCTATATATTCGTAAGTTTCTATCACAGCACGGTTAATTTCACGGGCTAATGGCAGGGTTTTCTTCACATTCCTTACCAAGCGGTAGTATTCCCGTCTTTCTTTTTCGTTTTTGAATTTTAATGGTCTGAAAATGTATACATTAGGTAACTGTACAGCTGGAATAGTATCTCCTTTGTATACACATACAGGTACCATGTATCCGTTTATAGTAGTCGTTTGTTGCTGGGAATAAGCAGCAGCGGCTATAAAGGAAAAAAACAATGCTATAAAGAGTTTCCTTTTCATCTTGGTGCAAAAGTAGCAAGAAATATGATTACTCTGTATAGTGGATAAAACTATTTAACTTAAAACACGCCAATGAATTACAAAATGAACAGGTTGTTAAGAGTAATGTTAATTATCTGTATTACAATACTTTTATCGGTGCATAACCTGTGTGCGCAGGAAGTATGGGAAGAACTGGCAGAGCAATTGATGGATGAAGATGAAAACAGTTCGTTTCAATGGGATACTCACTTTGAGGAGCTTTCCGAATTACGTGAAAATCCCATCAATATCAATACAGCAACTAAAGAGCAACTGGAACGTTTTCCATTTCTCTCTGACCAACTGGTAGAGAATATATTGTATTATCTGTACAAATATGGTCCTATGCTTACCCGCAATGAGTTATGGATGATTGAAGATATTGACAGGCAGACTATTCACTATTTACTACCCTTTATTTGCTTTGAAACTCCTGAAAAAGAGCAATATAAACCAAATATAAAGCGAATATTGAAATACGGTAAACAAGAGTTATCAACACGTGTCGATATTCCTTTTTATACGAAGGCCGGGTATCAACAGTACCCGGCAGAAACTTTAAAAAAGAATCCGAACAAACAGTATTTGGGATATGGATATTATCATAATCTGCGATATAGTTTTCATTATCGGGATCAGATTTATGCAGGAATTACTGCTGAAAAGGATGCAGGAGAACCTTTCTTTACCGGACAAAATAAAAAAGGTTATGATTTTTATTCACTATACTTGTTAATTCGTAATATAGGTCATATCAAGACTTTAGCTCTTGGTAATTACCGTGTCAGCTATGGTTATGGACTAGTTATCAACACTGATTTCGGGATGGGAAAAACAGCTACACTCTCTACTTTGGGAAATAAGAGCCGGGGCATACGCAAGCATTCTTCTACCGATGAATATAACTATTTTCAAGGAATGGCAGTCAGCTATAAGTTGGCGAAAAGATGGACATTGGATGGTTTCTATTCTTATCGGAAGATGGATGGTATTGTTGATAACCAGTTTATAAGATCGTTGAAAAAAGATGGATATCATCGGTTGTATCGTGAGTTTGAGAAGAAAAATACATTAACTAATCAGTTGGTTGGCAGTAATTTAAATTATAATGGAAAGTACTGTGAGTTAGGATTAACAGCTGTTTATAATGTTTTCAACAAGCCGTTGAATCCTGAGAAGAAGTACTATAATATTTATTATCCCCGTGGAAAGGACTTTTATAATGTGGGAGGAGATTATAAATTCTTTTGGAAACGCTTCTCTTTATTGGGTGAAACGGCTATAGACAAATGTGGTACTTGGGCAACCATGAATATGTTACGTTATTCACCGAAAGGAGGAACACAGTTAATAGTTATGAACAGGTATTATGATGCCAAATATCAATCGGTTTATGCTCGTTCTATAGGAGAGGGAAGTACGGTACAAAATGAGAGTGGATTTTATATAGGATTGGAAACCAGTATTTTAAAGTATATAAAAATGACTTGTTATGGTGATTTTTTCTATTTCCCTTGGAAGAAATATTTAGTAAGCAAAGCAGGAACCAAAGGATTGGATGGATTACTCCAATTAAGTTATTCACCTACTTATGAACTGGAAATGTTTATAAGATATCGTTATAAAAAGAAGGAAAAGGACTTCACTGCTGCGGATAAAACCAAGCAAACTATTCCATCTATTCAGCAGAAATGCCGATACCAATTGAATTATAGCGTGAAAGATAAACTGACATTGAAAACCATAGCGGATTATGTACGCATCAACTTTCGTGGGCAATCTGCTTCCAATGGTTTTCTGGTTTCTCAAAGTGCTGCTTATACATTTCATTTGCTTCCTCTTCAGCTTGATTTGAGTGCCGCATGGTTTAATACGGATGACTATAATTCCCGTCTTACTATCTATGAAAAGAGTGTGCTCTATGCTTTTTCCATGCCTTCATTCTATTATAAAGGTATGCGTGTGGCAGTGAACGCCCGTTATGAATTGAATAAACACATTATCTTGCAGGCCAAGTACGGAACTACCCATTATTTCAATCGGGATAAGATAAGTTCCGCTTTGGAGGAAATTGACGGCAGTACAAAGAGTGACCTTTATTTGCAGTTGAGACTGAAATTTTGAAAAACATTCTGTATTTTTGTACTGTTATCAACTGAAAAAAGAACTATGTCAACAGTCATTTATCCTTCTCCCATCTTCGGTCCGGTACATAGTCGTCGTTTGGGAGTGTCTTTAGGAATCAATCTTCTTCCTGAAGATGGTAAATTTTGTACCTTCGATTGCATTTATTGCGAATGTGGTTTTAATGAAGATCATCGTCCCCAAAAGAAACTGCCTACTCGCGAGCAGGTTCGTGAGGCTTTGGAAGCCCGTTTGATTGATATGCAGCAAAATGGTCCTAAACCGGATGTGCTGACTTTTGCCGGTAATGGCGAACCGACGGCTCATCCTCACTTTGCAGGAATTATGCATTGAATAAGATAGATAATAATATATTGAAGCTGGATACTATTGATACGGATTATATTCGATTGACAGACCGCCCGACCGGGCACTATGATGTGCGGAAAATTATAAAAGGGATGAAAGCTTTCAAAGGTAATCTGATTATTCAGACCATGTTCATGAAAGGTAAATATCAAGGGCAGGATGTGGATAATACTTCAGATCGGTATGTGCTGCCCTGGCTGGAAACGGTGAAAGAGATTGCTCCCCGTCAGGTGATGATTTACACCATCGACCGTGAAACGCCCGATCATGATTTGGAAAAGGCTACTCATGAGGAATTGGACAGAATAGGAAAATTGATAAAGGATTCCGGCATTCCGGTATCGGTCTCGTATTGAGAAAAAAGTAAGTTGACTTCAAAGGGCAAGTAAGTTGACTTACTTTGCCGATGAAGTGAGCTTACTTTGCTCATGAACATATCTTACTTTTTCAGGTCACTATTAAAACATATAATTTATTCCTGGATATTTTTCAAAGACTGGAGATACGTTGTTTCACATACTTGCAATTGAATGGATTTGAATAATAATGGAATATACTTCTATCCCTGATTATAATGATGGAAGCTTTAATCTTTATCAGAACGAACTGATGAACTTTTTCATCTTTCTGACCAAGGTACATCCAGCTTTTATTCTTGACAAGTCATTGAAAGCTTAATGCTGTCTGTTTGTTCTGTCCGCTTGCGATGAGCTTTGTGATATGAATAAATAACATCACTTTAGCCGATTTCCAGCTGAGAATTAATGAATTGTTAGTTCTTTTGCAGGATGCCCATACTTTTGTGAATATAGAACCGTTGTCGCTATATCCATTTTCTGTCCGCTATTTTAACGGGAATTTTTATTTATACTCCATTTTTTGGAACACATGATTCAGGATATGAATCAAAGGGGAGTTTCTTTGCTGGTTGTTGATATGCGGTATAATGGGGGAGGTAACAGCCTTTTAGGAAATATGCTGTTGGAGGCATTGAATATTCATTTATCTATTTCCATAAGCTATGGAAATACAACAAACACGAAGAAAGCACTTGGCTATATGGCAGGAAGGGCTTAGGGATGCGGATAAGGTCTTTTAATGATAAATCTGATTTCAAGATTTTAAAACACCAGTGAGGAGTATGGGGGCATTTTACACTTATTTACTGAAAAAAGGATATTGGCTTTCTATTCCTGTCCTTCATTAGCAGAATAGAATCAAAAAGGAGAGCATTTATTTTAGTCCATAATGCTCTCCTTTCTTATTTTATTTTTCTATAATAGCCTTTGCTTTCTCCAAAGCCACATTGATATTAGGACAGATATTTTCTTTTCCCAGCAGTTCATTAAATCCTGATTTTTCAAGAATTTGATGCACTTTTTCATTCACTCCCGAAAGCACAATCTGAATATTTTCTTTCTTAGACATTTCGCATAGATTAGTCAGGTTGTGAATACCGGTAGAATCAATGAATGGTACTTTACGCATACGTACGATCCGTACTTTGGGACGGTCGCCCAGTTCGGACATGATTTCCTCAAACTTGGTAGCGATACCAAAGAAGTAGGGACCGTTGATTTCATATACTTCCACACGGTCAAATCGAAAATAACAGTCAAGAAGAAAGTGATCAACAATACGGTGACGTCTGATTTCGGATTCTTCAGCAACGCTTTGAAAGTACGCCAGCCGCTCATGTTATAGGAAACAATCACCAATACACCTGCCAGACAGGCCATCGGGATATATTGTGCCAGAGGCATCAGAAACAAGAGAATCAGCAACAGAATGACTGCATGAATGATACCTGCAACAGGTGATTTTCCACCGTTGTTGATATTGGTCATGGTACGTGCGATGGCTCCTGTAGCAGGAATACCGCCAAACAGCGGAGCGATAATATTGGCTGCGCCCTGGGCTATCAGTTCCGTGTTTGAATCGTGGCGGTCACCAATGACACCATCGGCTACGGCAGCAGACAACAGAGATTCTATGGCTCCCAGTACAGCAATGGTGATGGCAACCGGAAATAAATTCTTGATAGCTTCCCAATTTAATTCGGGCACTACTGCATCCGGCAGCTGTGACTGAATGGTAAAACGGTCGCCAATGGTGTCGATACAAGTGATTCCGCCATATGTTTTCATCAGGTACACGGCAATGGTTACTACAATGATGGCAATCAGTGAACCTGGAATCTTTTTTGAGAACCGGGGAGTCAGTGCGATAATCAGGACGCTGACTATGCTGACAATGGCGTTCCACCAATTAACAGTATCAAAATGACGGAAATACATCATCCATTTACCTATGAAGTCTCCCGGTATTTTTTCTCCTCCGAAGTTCAGTCCGAAGATATCGGCAATCTGTGTCGTAAAGATGGTAACGGCAATACCACTGGTAAATCCTACAATAATGGGATAAGGAATGAATTTGATAACAGCTCCCAGCTTGAATACACCTAATAAAATAAGGAGTACTCCTGCCATAAGAGTTGCTACTGTTAATCCGCTGATGCCGTATTCTTGGGCCAGTGGAAGTGCAACAATACCTACGATAATTCCGGCCATGAGGTCGGCCATGAAGCTCTCTTTTGAATAATTCTGTAGGGTAGTGAAGAGCTTCGGTTTGAATTCAAATGCTTTCATTTGTCAACTACTTTATGCTATGATTTTAAACGAGTTGCAAAAGTAGATAAAATTAATGTATAAATTAAGGTATTATTCTATTTAAATTCGTATTTTTGTTATTCATAGGGTGTTTTGTTGATGGTAATGGTGCGTTGGGCGGTAGAATCATTTGTGATACTGGTTACATCTCCTCTCGTAGTGAAGTAAACGTAATTTCCTTTATCGTAAAAACGATATACCTTGCAACCGTCATGTTCAAACAGATAGCTGACAGTGTAAGTGGAGTTGTTTTCAGATAAAATATATATCTTTGTGTCATCAACAGATGATCAAATAATACTAACTAATAAAACTAACAATTATGGCTAAAAGCGTAAAAGGTACACAGACAGAGAAAAACTTGCTGACTTCATTTGCAGGTGAATCACAGGCTAGAATGCGTTATACTTACTTTGCAAGTACAGCAAAGAAGGAAGGTTATGAACAAATAGCAGCTATTTTTACAGAAACAGCTGATCAGGAAAAAGAACATGCAAAACGTATGTTTAAATGGTTGGAAGGCGGTATGGTAGAAATTACTGCCAGCTATCCTGCAGGTATCATTGGTACCACTATGGAAAATTTGAAAGCTGCCGCTGCCGGTGAAAATGAAGAATGGACTACTGATTACCCTCACTTTGCTGATGTGGCCGATCAGGAAGGTTTTCCTGCTATCGCTACTATGTATCGCAGATGTCTGCATCCGCAAGCTTATTTCGAAGTGAAGAAGAATAATTATTGATTGAAATAAAACCACTCGTTCATCATGGATCCGGTTTCTCTGAAAAGGGGAAACCGGATTTTTTATTTTTAGGAAATGATTTTTGATTAGTTTTTATTCTTCTCTTTTCCCGTTTACAAATTCCCCCGGTTTCATGCCGAACTGTTTTTGGAAACATTTGGAGAAATAAGACGGATTATTGAATCCTACCATATAACAGATTTCATTGATGCGATATTTGTTTTCTGCCAGCAAGATCGCTGCTTTTTTCAAACGTACCACTTGAATCAGTTCATTAGGGGTGATATTGGCCAATGTCTTTATTTTGGCAAACAGACCCGAACGGCTGATACACAATTTTTCGGCCAGGAAATCTACGGATAATTCCGGATTGGAGAAATTCTCTTCTATGATTTCATTCATACGGGTAAGGAACTTGTCGTCCATAGAATTATTGGCAATGCTGTTCAGCGGAACCAACGGCATCTTCGAGAATTTCTGACGCAGCAGATTACGCAAGTCTACCAGATTCTTGATACATGCTTCCAAGTATTGCATGGAGAAAGGTTTCTCTATGTAGGCATCTGCACCACAATCCATACCTTCTATCTTGGAGTTGGTATCTGTCTTGGCCGTTAGCAGGATGAAGGGTATATGACTGGTAGCCTGGTTAGTCCTTATCGTTTTGCAAAATTCCACTCCGTCCATGCGTGGCATCATCCAGTCGCTTACAATGAGTGTCACTTCGTTTTCTTTCAGTTTATTCAGTGCTTCTATACCGTCTTCTGCGGTAAGTATGCTGTATTTATCAGCCAGACTACTCGAAAGGAAATTCAACATTTCCTCATTATCATCCACAATCAGCATGGTTGGTTTATGTTTGATAGGAGAACCGGAGAGGTCCTCTTGCAAGATTCCTTCGGGAATGGCTGGGTTGTTCAATAGTGATGTGCCCGTATCCTGTGGCAGGACTTGTGCTTGTTCTATAGGCAACGTTACGATAAAAGATGATCCTTTGGTAACCTCGGATTCCACTTCAATACAGCCATTGTGTGATTCTACGATACTTTTGACAATGCTGAGGCCGATACCTGTTCCCGGCTTGTTATCCATAGCCTGATAGAACGGATGGAATATCTTCTTTTGTTCTTCTTTGCTGATCCCTATGCCGTTATCTGTCACTCGGATTATAAAAGTATGTTGTTCCGGCTGTACGATACAGGTAAGAGTAACTTCATCTTTTGTGTATTTACTGGCATTGGTCAACAGATTGCTGACTAGTTTGGTTACCGCCTCACTGTCTACTATAGCCGTGAAATCTGCTTCAGGATATTTCACAGTAAGCCGTGCTCCATGTTGGGCGATGAAAGGTTCGAAACGTTCACAAACCGCTTTGAGCAGTTGGTGGATATTTTGGGAAGCAAACTTCATTTTCATTCCTTCCTGTTCCACCTTCCGGAAATCCAGCAATTGGTTTACCAGGAACAGCAGACGCTGGCTGTTACGGTCAATAATATTCAGATCGTCGCGTACTGTAGACGGCAGGGACACGGGAGATTTCATTATTTTCTCCAAAGGTCCTATGATAAGGGATACCGGTGTGCGTATTTCGTGGGCTATCATGGTGAAGAACTTGATTTTGGCTTCGTGTACTTCTTTTTCCTTGTTGGCGTTCAGTTTGTTTATTTCAGCCGTATGTTTCTTCTCTGTCCGTTTGATGATGAAGCGGATGACGAATCCGAAAGCTATGCAAACCAATACAAAATAGAGCAGTTTGGAAGCGGTGGACCAATAGAAAGGAGGGTGGATGGTGATTTTCAGACTGGTTCCTTTTTCATTCCATATTCCGTCATTATTGGTCGCCTTTACTTTGAAAAGATAGGTTCCTGCGGGCAAATTGGTGTAAGTGGCCTTATTTTGGGAGCCTACATAGTTCCAGTCTTTGTCAAATCCTTCCAGTTTATAGGCGTATTTGTTTTTATTGGGGGTACAATAGCTTAAAGAGGCATAAAGCAAGCTGAATGCATTTTCTTTATAGGATAGCTCCAGTTCTTCCAACTGGTTGAGAGATTTTGGAAGCAGTTTGTTTCC
>QWCB01002346.1_pt1 | contig 16005 bp, 11 predicted proteins | sample 1972511 | NCBI WGS metagenome assembly QWCB01 (sample SAMN09866719, study PRJNA288562) | Human gut metagenome isolate term5_stool, whole genome shotgun sequencing... | isolation source: gut | host: Homo sapiens | place: USA: California
CTTAATTCCCTCTACACTAGCATCACCTTGTGAACAGGCTGAAATCATGGCTGGGTTATCTGTGCCATTTACGAGTTCTTTATCGCACTTACGGATTTGTACGCCGCCACGGATAGGTCTATTCTGAAAGTTGATGACCGTTTTGGCAGTGCTAGGGTTGCTGTGAGAGGTGGCATCATTTTCATCGAGACTAAAACTATAAGATGTATGGTCTAGCACATATCCTAATCCAGCACTCGTTTCCCTAACTTCATAGTCGCCTTCCTCTAATAAATAAGAGCTAGGAACAATCTCTCCATTCTCTACCCTAAATACTACATCATTACTAGAGGTATCTTTAGCTACGACGCCATCTTGATAGACCGTAAAAGTCGTTCCTTCCATTGTGGCATCACCCTGCGGAAATAGACGCTTTAAATCTATATCTTCCTTGGTAATTTTCATCCATACTGGCGGCTGGCGTTCCGCCCAAAACATATCTTGAAGATTACCGCCACCATCAATCTTATATAACTTATAATGATCTAGATCAATTCTTTTACCGCTAGGAAGCGTTATAATATGTGCACTATCGCTATTGATTTGAATTTTCATCTTGCTAATAACTCCATAGGCCTCGTCGCGCAACCCTGCTGGTATACCATTACTATCGTCTCTACCGCTATATAAAATAGATAAAACTGTATGCGCTAAGCCATAATATGTGTAGTTATAATCCCCTCCACGCGGAGGTAAACTAACTGAAGTGTAATAGTAGCTTTTTAGGTCACTTTCCGTATATGCCACTACGGCTAATTTCATCAAGCGACCCTTTTGATTCTTATAGTTAGCGTCTAATGCGGTGTAGGTGCCAGTAGAAGGTCGCTTAAATGATTCGCCACAAAAAGCCACGAAACTTTTACCTTGATGGTCGGCGCTATAAGAGTGGGCATATGTCTCCGAAGTGTACCCGTATGTACCCGTCTTACTTATGGTAACTTGACTAGCTGCAGCGCTTTTAGGTGCCTGCATAAAATTTGCGGTCAAAATACAAAAAACTACTAGACTAGCTACGCTAAAACCTAAGATGCTAAAAACACTTTTACTTATTTTTAAACTTCTTCTCTCTTTTTTCTTTGCAGAGCGCATTTTATCTCTCATAGACAAGATATAGGCGCCCATTACCCCTTTTTTATTTTGCATAGTTTTCCTTGTTAATTTATTGTTTTTATATTTGACCTATATACACTAAATATTATCGTCTTTTATATTAATTGTCAAGCTTATGCTAATAAAAATCTTCAATATGCCAGCGAAATAAACAATATCTCATTCAAACGAAAAAACAAAAACTCTCTCGTTCCACTTTGCAAGCTATCAAATTATGTTACAATAAAAATACTGGCGGTCACGTCGTCTAGTGGTTAGGACTCCTGGTTTTCATCCAGGCAATCGCGGGTTCGAATCCCGCCGTGATCACCATTTTTTTGTGCTCTCTACTTATTTTGCGCCAAAATCAAATCCGCAAGTTTCTGAGTTGCTCCCTGCCTTGCAAATTGACTTAAATTACTACACATCTGCTCCTGCATCTTCTTATCAAAAGCTAAATCAATCAGCATTTTAGCAAGTCTCTGCGGCTGCTCTAACATCGTTTTATCTATAAGCATCTCAGCCGCACCTGCCCGTGCGAATAACTCCGCATTTCTAACCTGATGCCCCCCTGGCAGTTTTTGATATGGCACTAAAATAGCTGGCTTTTTAGCCGCCACTAAATTCATCAGCGTTGATGCCCCTGAGCGTGACACCACCACATCAGCCAAGCCAAAAAGCTCCCATAGCCGCTCGGAATAATCCAGTATTTTTAGGCTGTCCGCCTTTTCCAAACCTTCCCGCTGCGCCAATATATTTTTATAATTGCGCTTCCCTGTTATAAGTACTAACTGGATATTATGCTTTGCTAGTTGCGACCAGATTTCTAAGCTCACCTCATTGAGATTCTTTGAACCCTGACTGCCACCCGTCACCACGACTATTTTAGCCATCAAATCTAAGTTGTACTTTCGCCGTAAGGCCTTACGCTCATCTTCGCTATAGACACGAAAACCTTCACCAATCGGCACCCCCGTCCAAATCATTTTATTCTGAAACTCCTTATAACACTCCACTGGCATACCCGTCGCAATTACTTGCGCTCGCTTCATTAGTAAACGATTCGTCAGCCCAGGTACACTATCGCTTTCATGGATGATATAGGGTATCCGCAAAAATCCTGCCACTAGGCCAACCGGCAAACACACAAAGCCTCCTTTTAAGAAAATCATCTTAGGGCGCCGCAAACTCAGACGCCAAAAACTCTGCAGCAAGGCAAAAGCTATCTTTAATGTATCCAAAAGGTTTTTCATGATTAAGATTGGATGTCTTAAATATTCCAACAGCGGAAACGTCGCATAGCGTCTGAGCTTGCCGGCGCTGATTGCCCGTAATTTTACCCTCTGCAAAGACGCATCATCTTTAAGATTTTTATACTGTTTTCTGTCCGTCCAAAACTCTAGACTTAGTTTTTGATTCCTACTTTCAAGCTCTTGAACTAGAGATATAATTGGCGAAACGTGACCGCCTGTGCCACCTCCAACCATCAAAATTGTCTGCTTTTTCATCTTCCCCCTATCATAGCACGCGTACGGCGGCGCCTACTTTCAAACGTCCGCCTAGATCGCGTATCGCCCGCTTCAGTTCTATGCGCAAAACTAGATATATAAAGCACCACCCCCACCATAAAACCTAGACACATCATCGAGGAGCCACCGTAACTAATAAAAGGTAGAGTAATTCCCTTCATCGGCAGGATTCCCGTCATTCCCGCCATATTTATAACCGTATGCCCAAAAATCCAAGCAAAAACCGCAATCGGCACCAGCGCCTCCGTTTCCTTATCGGCCCTTTTATTCAAGTTTATTAAAGCCGCCAAAAAGGCTGCATAAGCTAAAATCAATAAAACTAAACCCACAAAACCTGTGGTCTCACCAATTACAGCAAAAATTGAATCATTAATAGACTCCGGCAAATATCCTGTAGCCTGCACACTATTCCCAATACCCACACCTTTAAAACCACCTGATCCAATCGCTAGAATTGCATTATCGCTATGCGAGTTTTCAGCGCTCGCGCTCCCACTGATCTGATTCTGGAAAGAATTAAGTCTCGCAATCCGATGCGGCGAAAATAGCAAGCTCGCCATTAAAATAACCCCTATACCTAGCGCCAGTGCTACTCTCTGCACATTTAATTTAATATTTGCAACCAGTAGCATCGCTACAATCATCGCGCCCATTACCGTCGTGCTACCAAGATCTTTTTCCAGCAGCCCCACCACCACGGCAATTGCTAAAATGGCCGTGCAAATTGGTACCAAAGTCGGCGCGTTAAAGTCAAAATTTCCTTCCTCTTTACGTTTTTTAATTATATTAATTACATAAAAAGTTAAACTAACCTTTAATAGTTCCGCGGGCTGAAAACTACCTATGAATGGCAGCTTAATCGCCCTACAGGCTCCACCAGAACACATGATGAGTCCACCTAGATGCACGCCAATCCCTCCTAAAAAACCCACCACTAAACATAAGGCTAAAGTGGCTAGAAAAAACTTCGGCGCCGCGTCTAAAATTCTATTAAATAAGTTACGATTTCGCGTAAACACTAGCCATGCTAAATACATCAATATCAAAGTCACTACCACTGTAAAACCTTGCTTTATAAAGAATGTATGTGCGTAAAAATGTGTCCCTGTGATGCTACTTTGATAGGCTGCCCATGCCGGCCCAATCGTGTACATCGTAATAAGACCAACTAGCATCAATAACATTGGTAAAACCGCTAATTTTAGCTCTATTTTATGTTGCCGCATCGCCTTAACCGATAATCCCCTGCATCGCCATAAAGATGCCTAGCAGAGCTGCCACTCCACCTATCACCCAAAAACGCATCACCACCTTACTTTCTTCCCAGCCCTTGGCCTGCAAGTGATGGTGGATGGGCGCCGAAAGAAAAATTTTCTTATGGAAAAACTTTTTCGAGATAATCTGCAACAACGAACTTCCAGCCTCCACTACAAAGAGTAGACCGATAATCGGCAAAAGGAAAAATGCATTAGTCATCATAGCAACCACGCCTAAGCCCGCCCCAAGCGCAAAACTTCCAACATCTCCCATCATGAAGCGCGCCGGGTATACATTGAACCACACATAAGATAATAGCGCCCCTGTTACCGTAAAGCAAAAACCTGCCACTCCCCACTGCTTTTCAAGCAGCGCAATCACCGCATAAGCGCCATAGGCGATCATCGTCAGTCCGCCAGCTAAACCATCCATGCCATCCGAAATATTTACTGCATTACCTGTTGCAACTACGGCAAAAGTAAAGAGCAAAATCATGCCAGAAACCCCAATATTAAATGCTCCCACAAAAGGAATAGTCACGCTGGTCCAACCTAATTTAACGGCAAAAAACCAACCTAGAGCAATACCCACTAAAGTAATCATGGCAAACTTAACGGGTGCCCTCAATCCTGCCACCGCTCGATTTAACATCACGTTAATCACGTCATCAATCAGGCCAATTACACCCCCCGCTACAAATGCCGCTAATGGCAGCCAAGTCTGCCCACGCGAAAAATTACAAACTAAAGTCACCGTCGAGACGGCCACCACAAATATCATTCCCGCCATCGTTGGAAACTTACGCTTAATTTTCGCCGCATGTAGCTTATTCATCACGGTCAGTTCTTCGCCCGTAATCGCAACGCTTTTTTGTTTTTTCCACCACTTATATTTATAGGCAATATCAGTATAAATAGGTGTCAAAAACATTGAGAGCAAAAAAGCCCCTAAAGCTAGCATCATTTCAAAACCCATTTGTGAATTTATATCTTCTAACATCGCCTAATCTACCTCCGGATTGATTCTTAAATATTTTAACATGTAATTATTGATGTCGCTAAAAATCGGCTCCGCATCTTGGCTACCCCAAAGCAGCCTATTCCCCCTTAGTCTAACTAAAATAACATACTGTGGCTTCTCGCCCTTGCGCCCGCCAAAACCTGCAACGCCCGCAACCGTTGCATCAGAGATATATTTGCCACTTTTATCATAAGTCTCCGCTGTGCCAGTCTTAATACCTATATCATAGCCGGCCGGATCTTTTTTACCCCCATTCACCGCACGTACACCCATCAGTAACTGTCTAAGCTGCTGACTCGTTTCCTCGCTAATTACTTGCCGCTCAGCCTTTTTATGTTTATATTCGTGCAAAACCCCCTGCCTCATTTCGCCCGCTACCAGCGTAGGCTTATAATAATGCCCACCATTAACGGCTGCCGCAAAAGCCGTTGCAATCTGCACCATCGTCGTGTTCATGCCTTGCCCAAAAGTCATATTTGAATAACGCACCGCATTACCCTCTGCCTCTTCTGGACTAATCACCCGGCCCTGTTCTTCATATAATTCAACTCCCGTCTTTGTACCTAAACCGAAACGATTATGTAAATAATCATATAAGGTCGTGCGTGCAGCTTTTGTGATTTTGCCACCCCCTATCCTACGCAACACTTCCACGCTACCCGTATTTAACGAATACGCAATCGCCGTTGCAAAATCTATTTTGCCCATCACATTTGCGGTATTCGTCACGTTCTTAATTTCGCGATCTTCCACCCTCGTTTTGCCCGTGTTCACATAAGTATCGCTTGGTTTGATAGCCCCAGTATCTAAAGCCGCCGCATAAGTAAAAGTCTTACATATACTAGCCGCCTCATAGGGATCGTCGGAAATATTATTTTTAAATAAGTTCGCATCTTTCACTTTGTTGTATGCCGCAGGATTATAACTCGGCATATTCGCTAGAGCCATAATCTGTCCATTATTAGGATTTAGGACTAGCGCACTAGCCGACTTAGCACCGCCCGAGCGCTTCACACCATTTGCTAAAAACTCTTCAACTTTACGCTGAATATTTTCATCTATAGACAGCACCATATCTTTACCGTTCTCGGCCGCAATCTCTACGTTATTTGAACCAATTGTCAAGGGAATATCTGAAACATCTTTCACTGTTTTGAGTAGTCCATCTTTCCCTGCTAGCTGTTGATTTAAAGAGTCCTCTATGCCATAACCTACACCTTCTTTGTTTATAAAACCCAGCACCTGCGCCGCCAGCTCATCCATCGGATACACTCTGCGCATACTTTCTTTTTTGCCTACGCCCCGCAAATGCGCCTTATCGATCTGCTGCGCCTTCTTAAAATCTACATTATGCGCAACCTCAATATATTGTCGATTCTTATCCGACCAAACTTTACGCCAAGGCAGCTCCATATCATCTCCCAAAATCTTCCCTAATTGCCGTTCTGTCTCTTTACGCCTCTTCGCGCCAATATATTTAGGGTCAAGATAAATTGTCCAAACCCGCTCGTTCATCACTACGGGACTCACCGCATTATCACCATCTTTTAAATAAACTTCTCCGCGCTGCGCCGCTAAAACATAGCTCTTCATCTGTCGTCGCCGCGCTTTTTGGGCATATTCATCATACTGAATCACCTGCACCATAAATAATTTCGCAATAATAATAAAAAACGCCAAAAACATCGCCCATTTTAAAACAGACGTTCGATCGTGGCCAAAAAACTCTCGCCACTTTATAAATATAGACTCCCCAAAAATAGCCACCTTCTTCTTAACTATTTTTTCTTCATCAGAAATCTGCTTGAGTCTTGATTCATTCATTCTTATATCTATTGTAACACCTAAAAGCTAGTGCTTAAGATAGTTCGCCTCATCCGCATTAGCCATATTTGCCGCCACCGTATTTGTGCTGGCACTAGCCGCTTTTGCGCTAATCTTGGCGTTTTCCACTGCTAAGGCATCTCTCTCTGCCTGCAAACTAGCTACTTCTTCACTCACCTTCGCAAATTCATGATCATAGCCCGTCACCTTGACGTTCTGACTCAAGAAAAAGAAACCAAAACCAACTGCCAACAGAATACAAAAACCCGTCGTCGAAATATTGCCTAATTTTCCCGCTCGATATCTTGCTTCGAAATTAATCATATTCCGATTCTGGCCGTAACTATATCCTGCAACCGCTCGTCTCCCTCTCCTAGACGAATCTCTACGCATTGCGTAACTGCCTCTTTGCATTAATTTTTCCATTCTTGTTTATGTTTGTTTTTACCCATGTATTTTTGAGACCAAAAATCCCGCTTTTATCTTTCTATTGATATAGCTATTTTTAATCTCACTTTATATTCAATAAGCCCTCAGCCCTTGTCGAGCTACAAGGGAAAAGCTCGACAAGTCTTTTGTGAGGGGAGGTCAAAAATTTTTTTACACACACCCCGCATAACTTCACCCGTTTATGCGGTACCCCGTATCCGGGGCATATATCGTGATCTCGCCCGATGCGTTGTTAGCGAAAATTAACTTTTACTTTCGCGGCTCTTGAGCGATTCGTGATCGCAATCTTTGCCATACACTCTACCTTTCTTTTTGTTTTTATTTTTAAACTGCTAGCCGAATCGATTTTTTGGTCTAGCAAAAAAGCGTCGATCAACTGTCCAGCAGATGCCTAATTCTTTTTTGCTACCCGCAATTTCGCACTTCTGGCTCGCGGATTGTTAGCAATTTCATTTTTTCCCGCCACTATTGGTTTTTTAGTGATAATCTTGAGAGGGCTCTCCTGCCCCAAGCTACTCATCGCCTTAAAAGCATCTTTCACTAAGCGGTCTTCAAGGCTATGAAAACTAATGATAGCCACCCGCCCATTTGGCGCTAGTAACTTTGGTAAAAGCGTTAAAGTTTGCTGCAGCTGCCACAATTCGGCATTTACTTCTATCCGAATCGCCTGAAATACCCGCGTCGCTGGATGTATTTTGCCATAGGCCGACTTAGACTGAATTAAATCCGCTAATTCTAGCGTATTATTGATTGGCCGATGCTCAGCAATAATCCTAGCTAAAAACTCCGCCCGCTTTGGCTTCTCTTCTCCGTATCGCACAAAAATATCTGCCATTTCTCTAACGCCATACTTATTTACGACCGTCCAAGCATTTAAGTCCTGCCTTCTGCCCATCCTCATATCTAATTTTGCGTCTTTTGAAAATGAAAAACCACGCTCACTATTATCTAGTTGCGGTGAAGAAAGTCCGAGATCCGCCAATATCATATCAAATTTCATTCCACTCTCTAACAATGACAACGCAGCGTCATAAAACGATTGATGCAATATTTTTGGTTTCACCTCTTGGTACTTCGCCTTTAAATATTTAACTGCCCACTCGTCTCGATCCACTAAGACCGAGTCTTTATAATTCTGAGTTATCCCTAAAATACCATCAGCATGTCCGCCGTATCCAGCTGTTAAATCTAGATAAGACTCCATCCGCTTAGGGTGCAGCATGCTAATTACTTCTTCGAATAATACTGGTTTATGAACCTGTTCCATTTCTTCATTATACTTTGTTCAAATCCGTTTAACTAGAAATTACGGGTGTTTGTGTTTTTTCTTTTTTTGTTTTACTCTTACACTTTTAGTCATCTACGATGCACTCGAGCCAAAGCTCTAGTCTATATCATAGCGTTGAGAGACTTACTTTGTTGTGTAAGGTGGAGTTATGTGTTTGGGAGGTGTGTATATTTGATGTACATACGGATTCTGTTACGCGTATCCTAAACGCGCCCCTAACTCCTAGTTAACCGGATTCGAACTTTTTTAAGGTACAGAAAAACTACGCTATCTTCTTTAATCTAACAATACTAATACCCAGCGACTCGTTTCTTCTTTCCTCGCTACCAGTTTTCATTTCTGCTACGAATCGCCTTTCAATATATAACTTAGTTTTTATTTTTTGGGTTGTTTTGTTTGTTTTTGTTCAACCTGCTCTTAGTTTAACGAATCAAACCATAAACGTCAAGTCTTTTCGCTCTTGCTTTTTCCACAGTTAAGTGCAAAAAACTTTTTTTAACAGAGGAAAACCGAACAACAAAAATCTTTTTGCTAAAATTCTCCACACTTCCATTTTTCCATTTTCATGCTAAAATAACCGAACACTAACCCTATTGACAATATTTAAAGATATTTTAAAGTATAGTAATTCCTTCTTGTCATATCTAAGGCTTTAGGAGCACAAAAATAGGCGCCCCTGTTCCTGCGCCTATTTTTATCTAATTCTTTCGCGCCCGCTTACGTTTTACTGGATCAAGTTCTCGCTTACGTAGCCTTAAGTTTTTGGGCGTCACTTCTAATAGTTCATCTTCCATCAAGAAATCTAGGCACTGCTCGAGCGAAAGTTTCGTATATGGCGTTAATTGAATAGCGCCATCCGAAGCATGTGTACGCATATTAGTAAGCTGTTTTTCGCGGCACACGTTCACTTCCAACTCTTCTTTCTTCGATAGGCCCACGATCATCCCCTGATAAACCTCCGTCTGAGGCGGGATATACAAAATCCCCCGCGCCTGTACCATATCTAGCGCGTAAGCCGTCGACTGGCCAGCCTCCGATGCCACCAGCGCGCCATTGCGTTCTTGACGATAAGGCTGCGTCAACTTCCTATAGCCCCTCGGCAAAGAACTCATAATCACTGTTCCTTTTGTCGCCGTTAAGAGGTTATTACGCAGTCCAATAAGGGCAGCGGTCGGAATGAGATATTCAAGCCTTGTATTACCTTGCGATGTTAACTCCTGTTTTAATAGCTCCGCTTTCCTTTTGCCTAGCTCTTGACTCAGTGCCCCTACAAACTCGGCCGCCACTTCCACTGTTAAATCTTCAATTGGCTCCTTCTTCACGCCATCTTCCTCAATGTAGACCACCTCTGGCCTACCTACTTCCATTTCATAACCTTCACGGCGTAAACTCTCAATCAAAACCGAAAGATGCAACTCGCCTCTACCAGAAACCTTAAAACCAAGCCCCTGCTCTTCAAGTTTTAGCGCAATATTACTTTCTAACTCTCGCCTTAAACGATCGCCAATCTGGCGCGAGGTCGTAAACTCACCCTCTCTCCCCTTTAGTGGTGAAGTATTCGGCCCAATATAAATACTCATCGTAGGTGCTTCCAGCTGAATCGTCGGCAAAGCTTCTGGATTTTCACCCGTTGCAATCGTATCGCCAATATTAGCTGCGCCAAGTCCTGCAATCTCAACAATATCTCCCGCTTCCACTTCTTCTACCTCTTCTCGTCCCAGACCCCTAAATGTAAATAATTGCTCAATCTTCGCCTTCGTCTGACCACTCTGCGACATAATCACTACTTGCTCTTTATTTTTTAGCTTGCCACGGTAAACTTTGCCAATCACATACTTCCCCATATAGCTATCTGCCGCCAGCGCCGTTACAAGTAGCTGCGCCCCTTTTGAAGCCGCCGCATCAATGCGTGGCGCTGGGCAGTGCTGAATAATAGCGTCGAAAATCACATGCAGATCCTGATCTAATTCTGTCGTTTTGCCAGCCCGCCCCTCTCGTGCAATTGCATAATAAGTGGGGTATTTCAGCTGTGATTCGTCACTAGCTAACTCCAAAAACAAATCTGCCAGCTCATCTTCCACTTCGGCGATACGCGCGGCCGTTTTATCTATCTTATTAATCACCACAATTGGCACTAAATTTAACTCTAAGGCTTTGGCTAGAACAAATTTTGTCTGTGGCATCGGCCCCTCCTGTGCATCCACTACCAAAATTACCGCATCCGCCATATTGAGAGTTCTTTCTACCTCGCCCGAAAAATCTGCGTGCCCAGGAGTATCAATAATATTAATTTTATAACCCTGATAAAAAACTGCGGTCTGTTTTGCCGTGATCGTAATGCCACGCTCATGCTCTTGATCACCCGAATCCATAATTAAAGTCTGGCTCATTTCGGCCTGATTATCACGAAAAGTATGGCTCTGCTTCAAAAGCCCATCCACCAAGGTAGTTTTACCGTGGTCGACATGCGCTATAATCGCTATATTACGAATCTTTTCTCTCTTCACAATTTTTTTATTCTAACATAATTCCACCACTGCTTCAAACGCTTACGCTTAAAATTATTGCATAAAAAAATACCCCAAAGGGATATTTGGTGGGTCCGGTGAGGCTCGAACTCACGACACCCTGCTTAAAAGGCAGGTGCTCTAACCTGCTGAGCTACGGACCCAATAAGTTAATTTTACGCTAATTCCCCAAAAAATCAATCACTTCATGCTTTTATTTAAGTCTTATTCTTCAGTCCTAACTATGCTATAATAATTTGCGCAGGGTCGTTAGCTCAGTTGGCTAGAGCGTTTCTTTGACGTAGAAGAGGTCAGAGGTTCGAATCCTCTACGACCCACCATCAAAACTTTAAAAATCTGCGCCTGTGGCGGAATTGGTAGACGCGCTAGCTTGAGGTGCTAGTGGCCGCTTTTTGGCTGTGCTGGTTCAAGTCCAGTCGGGCGCACCACAATTGATATTATCCAAGATTATTTTTTATAATTTTTAAAAGCAAAGCTACCTTACGGGCTTTGCATTTTTTGACTCTCTACTACTCCCCAGTCACGAATATCGTAAAAACGATCAACGCTGGAAGCTAATAGCGCATCTTCGGAAAAAATTCGCACATTTTTTGCATAATAATAATCCATAAATGACTGGTAAATCCCGATTGCCGGCACCTCGTTTACCCATAAATGCATAAAATCGTCGTACTTACTCTTACGTAAATCTGGATCAATAATCGCTCTGGCTGAAGTTAAAATCCCATCCGCCACTACATTTTTATAATTACTTAGGTTCATTCCATTATAGCTCGCCTGCGTTGAAGCATAATATGGGAATGGATCAGCGTCCATACCCATCGCAATCTCCTGCACTAAAATATCGTAATTACGTGGCTGAATCACGGCTGTGAAAAAATCTTCACTCGCCTGCGAGCCAACATCGTATTGCTCCAGAATCACATTAAAGCCTAATTTCCTAAGTTCACTCGCGCACCTCTCCGCCACTTCTACTAAAATCGGCCTCTTCTGTACAACCATCTTTAGTTCTACTTGTTTTCCATTTGCATCCAACAGCTTATCTTTGCGATGTAAAATGCCAATTTTCTCTAAATTCGACCACGCTTCTTCCCTGTTAAATTCAGGAACCTTGGGCTGTACTAAACCTTTCGCCTGCCTCTCTAAAATTGGGTAATCTAATGCCCAGTCGTCCACAATCCCACTTCGCACCGTTTGCATATTGATACCTCTCTGAATTGCCCTTCTTGCCTCTAAATTACGCAGTAGTTCCCTCTGTGTATTTAAGAATAAATAGCTACCGCCGTTTAAGCCCACGCTTCGCTTATTGACGAGGCGTAAATTCGGCTCTACTCCCATCCGCTTTAAGTCAGTCGCCCCTAATAGTATCCCACTCTCAATCTCCTTACTTACATCCTTGCTATCTGCATAAGCAGATAAAGTAAAACTGGCAATTTTAGTGCGACCCTTAAAATAATTCTCGTTACGGTCCAGATAAACAATCTGTCCACGGCTAGTTTTTTTCTGAGTTTTCAATTTGAAGGCACCCGAACCAATCGGATGTTTCGAAAAGTCGTGTTCATAAATCTTGCCTGGTTCCACGTTTGCCAAAATATGCTCTGGTAAAATCGCAAAGTTTAAACTACTAATAAAATTTGCATAAGGCGCCTTCAGCTCAAAGCTAATACTATTATCTTTTTCTTTCTTAATCACAGTATTCGCAAAATTCGTCACTGAAACTGCCCTTACGCGCTTATCGCGCATTAGTTTCAGTGTAAATAAAACGTCATCTACGTCCAGTTTCTCGCCATCGCTCCAATACACATCATCCCTCAGGCGCACATGCCATATTTTCCCGTTCGCCTCTTGGTAAATACTTTTAGCTAGCTCATTACTCAGCGCCCCCCTCCCATCTGCCGATACTAGCGAGGCGAACATTAATTTAGATAGAATTTTCTCTGGATCACTTACCGCATAAAGCGGATTTAAGGAGTTTACTCTACCCACGCTACCTTCATGAAAATCGCCACCTTCAATATATGCATCAGTTTTAAAGGCGGTGCTATACCAATAGACTTGCGCCACCGCTAGCAATAACAATACTAAAACTAAAACCACCCACTTTAAAGTTGGAATTCTTACTTCTTTAACATTACTAATACGGCGCCAAAACACCTCCATAAAATGTCCCTCGGAAAACTCCAACGCCCTCTCACCCGCACGCGAAATATGTCGAGCAAAGCTCTGTCTTTTCTTTTTTTTAGCACCCATATTTATTTATCAGTGTGGCAGTATTAATAAGGCTACGATAGAGGCAACGAAGAGAAATGCACAAATAATAGTCGTGATAAATAAAGATTTTTCTAGGCCACGCCTTTTCGTATTGAGCTCACCGCTACCACTAAATCCCGCCCCGAGCGAAGCCCCGCGCTGCTGTAATAAAATTAGTATGATCATAAACAAGGCCGAAATCATTGTCGTCGCTTGTAGTATTGCACCTATATTTCCCATAATTATTCTCATTATAGACATTAAGCTTAGTTTTTACAAGCGTGTCCATTATCGTCCATCACCACTATTCTCTAAGACAAAAACTCTTTATGTTTAAGTAGGCGGTGATATTGCACCGCAAAGCGATGACTCTCCTCGTCAATCCTTGCGATTAGTTTCGCAACGTGCCCATCCTTTGGCAAGGCGACCGTTTCATAGCCCCCTCCTTGCTTAATCACGATTTTTACAGCCGCGCTTTTACTATGTTGGCCACTTTTATCTCGTGCAATTATAGCGATATCTTCACCGGCCTGTTGAACTAGCTCTAAAATTGCACTAAGCTGCTGCACGCCTCCATCTAGTAGTATCAGATCGGGACGCCCCCACGTCTTTAAATGTTTCAAACGCCGCGACAATACCTCGCGCATTGAAGCTACGTCATCATTCTGCTGTTTTTTTAATTTAAAACGTCGATATTCATTGCGCTCTGCCACCCCATTTATAAATACCACCATACTGCCAACCACGTTCTGGCCCGACTGATGGCTAATATCATAACCCTCAATGCGTCTCGGCAAATTTTCTAAGCGCAAAATCCTCTGTAAACCCTTTAAAGCTAAGTCGTTCGAAATATCCAAAAACTCCTGGTCAGAAAAAACAATCTTAGTAGACAAACCCTTTAAGCCGTATAGTTGGTTACGGTATTTTAACGCCGCTTCAAAATCTTGCGCCTTAGCGGCACGCTTCATTTTATTCTCTATATCAACCACCAAGGCCTTACGGTAGCCCTTCAGATATCCTATAATTTGCCTCAAATTGCTCTTATAGTCCTCTATGCTCGTTTTATCAATTTCAATCCCAGGATTAAGACCCAGGTCAGTATCAAGATTTTTCTTACCCGTATAAACCTTATCATAATACGGAAACACTCGCCTCAGCGCTCTTAGCGCCCTACTAATAGCAGTCTTACCATAATAGGGTCCTAGATACTCCGCCCCATCATCCTCAGGATTACGCGTCATCGTGACATAGGGCACTTCATCGTTCATATTAATACGCACGTAAGTTACCGTCTTATCATCTCTTAAAAGAATGTTCCAGCGCGGCTTATAGCGCTTAATCATCTCACTTTCCAAAAATAGCGCATCCATCTCGCTACCGACCACCATCCAGTCCACATCATAAATTTCCGCCACCAAAGCCTTTGTCTTCACATCCATGCTGTCATATGAGCGAAAATACTGACGCACCCGATTTTTCAAAATGGCTGCTTTCCCCACATATATCACCTCCCCATTTTTATCCTTATGAAAATATACCCCAGGTTGCGCCGGCAAGGTCTGCAGCTTCTTTTTCAACTCTGGTCTCAGTATTATTCCCATAACAACATTATAGCGCAGACTCCCGCTGCGCTATAATACCTCTGTTCAGTTACCTTATTTCAAGCTAAGACGCTTGCGTTTCGGCAAAGCGTAGGCCAAGAAAGCAATACTAACACCAGCCATCAAGATCAATAACAAGCCGCGCGATTCTGGCGAGCCCACCACATGTTCCGCGCCCGTCTTCGGCGCCTCAATATTCGTCGCGGCCGCCTCCTCAGCGTTAGGCGTTATAATAGCGCTCTCTTTTTCCGTATTATTCTCACTTTCATTAGCATTTTCATTACTTGCACCAGTACTACTTGTACCTGCGCCTTTTTCACTCGCCCACTCCCCTGTTACTACCACATCTTTATCCGGCATTCTAAAGCCACCGTTTAGGGGTTTATTATCCATCTTCCAGTTTTTAATACTATCAGAAATACTCGCCAAATTTACATAACTACCAAAAGCTACCGACATGGGGTTATTTTGGATATATGCCCCACCGGGCGCCACACCAGAAATCGTAAAGGTCACCTTATGCACATTCGCCTTCATCACAGAACGCAAGGTAATATCTGAGCTAATACGTATTTTTGAAATATCTGCCTCAGGGATATTCGTATTCGCCGCACGCGAAGTACCATCTAGCATCGTTAATGGCTTAGCGCACTGATAAGCACCTTGGAAAGTATATCCAGGGGCAGAAGGCTTGTTTTGTGGTGGCGTAGCCGTATTTGGCTCAATTACTGTTTGCGTCGCAAAAGCCTGTCTCGTGGCTACATTCGTAAATGTTACCGTATGCTTGTCGCCGCTCTTTGCAAATACATCTGTCAAAACTAGCAAAATCCCAGCTGCCATTAAAACCGCCAACAAAGCAAAATTAAATATCTTTTTTCTTCTATGCATCAAGGAGGCCGCCCCTCGGCTTCCAAACGCGAAATTTGTACGCATTTTTATCCTTTGTTTTTAAATTTTCTGTTTTTGACCTTATATAAACATTATATTAACACAAGCGCTTTTACTCTGTCAAGCTTTTGTATACCATACTACTAATTATAGCCTATCCTCTCCCTGCCCTAATCCCTAAAGCTATCATCGCTATAGTAATAGTTAGGGTAAGGGCAAATAGTGGGAAGGGGTTGAAGGCG
>QWCB01005488.1_pt1 | contig 15998 bp, 16 predicted proteins | sample 1972511 | NCBI WGS metagenome assembly QWCB01 (sample SAMN09866719, study PRJNA288562) | Human gut metagenome isolate term5_stool, whole genome shotgun sequencing... | isolation source: gut | host: Homo sapiens | place: USA: California
TCAGACGAAAGGAACAACTATGAATTACGAAATAGTCATATCTGGCTTCGGAGGTCAGGGTGTACTCTCTATGGGTAAGATACTTGCTTACTCTGGTATCATGGAGGACAAGGAGGTATCTTGGATGCCTTCTTACGGACCTGAGCAGCGTGGTGGTACGAGTAACGTTACGGTCATCGTAAGCGATGAGCCTGTTAGCTCGCCTGTTGTCAACGAGTATGATGTAGTCATCGTACTCAACCAGCCATCACTCGATAAGTTTGGTCCTCGTGTCAAGAAGGGCGGTATCCTCATCTACGATCCAGCTCTCATCCAGCACAAGTCTGATCGTAAGGATATCAACATCTACGAGGTACCTGCCACTGATCAGAGCCTTGAGATGGGCAATGACAAGATCTTCAACATGATCATCCTCGGTGGTATGCTCAAGGCTGCTCCTATGCTAAAGCTCGAGAGCATCATCGCAGGACTTAAGAAGTCTCTGCCTGAGCGTCACCACAAGCTGATCCCCCTCAATGAGGAGGCTATCAAGCGCGGTATGGATAGTCTGATCAAGGTCAACTAGTCCACAGCGACACTTACACGATATAATATAATGTCAAGGCGTCCGCCGATCTACTCGTTAGATTGACGGACGCCTTCCCTTTTTTCTGCTAAAACGGTTGTTTCCTTATAAAAGAGTACCTTTGCACCGATTGAGACTGAGGAAACGGTCTCAGATAGCGTGAGAATATGGCAAAGCAGAAGAACTTAGTAATAGTAGAGTCCCCCGCAAAGGCGAAGACGATTGGCAAATTCCTCGGAGCCGATTACAAGGTGCTCTCGAGCTATGGACACATACGTGACCTCAAGCCGAGTAGCTTTAGTGTAGATGTGGAGCATCGCTTCGCTCCTATCTATGAGATCCCCGCAGACAAGCAGCGTCTCGTATCGGATCTACGCAAAGCTGCCAAGGCGAGTGACGTCGTCTGGCTCGCATCCGATGAAGACCGCGAGGGAGAGGCGATCGCTTGGCACCTCTATCATGTGCTAGACCTACAGAACAAGGAGACACACCGTATCGCATTCCACGAGATCACTAAGAGCGCCATACAGCATGCTATCCAGAATCCACGTTCGATCAACGAAAACCTCGTAGATGCCCAGCAGGCACGTCGTGTCTTGGATCGTATCGTGGGCTTTGAGCTCTCGCCTGTCCTCTGGAGACGTGTCGGCCCCTCGCTCTCGGCAGGACGTGTACAGAGTGTTGCCGTGCGCCTGATTGTAGAGCGGGAGCGCGAGATACTAGCCTTCCAGCCAGAGACCTCTTTTGCCATTACAACACGACTAGAGACCAAGGGTGGAGACACTTTTTCTGCCGCACTCCCAGAAAACCTTCCTTCCGAGGAGGCTGCTCGCCAGCTCATGCAGCGAGCTATCGATAGTCAGTCCGCTTTTGCTGTGCAGCAGGTGGAGCAGAAGCCTGGGCGTCGCTCTCCGTCGGCACCTTTTACGACCAGTACGCTCCAGCAGGAGGCTTCTCGCAAGCTCGGCATGAGCGTCTCCAATACGATGCGTGTGGCGCAGGCACTCTACGAGCGAGGTCTCATCACTTATATGCGTACTGACTCGGTCAATCTTTCTAGCCTCGCACTCCACGATGCGGAGACGGTGATCCTAGAGCAGTGGGGCGCCGATTACTATCAGCGCCGACGCTATCACGTTAAGAGCAAAGGTGCGCAGGAGGCACACGAAGCTATTCGCCCGACTTATCTGCGCAACGCTACGATACAGGGTACCAAGCAGGAGCAAGCTCTCTACGACCTCATACGCAAGCGCACACTCGCTAGTCAAATGGCCGATGCCCGCATCGAGCGAACGATAGCGCAGATCGCTTCGCAGGGTGCTGCCCCCGTTCGTCTAGAGGCTCGTGGCGAGGTGATTGTCTTCGATGGCTTCATCAGTGCTTACACAGAGAGCCGTGATGACGAGGAGGATACCAGCAGCAATGAGCTTCCCAAGCTGAAGGAGGGTGACCTGCTACAGCTACGAGAGATAGAGGGGCGCCAATCCTTTACTAAGCCTAAGCCCCGCTACACCGAGGCATCTCTCGTTCGTAAGATGGAGGAGCTAGGCATTGGTCGTCCGTCTACTTACGCTCCGACGATCCAGACGATCCAAAACAGAGAGTACGTGCGTCGTGGCGAGAGCCAAGGCGAGAGTCGCGATGTGCTATACCTCAGCTGGCAGCACAGCACTGGAAATACAACGATCAAGTCGCACAAGCAGAAGGAACGCTATGGCGGCGATCGCGGACGGCTCGTGCCGACGGATATGGGAATGGTCGTGACCGACTTCTTGATGGAAAACTTCTCCCGTGTCGTCGACTACAACTTCACGGCAGATGTCGAGGAGCGCTTTGACAAAGTTGCCGAGGGTGAGGCTCAGTGGCAAGATCTGATCGGCACGTTTTACGATAAGTTCCACCCGATGATCGAGGAGCAGAGCCAGTCTGGAGCCAAGCGCTATACAGGCGAGCGACTCCTCGGCACCGATCCTGTCAGTGGCAAGCCGGTGATCGCTCGTATCGGACGCTACGGCCCGATGGTGCAGATCGGAGAGACACCCGACAACTCTCTGCCCGAGGCGGAGCGGGAGCGTCTCAAGCCTCGCTTTGCCAGTATCCCGAGTAATCTGCTCATAGAGACTATTACGCTAGAGGAGGCACTCAAGCTCTTTGACCTGCCTCGTACGGTCGGTGAGTTTGAGGGTGGCGAAGTGGTTGCCGCCGTGGGGCGCTTTGGCCCTTACCTACGGCACAAAGGTGCCTTCACATCGATCCCTAAGAGCAGCGGTTTGACACCCGAGGAGATCACCCTTCAGGAAGCGATCGAGCTCATCGAGGAGAAGCGTCGCAAGGATGCGGCCAGTCTGCTCAAGAGCTTCCCCGAGGACCCCGACATAGCGATCCGTGACGGACGCTGGGGTGCTTACATCAAGGCGGGCAAGAAAAACTATAAGCTCACCAAGGAGCAGAAAGCTGATCCCACGAAGTTGACATACGCCGAGGTCGTTGCTATCATCGTTGAGCAAGACAAAGAGACCCCGAAGAAGGGACGCACAACAGCGAAAAAGGCCGCTGGCACTGCTAAGAAGAAGAGTACGACCAAGAAGACGACTACCACTGCCAAGAAGGCAGCGTCTAAGCGTAGTGCGGCCTCTAAGTCGTGATAGCTACCTACTCTTAAAGCCATGGAGGCTCCCGTACAGCGTGTATTTCTAGAGGTAGCTTACGACGGCACTAACTATTGTGGCTGGCAGGTACAGCCTCGTGGTGTCTCTGTGCAGTCTGAGCTAGAGCGCGCCCTCTCCATACTCTTTCGCCAGCCGATCCCAGTCACAGGCGCAGGGCGCACAGACGCTGGGGTACACGCTTACAGTATGATGGCGCATGCCGACTTACCAATCCCGCACCCACCGCTAGCACAGATACAGAGAGGCTTGTGTGGCATACTGCGTGGAGGTATATCCGTTCGTTCTGTCACGCCAGTTATCCCGACGGCGCACGCCCGCTTTGACGCTACCTCACGAAGGTATCACTACTACATCTCGGCTTGTAGCAACCCCTTCTGGAGTGACTACTGCTGGGAGCGACGCACGCTCCCTGATATGGCGCTGATGAACGAAGCTTGTCGCCACTTCATCGGTGAGCATGACTTTACCTCCTTTAGCAAGCTACACACGCAGACGAAGCACAATCGCTGTATCGTCTACACAGCGCATTGGGAGCAGGTTGAGATGCCTGGTCTGTGGAATGCGATGCGCTACGAGGTGTGTGCCAATCGCTTCCTCCACGGCATGGTGCGTACGATGGTCGGGACGCTCCTCGAGGTGGGCTACGGACAGCGCACGCCAGACTCTATCGCAGAGCTGATCCACAGCGAAGACCGCACGCTAGCCGGCTCAGCAGCTCCAGCTCGAGCGCTTTTCTTCGTCGAGGCGACCTATCCCGACTCGATCTATAGCACAGATCCCCAGTAAAAGCTTCTTCAGCTACTCATGCTATCTACACAATGAGACACTAAACACCTTCTAAGAGGTTGTCGTATGTGCGGCAGCCCCTTTTTGTTGACCTTTAGGTCACAAAAAACGACCGCAAGAGCGGCTGTTTTCCATTTAAGGTTGAATTAATAGCGGCTTTACAACGGGGGGGGGTATTGATTAGCGAGAGCATCGCTTTCGTCTGAAGTAGGAGACCATCAGTTCACGGCACTCATCCTCGCAGACACCTCCCACGACGACGCTCTTGGGGTGAGGAAGCGCATCGCTATAACGCATATAGCCGCCCTTGGGGTCGGCAGCGCCATAGACGATACGTCCTATCTGTGTCCAGCGCAAGGCTCCCATGCACATGGGGCACGGCTCGACGGTGACGTAGAGTGTGCACTGTGGTAGGTACTTACCTCCGATGGCTGCCGTCGCCTGTGTGATGGCGAGCATCTCGGCATGAGCCGTGGGGTCGTTGAGCAGCTCGACTTGGTTATGACTCTTTGCTAGGATGCGTGATCCGACCGCTATGACCGCTCCGATAGGCACTTCGTCCGCTTCGTAAGCTACTAGAGCTTGCTGGAGCGCTAGCCGCATCATTCGCTCGTCTAGGAGTGGCTCTATGGGAGGCTGCGAGATCATACTTAGCCAAAGATAGAGTCTAGCGTGGAGAATAGCTCGGCACCACGCAGAGAGCGAGCTGCAATCGTTTTGTCGGGCGCTATCAGCATGATCTCGGGAATGCTATAGATGCCGTAGGAAATAGATACTTGGCCCGAAAGATCATAGAGTTGTGTCCAAGGCAGTTGGTAGTCGTTCTGAAGCAGGGGAAGGTTGTAGGGCTCGTCCCAGAGGAAGATACTGACCATGTTAAGCCCTCGCTCATGATAAGTTTTGTATGCTTTGATCAGATTGGGCATTTCATCTAGGCAAGGCTTGCACCATCCGGACCAGCAGTGCAGAAGGGTGTAGCAATCTGGGAGCAGATGGTCGGATAGAAGTGTCGTGTCGCCCTGAAGAGTCCCTAGGGGAAGATCTACAATGGGTGCGCCAGGACCGGTGCGATAGAAGTTGTCAACGGTGCGTAAGTAGAGTGCTATCTCACTATTGTTCAGTACGACAGGCCCCATATACTTACGAATGAAAGGCACCGTCTCCAGGAGGCTTTCGTAGTTGATCGTCAGAAGCATTACAGCTGCGATAATCCCGACAGGATCGTTTGGGTGTCGCAGACAATAGTCCTTAGCAAGGATGACATAACTCTCGATGGAGGCTTTGAAGTCTTGGTCAAAAGCGTCAAAGAGCGCACTATCAGAGGGAATCGCGGCGAGCTTTAGCTTGAAATCATCACCCAAGCTGTCTAGGGAGTCGTAAAGGCGATTTACCTCTTTATTGAGATAATCTCCCTCAAGTAGTGTACGCTTAATGAAATCAATGCAGAGCGGCTGCGTCGTGAGGATGACTGGAATAGGCTCCTCTCCTGTTACCTCTAGATAAGCGATATTTTTGCTCATGCTGTCCACATAGTTGCCTTTGAGGAGAAACTTCCCTTTGTGCACATAGCTACTGTCAATAGCCCTGCCGTCTATTAGCAGCTTGACCATTGGTGGGTCAGCACCTTCCTGCGCATTAGTATATCCCGATATGTGGTACTTCTTCTGCTGCTGGCAGCTACAAAGAAGACTCATTGCGACGAGAGAGAGCAGTAGTAGCACCCTCGTGAGATGTAGCCTAGAGAGCTGTGGTGACGTGTGGGTAGACATGAGACGGGAGGATTATTACGCCTTGGGCATCAAGATCTCTAGTAGCTCCTTGACCCCTTGCGTCGCTACCTTCTGAATATGTGTGACATGAGCGATGCCGTGCGTATTGACCTCTTTCGGATCAATAAGGTAGATGGGGGTGCCGTTGGGAACGTAGGCGAGGAGGCTCGCAGCGGGGTAAACGTTGAGCGAGGTGCCGACGACCACCATGATGTCTGCCTGGCTTGCCTCACGAATGGCTGGCTCAATCATCGGGACCGCCTCGCCAAACCATACGATAAAGGGCCTCAGCTGCGACCCGTCTGGAGCAAGATCGCCCACATGCAGGTCGGGGTGCTCGGGATCTACGGGGTAAGTCTTCTGAGTGTTGCGCACAGAGCAGTTTTTCATCAGTTCGCCATGGAGGTGTATCACCTTGCTGCTGCCGGCACGCTCGTGGAGGTTGTCCACATTTTGCGTCACGACGGTCACATCGTATTGACGCTCTAGCTCGGCTAGACCGTAGTGTGCCGCATTCGGTCCGCAGCCTACATAGTCACGACGGCGGTCATTATAAAAGTCTAGCACCAGCTTGGGGTTGCGCATGAAGCCCTCGATAGAGGCTACGTCCTGTACCGGGTAGTTCTCCCACAACCCGTCACTGTCTCTAAAGGTTGATATGCCACTCTCGGCACTGACGCCAGCGCCTGTGAGGATGACCAGCTTACGCTTCGCTTGATTGCTTGGGTTATTCATAATGTCTGTCTTCTTTATAGTGTGCACCTAAGATACGAAACTTATTTTTCAAGGTCAAATAGTGGCTCCGGCTGCAAAAGCTGAAAGCCCTGTCGATGCAATGGGCAGGAACCGTGCTGGCGTATCCCCTCACGCTGCTGTGCTGTCGGGTAACCTTTGTTTTGCTCCCAGCCGTAGTGTGGGTAGTGCTGCGCTTGCTGGGTCATATACTCATCTCTGTGTGTCTTGGCAAGGATAGAGGCAGCGGCAATGGCTAGGTAGCGGTCATCGCCCTTGACGATGGTGTGGTACTCGACCTCATCGGGACGTGGATCGTAGTAGTTACCATCGATGAGCAGGCGCTCGGGCGTACAGGGCAATGCTTCGATGGCGCGTTGCATAGCAAGCATAGAGGCGTGGAGGATGTTGATCCGCTGGATCTCCTGAACGGTTGCTATGCCTACTGCCCACGCTGTGGCATGCTCCTCGATGAAGCGACGCAGCTCCTCGCGCTGCTTTGCTGTGAGTTTCTTACTATCTCGCAGATGCGGATGGTCTAGCGTGTCGGGCCAGACGACTGCTGCCGCATAGAGGTCTCCAGCGATGGCTCCTCGTCCAGCCTCGTCACAGCCACATTCGATGAGTCCGTCCGATGCGTAGCGATGTAGTAAGGGCATGGTTGATACATTTAGCTTAGCATGGTCAGGGCACGCCGTAGCGCTTTCGCAAAGATTTCCAGATCCTCGTGCGTATTGTATAGGCCGAGGGACGCACGGATCGTGGCGTGGTGACCCATCCCCTCGATGAGCGGAATAGCGCAGTGATGACCTGTGCGGAGTGCGACGCCTTGCTGGTCTAGGAGCAGACCGAGATCGTAAGCGTGTGCCTGATGGCTGATGAAGGTGACTACGGCTCCCTTGCTGGGGGCGGTGCCGAGGATCTCGAGCGAAGGCTCCCGACTGATGATCTGCGTGAGATGCTCTAGGAGCTCCGTCTCGTAAGCGTGGATGCGGTCTAGACCGATCGCAGAGAGGTACTCAACTGCTGTGGCAAAGGCGTGCGAACCGATGAAGTCGGGCGTGCCAGCCTCAAACTTGTACGGCAACTCGTTGAAGGTGGTCTCCTCAAAGGATACATGTTCGATCATCTCGCCACCATACTGGTAGGGCGGTATCTGCTCGAGGAGCTTACGCCGTCCCCATACGATGCCGATACCTGTGGGTCCGTACACTTTGTGAGATGAGCAGACGTAAGCGTCGATGCCGAGCTCCTGCACATTGACCGACATATGGGGCGCAGACTGCGCTCCGTCGACGATGATGATGGCGCCCTTGTCGTGAGCCAGACGGGCTAGCTGTGCGACGGGATTAACCGTACCGAGGACGTTGCTCACATGCGCCACAGAGACGATCTTGGTGCGGTCGGAGAGTAGAGCCTCAAAGGCGGGAAGGTCTAGCGAACCGTCCGCTAGTAGCGGAGCGACACGTAGATGTGCTCCCTTGCGTAGGCAGAGCTGTTGCCACGGAACGAGGTTAGCGTGGTGCTCCATGGCGGTGATTAGCACCTCGTCATCGGGGTCGACGAGCGTTTCGCCAGCCGTGGAGGTTAGCAGGTTGAGGCCTTCGGTGGTGCCACGTGTGAAGATCACTTCGTTAGGGTCGGACGCTCCGATGAAGTGCGCCAGCGTGGCACGTGCCGCCTCGTGGCGATCGGTCGCCTCGCGACTGAGCTGGTAGACGCCTCGGTGGACGTTGGCATTGTATCGTGTGTAGCCCTCGGTGATAGCGTCGATGACTACTTGGGGCTTTTGCGTAGTGGCACCACTGTCTAGGTAGACCCAGCCAGGCTGCGCTGAGGCGTAGTGCTGTATGAGCGGGAAGTCTAGACGATATGAGCGACACCCATAGAGGTGCGCCTGAGCACAGTGTTGAGCTGGCTGCCAGTCACATGAATCATCTGACGGTATATGGATAGCGCGTAGAGGAGGTAGGGGAGGAGTAGGACGATGCCCCAGATGTTCCCCTTGAAAGCGACGATGGAGAGGAGCCATGCAAGGAGGATGTTGGCCAAGTAAAACTTTGGAGCAAACTCCTGACCCAGACGCACGATGCTCGTTCGCTTTTGGTTCTTGCGATCCTCCTCGTAGTCTCGGTAGTTATTGACCACAAGGATATTGACCGCGACGGCACCCATAGCTGTTGCCACGAGGAAGCTCTGTGTCGTGACCGCTCCCGTCAGCAGGTAGTAAGTGGTCATCACGGCGACCCAACCGTAGAAAGTCATCACCGCCACATCGCCCAGTCCTAGGTAAGCGCGTTCCTCTCCGTCAGCACCTCGCTTGAAGTCGTAGTAGTCGTTGCAACAGTTAGAGAAGGATTGTGCCGACAGCCCCACGACCAGGCAGAGTGTAGCTATGAGCCAGTTAGAGCCTCCCTGTAGCCAAGCCAAAGCGATGGCAGCAGCTATCGGTGCTAGCGATGCTGGCCAACTGTATGGTCGTGAGACCGAGATGAATTGCTTGAGGGTCATAATGTAGCGTGCGTGTATCGAGCCTACACCTTATTATTATAGCACCTCTGGACCTGGTGTGCGCAGATGTGCGAAGAGGTGATCTGAGAGATAGATCATCGCCCGCTTCTTCTCTTCCGTAGCGATGACTAGGTCGATGCTGTTACCACTAGTTCCGTAGCAAATGAGCCGCACGGCTACATCGTCTACCGCCTCGAGGATGCGCGCCTCGAAGCCTATGCGATGCCACCCCATATCTCCTACGATCGCTAGGATCGATAGGTCGCTTTGCACAGAACCTTCAGCCCAGGGCGTCATCTCCTCGATCAGCGTGGAGACCGCCTCCGAGTCCTCCTCCGTGGCGATGACGTAGCCATCGCCCGAAGCCATCAAGATGTCTGGCTCTATGTGTAGGCGGTGCATAGCCTCCGTTAGCGTAACGAGGAACTGCCCCGTAGAGACATCGCTATTGCTCAGATGCTTCAGCAGGAGCGTCACGACACACATCCCGTCCTTTGCCGAGATCGCCTTGATCGCCGCACAGGGATGCCCGCACGTCGTGCTGGCTCGATGCAGGCGGGGTGTAGTATCTTAGCACCGCAACGAGCTAGCTCGGCAGCCTCGCCAAAGCTCAGACGACGCACCGGCGACGTCATATTGACCACCCGCGGATCGTTGTTGTGTAGCCCATCAATGTCGGTCCATATCTGTATCTCCTCAGCTTGTACCGCCTCGCCAATGAGCGTGGCGCTGTAGTCGCTACCGCCACGACGCAGGTTGTCTACTTCGCCGAAAGCGTTGCGACAGATGTACCCCTCCGTGAGGAATAGTGCCTCCGCATCGCGTACCTCTTCGATCATCGGGCGCAAACGCTGAGCAATGTACTCGATGTCAGGTCGCCCCTCGTGGGTGATCCGCATGAAGTCTAAAGCTAGCAGCTTGTGCGGTGTGATCCCCTCGTAGAGCTGTAGCGTGAGCGCCATCAGGGCGGTACACATCATCTCGCCACAAGCGAGGATCTGCTTCTCATCGTTGTGGGTAAAAGCCTCGTTGAGCGTCTGAAGCAAGAGGCTGTCCAAGATCGGAGTCAACGCCTCCTCCGCCAACTGCTGATGTAGCTCATGCCCCGCAAATAGCTCTGGCACTACATTGTCTATGTAGCGACTACGGAGCATCTCCACATGACGGGTCGCGCGGTCACGCTCGCCAGAGGTGATTAGCTCAGTCAGCGTCACAAGGTCGTTCGTCGTCCCTGCCATAGCCGAGAGCACCAGTGCCTTGCGCCCAGGTATACTCGCCACTAGATGCGCTACCGAGCGTATGCGATCAGGTGAACCGACAGAGGTGCCGCCAAACTTCAGTACGATCATAGCGTAGCTTCGATAGGATTGACAAATGGCTCTGAGCTAGGCTCCTCGACCTCCTCTAGGGTGGGGGGTAGGTCGATGCGCTCCAGCGTACGACTCTCCAGATTGATATGGTATCTCGTAGCGGGGAGCTCTTGTATGAGCGTCTCATTGTGCGTGCTCATCAGCACCGCTACGCCCTCCTTAGCCAGTGACTGGATCAGTTGACCGATCAGTAGCGACGTCTCACTGTCTAGTCCCGTCGTAGGCTCATCAAGTAGGATTAGTCGTGGACGTACAACCAGCGCACGTGCTATGCAGATACGCTCAGCCTCGCCACCGCTCAGCTCGTGCGGGTACTTGTAGTGCTTGCCCTCCATGCCGACCTGAGTCAGAGCTTCTTCGATACGCGTAGCACGTCGCTCCCGCTTTTTCACACCCACGGCACGCAGTACGAAGTCTAGGTTACCCTGCACCGTATAGTTATATAGGAGCTGCGCCTGTGACTGGAAGACTATCCCCAGCGAGCGCCTCAGAGCTTGTCGCTGTCGTACAGACATGCGGTGCAAGTTGTAGTCCAGCACCTTAGCAACTCCACCCTTAGGCGCCAGCTCGCCATAGAGCAGCTCTAGGAGCGAACTCTTACCACTCCCCACGGGACCCGTAAGGTAGGCAAAGTCCCCTGCTTCGAGCGTTAGTGTGACGTCTCGTAGTAGCTCATGCTCATAGCGTGATACGGTGACGCCCTGTAGGTCAATGATCGTACTCATAGTGGCTAACGTCTAGATTAATTGATTACTGTAGTGCAAAGCGCAGATACGCTTCACAGTTTGCTGGCAGCCTCTCGGCGACCGTATCGCTATAAGTGTCATAAAAGGCGTGATGCCCTATATAGTCTGCTCGTGCGAAAGCGGCTAGCCCCTCGTAAGGTGTGAGGAAGGTAGCTAGTGTGTGCTTTTGGGATCCACCCTCGCAGAAGTTTGCCTCAGCGCTACCACAAGAGACAGCGACACCCAGCTGGCGACCTACCCATGCGTCGCCCCCCTCGCCGAAGGCCCAGCCCTCGCCAAAGACCTCGTCAGTCCACTGCTTCAAGATCGCTGGGGCGGAGTACCAGTAGAGGGGAAATTGCAGTATCACACGATCGTGACGCTCTACGAGTGCACGCTCATGCGCCACATCTATAGGCGTCCCTGCGGGGTAAGTGTCACAGAGACTATGTATCGTGGCGTGTCCCGTGAGCGCCTCCATCCAAGCTTTGTTGATGACAGAGTGCTCCAGGTCGGGATGCGCTACGATGATCAGCGTGTTATGTCTCTCCATATTCACTTAGAAAGTAAAGCCAGCACCGAGGTAGAAGGAGGTATTGCGCATCGCCTTCTGACCAAGCTTTTCCAGCTTAGGATCATTCTTCTCATCGAGCTTCAGTTCATCGACGAAGCCCATATCAGCACCTACCATACCGTACCACGATCCGAAGGTTACCTTCGCCTTAGCACCTAGACCGATGTCGTAGCGCTTGAGCTTGGCACCATCCATCCCGAGGATGCCGTCCTTGTAGACATTGTAAGTCTTCTGGATATCATCTAGGATCTTCCCCTGGCTAACGGTAGCTCCCAGAGCGTAGGCGAAGTAAGGACCAGCCTCTACTGAGGCACCGATAGTAGGCGTTAAGTTCAGACGTACACCCACATTCACGGGAATCTGCATATGGTGGCTGTAAACCTTGATGTCGCCCTTACCATTTTCTGAAAGGAAGCTGTACTGATTTCCCTTCATCGCAAGGGATAGTCCCGTGCCGATGTACATCATCTTACCCACGTTGATATCTAGTCCAGCACCGAGGCGGTAACCGACGAAAACCTTGTTTTCAGAGACATCTTGGAGTGTCTTAGCATGCGAAAGGTTAAAGAGCGGAGCTGCATCCACATAAATGCGTAGAGGCATCTGAGCCTGAGCCGTACCACCGAGCGCGCAGAGCGTCACGAGTGAAAGTAGTAGTGTACGTAGTCTTGTCATAGTAATATCTGTATAAGGTAAAGTTGTAATTACTCCTCAAAAGTACAACAATCTTGCGAGATGAGCCGGTTCGTGCGTTCGTTGCACAGGGCTGACGCATTATAATATAAACTGAGCAAGCTCATCTCAATCTCTCCCGATGAATTTTCAAATATCTCGGGGGATATTTTTGTTTTTCTCCCGAATGTGTGGTGATACTCGAACCGTGTATCCCTAGTTATCGTCATGTGCAGCTCCTAGCAGACTGGTTATAATGCGTCAGCCCTGGTCCGTTGCATCCCTACACATGCGGGCTACTCGTGGCATCCTAGTCAACGTGTATCACATAGCGATCCTTGCGGGGTGCTGGCTCCGGGCACTCGTCTGGGTAGCCTATGATACAGCAGGCGACCCCCACGAGGTCACTCTCCAGTCCCCACTCCTTGAGAAGTGCTTGACCCTCCTCCAGCTCAAAGATCCCCTTAGCTGCATTGATCCAGCAAGTGCCGAGACCTAGCGCGTGAGCGGCATTCTGCATATTGCCCACCACCAGAGCACCGTCTTGTAGGTAATTGCTCGACAGCGACCTGTCCGCCAGCACAACGAAGACCGCTGGAGCACCGTAAAACTGATCCTTGTCCCCACCGCGAGCTTTGTTAGCCAGCTGTGAGAGCTGGTCGCGAACGGCACGATTGGTCACAGCCACGATCGTGACAGACTGCTTACCCATCGCCGAGGGCGCATAAGTGCCCGCCTCGAGCACCTTGTCTAGTAGCTCCTGAGGCGGAAGTTCAGCCTTATACTTACGTATACTCCTGCGTGTTAGGAAAATGTCCATTTTCTCTTGTGTCGTCATACTCATAGTGTCTGTAGTTGTGTCTGATTGTTCTGTTGTCGTAGCCTTCTGACAGGCGGCAGCTCCCACGAGGAGCAGTATCATCGCCAACGTCAGTGGCATCCATTTACGTAGCATAGTCGTTAGCATCTATTCGTTAGTATCTCGACCTTTGACATCTGTATCAAAAGCCCTCTATCCACAAATATACGAAAAGCTCTCCAGAGCAAGCCCTGAGGTTGTGACATCCCATGGTTAATTCATGATAAAGAATGACTTCATCTACGTCACTATCAAGGAAATCAAACGATTCCTCCGTGGATATCTTTGATCCTCCACAGAGCAACGAAAGAATTCCTCCGAACTTTGAAATCATTCTTCCGAAGTTTCATTTCATTCTTCCGAACTTTTATTTCGGCCCTCCGTGGAGAAAATCCATTCTCCACCGAGCTATCCGCAAATTCCTCCGTAGAGACACTGAGCGGTGCGTCAAGGTAACGTTTTTTGTATGAGTCAACATATTTACTATCTTTGCAAGAAGTGAGGTGGTGATAGTGGAGTAAGTCGCACACTACGGGTCCAATGATTACAGCCATGGTTGCTACCGCACTAAGCTTAGCAAGAAGCAAAGCGCTATAAATGATATAACACAAAACAAAGAAGATATGAATAGTTCTCACGGAAGGCTATTGAGACACCTGTCGCTAGGTATACTCGTGCTAGCCTTAGGAATTCTCTCAAGCTGTAACTTAGGTAGCGGAAAGTTCAGCAGGGGAGACATCTCAGATCTCAATGACGCTATTTTGGTTCAAGAAGAACCAGGATGGCGCTACAGCCTGATGGGGCTAGATGGTAAGATAATCGTCGAAGATGTGGTTAGTAACTCAGATGACTTTGTTGGTTGCTATGATGGAATCTATGGTATAAAAAACCTGTCGGGTGGATATGCACTCTATAAGCTGGGTGAAAAGCCTCAGAAACTTACAGATGCTGTGTACGAATCTGTAGGTTTTGCAGCGGAGGGCATCATTCCCGTACAGCAAGAAGATGGTGCTCCCTTAGTCCTATCAACAAAGGATGGCAAGCCCCTCTTTGAGGTAAAGGAATATGAGGGTGCTCCTGTTATTGGCATTGGCAACAACTTCTACGGAGGAATTAATTGCTACGTAGTAGAGAATCGGACGTCGGAGTGGCCACAGTACTTGTTCGGATTTATAAATGCCAAGGGGGAGTTCCTTACAAACCCTATATATGAGGCCGTATCTAATGTAACGGAGAATGATAAAGTCTATGGCGTCCTGCCATCTGAGGGAGAAACTAGAAAGGTAGAAATACTAAACAACAAGGGGCAGGTGCTATTCTCTTCGAAGACCCTCACAGAAAAAGAATTAACGATCCTTCTGGGTAAAGAAAGATGCGTGATAAACGATAAGATATTCAATCTCAAGGGAGAGGTCGTAGGACGTCTGCCTGGTGAATCTGTCGTAATGTGTATAGGACCACGAGACTATATTCTAGCTCGTGAGGCTGATGATGATGTTTGGTATCTCTTGGACAAGGATGGTGAAGAGGTAACGACTATCCGTAATACCTTTGGGGTCTTATTTGATACCACTGGCAAAAACTATGTTGTAGCTGAGCAGTCGAATAAAGATGCAGTATATACGGCCTATACAATCAAGGAGAATAAGAAGGTGTACGAAGTATCAGGGGATGACCTAGCCTATCTCAAGGATGGCGAACTACTTCTTAAGCAGGGATCAAACTGGTTTGTGTGTGATGCCAAAGGTAAGGAGGTCCGCGAAAAGTACTTCTCAGGAATTATATTTCCTAAGGCTCTCTATGGCTTCCCAGTATTAGACTCTTTTGAGCTTATAATGAACACTCGCTAGCCATTTTGCCCTGCGGAGTCGAACTAATATTGTCGCATAGCCACGCCTCTTTGATAAGAGGCGTGGCTATTTACGATGGGGCGGATGGTGGGGACGGGTCAGGCGAGGTCAAAGGTGTGCCACGAGCCGTGCCAGAGGTCGATGGTGAGGAGCTTGTCGAGGAGGGCGGGCGTCTGCCCTAAGGCTAGCTGGAGCGTTTGACTTGCCTGGATGCTCCCGATGACGCCAGCGGTGGCGCCGATGACGCTGGGCGGTACGGCCTTCTCTGCGCTGTGTGGTTCGCTGTACAGGTCGCGATAACGTAGACTACTAGAGGGCGCAAAGATGGTACATTGTCCTCGCCACCCCTCGATAGCGCCATGCACGAGGGGCTTGGCGGTGCTGCGGGTGTAGTCGTCTAGGAGGTAGCGTGTGGGGTAGTTGTCCGTAGCATCAACGATGATTTGGTAGTCGGCTAGTAAGGTCGCTACATTGGTCTCATTGAGTCGCTCGGTGATGGCCTCGATATGGAGGGTACTATTGAGCGCGATGAGACGCTTTTGCGCTTGGATAGCTTTGGGGCGTGCAAGGTCGGACTCACAGTAGAGGATCTGACGCTGGAGGTTGGACGGGGAGATGACATCGCAGTCTATGATGGCGATGCGTCCGATGCCTGCAGCCGTGAGGTAGTAGAGTATAGGAGCTCCCAAGCCCCCAGCGCCAACGACTGCTACGCTCGTCTGAGCGAGTAGTCGCTGACCCTCGGGGCCTATCTCGGGGAGCTGTAGCTGACGCGCGTATCGTGCACTGTCAGCGATGCCCGTGTCGTTTTGGGGCATGCGGGTTACATCCACTGGTCCCAGTCTTTCCAGATGACTTCGTATCCCTGCGCTTTGATAGCAGCGATCATCTCTTCGGGAGAGCGTGAGTCGTTGAT
>QWCB01002348.1_pt1 | contig 15996 bp, 13 predicted proteins | sample 1972511 | NCBI WGS metagenome assembly QWCB01 (sample SAMN09866719, study PRJNA288562) | Human gut metagenome isolate term5_stool, whole genome shotgun sequencing... | isolation source: gut | host: Homo sapiens | place: USA: California
CGTGTGGTATCAAGCCCTCAAGATTAACGGGCAAACCAGCAGTGAGACCGAAGCGAGGAAGTCCCTCGGGTAGCACGCTCGCCTGATACTCCTTGGACTGCTGACGGAAGATTGCCTCGCTTGTGATGGAGGCGATATTGCAGTGGATACCCTCCTCGGCTAGCAGCTTAGCACCCGCCACAAGGGTAGAAACCTCAGAACCAGTAGCTACCAGCACCACCTCGGCATTAGGTTGCTCTGTAACTAGATAACCGCCCTTCAATATTCTTTGACTATGCTGATAATTATTACCTGGCAGGTCATCTACATTTTGTCTAGAGAGGATTAGTGCAGTAGGCGTTGCCTTATTTTCCATCGCCATCTGCCAGCTTACGGTCGTCTCGTAGACATCGGCGGGACGAAGCACCATTGTAGAGGGCTTACCGCTATGATTGTGGAGCTTCTCCATCAGTCGGATCTGAGCCTCTTGCTCTACCGGCTCGTGGGTAGGTCCGTCCTCACCTACTCTAAAGGCATCGTGCGTCCAAACAAAGCGAACTGGCACCTCCATAAGTGCTGCGATACGTACGGCAGGCTTCATATAATCGGAGAAGACAAAGAAGGTACCGCAAGCTGCATGGAAGCCACCATGTAGGGCAATCCCTATACAGATAGTCGCCATTGTCAACTCCGAAACACCTGGCTGAAGGAAGCTTCCCGAGAAGTCGTCCCGAGTGAGTGCCTTGGTCTCCTTGAGGAAGCCATCGGTCTTATCGGAATTAGAAAGGTCGGCACTTGAAACGATCATATTGGGGAGGTTCTTAGCTAGGAAACCCAATACGGTAGCAGAGGCATTTCGGGTAGCTGCATTTGGCTTCTGCTCTATACTCTTCCAATCAAGATGACTGGGATCAAGATCAAGCCAACGCTGTAGCTCCTTTGCATCTTCGTGGTGAGCTTTCGCCCACTCGTCATACTGCTTATGCCACTTCTGAGCGTGAGCTCTAAGCGTCTCCTTTCGCTCATCGTATAGCTTCTGTACCTCGTCAAATATCACGAATGGATGCTCTGGATTGCCTCCAAGGTTCTTTATAGTCTCGGCTACGCCACCACCGGCTGCAGAAAGAGGTTGTCCGTGCGTTTTAACTAAGCCCTCAAAGCACTCTCCATCTGGCGAAAGCATTCCCTTGCCCATCACGGTATGCCCGATGATTAGGGTTGGCTTGCCTTTCACAGCTAGTGCCTTATCAAGAGCCTGGCGAATCTGGTCGTGGTCGTTGCCATCAATCTCTAGCACTTCCCAGCCCCACGCACGGTACTTCATACCTACGTCCTCACTCATCACCTCAGAGACTTTGGTAGAGAGCTGCACATCATTGGCATCGTAAAACATCACTAGATTATCAAGCCCAAGGTGTCCTGCAATTCTACCTGCTCCTTGTGATACCTCCTCTTGGATTCCACCATCGGAGATAAAGGCAAAGATCCGCTGACGCATCAAATCCTCACCGAAGCGAGCAGCCATCTTTTTAGCGGCAATGGCGGCACCGACTGCCATGGTATGCCCTAGCCCGAGAGGGCCTGAGGTATTCTCCACGCCACGAGCCACATCAAGCTCTGGGTGACCAGGAGTAGGACTGCCCCACTGACGGAAGCCCTGTAGCTCCTCCATGGTATATCGACCAGTCATCGCTAGTACCCCGTAGAGCATCGGACTCATGTGCCCAGGATCCAAAAAGAAGCGGTCGCGAGCAATCCATTCAGGACAGTCGGGGTCATACTCCATATACTCCGAGAAGAGTATTTGTGTAAAATCCGCCCCACCGAGAGCCCCACCTGGGTGTCCCGACTTTGCTTTTTCGACCATAGACAGTGCCAAAACTCTTAGGTTATCAGCTGCCTTGTGACTCAATACGTTTTTAGTAGCCATAGTATTTATTTATTAAAAATGATATCTCTGCTGTATTCCCCTTCCACACTCTACAAAATTACCCATTTATATTGACTTTGCCGACCAATGGACACGTATATTTTGTAGCAATAGGGGAAGGGTCACTGATTTAGCGATAAAATTGGTAATTTTGCGATGTTAATTCTAAGGTAATGTTGCCTTCAGATATGTTTCACTATAATTATTAAGAGTAAACTTAATGATCACAGCAGACCAATTACAGAGTGTATTGGAGCGCCGAGATGCGCTGAGGGGGTATCTTTGACATTGATGCGAAAGAGACCCAACTAAAGGAGGAGGAGCTCCGCACCCAGGATCCACACTTTTGGGATGACCCCGATAAAGCACAGGCACAGATGAAGGTGGTGCAGGGGCTGAAGCACTGGATTAAAGACTACAATGAGGTAGACAACCTAGCTACCGAACTAGCATTAGCATTTGAATACATCAAGGAAGATCTGGTCTCCGAGGAAGAGATTGACCAGCTTTATGCCAAAGCAATAGAAAAGCTGGAGGATGTGGAGCTACGCAATATGCTCCGCAACGAGGAGGACCGCATGGGAGCTGTCCTTAAGATCAATTCGGGAGCCGGCGGCACTGAGAGCCAAGACTGGGCATCGATGCTAGCACGTATGTATATGCGTTGGTGCGAGGACCAAGGCTACAAGGTGACCATAACCAACTGGCAAGATGGCGATGATGCGGGCATCAAGACCGCAACGCTACAGGTAGAGGGTGACCTCGCCTACGGTTTCCTGAAGAGCGAAAATGGTGTGCATCGCCTTGTACGCGTATCGCCATACAATGCTCAGGGAAAGCGAATGACCTCCTTTGCCTCTGTCTTTGTAGTACCCCTAGTAGATGATTCTATTGAGGTGGAGATCAATCCCGCACTTGTAACCTGGGAGACCTTCCGTTCTGGTGGAGCTGGAGGTCAAAACGTCAATAAGGTAGAGACCGGTGTGCGACTGCGCTATATGTACACCGACCCCGACACGGGAGTGACCGAGGAGATTCTGATTGAGAATACCGAGACCCGAAGCCAACTCGATAATAGAGAGAATGCTAAGCGACTCCTCAGAAGCCAGCTCTACGATAAGGAGCTACAGCGACGCAATAAAGCAAAAGAGGCGATCGAAGGAAGCAAGAAAAAGATTGAGTGGGGCTCACAGATTCGTAGCTACGTATTTGATGACCGCCGTGTCAAAGACCACCGTACCAATTACCAGACCTCCGACGTGGATGGGGTAATGGACGGTAAAATCTCTCCTTTCATCAAAGCCTATCTGATGGAGTTTGGAGGGGAATAATAGAGAGTAATAAGCAAATAACTGATAAGAATAAAGAAGAAAAGTAATGGCAAGTACAGCAGACTTTAGAAATGGAATGTGCCTAGATATCGATGGCACCCCATTCGTAATCGTAGAGTTTCTACACGTAAAGCCAGGCAAAGGACCTGCATTCGTAAGAACAAAGCTTCGTAATATCGCCACTGGAAGAATCCTAGACAAAACCTGGTCTTCTGGCGTGAAGGTAGATGAGATTAGGATTGAGAGACGTCCCTACCAGTACCTATACAAAGATGACATGGGTCTAATCTTTATGCACCCTGAGACCTTCGACCAGATTCATATCCCAGAGGAGCGCATCGAGGGTGTGCAATTCCTCAAAGAGGGTGATATGGTAGAGGCGATGGTGCATGCCGATAAAGAGGAGGTACTCACCTGCGAGCTCCCTAGCCACGTTACCCTAGAGGTTACCTACACTGAGCCTGGTATCAAGGGCGACACCGCTACCAACGCACTGAAGCCAGCTACTCTTGAGACAGGTGCTGAGATCCGTGTACCGCTCTTCATCGATAATGGTGAGAAGATCATCGTAGATACTCGCGAAGGGTCATACGTAAGCCGTGCCAAGGAGTAATCCACCGCACATCAATAGCTAAAATAAGGGCTAGGTTGCAAAAACCTAGCCCTTATTTTATGTGCCACAATTAAATAATGAAAGCCTACTACAGGTTCTATTGACTGTATAATAATTGATTTTCATACAACACTTATTCTATAGCACGGGAACTATTAACGACATTATTTCTAGGCAATTAACAAGTAGAACTAATCAGGCTATTCTCATCTACCAACAACAAAACGTTAAAAACGCACTTATCAACTCTATTGTTTTGCAAATACACAATTTATATATACATTTGCATACAGACACTTTTTTCTATAGAATAAGATTATTAGTAACACTATTTAAATGAAACAATATGGAATCTAATACTTTAAGAGCCAATCTACCTTCAAAGTTTACATTTGGACTCATTCTTGCTATTTCTTTGATATCATGCTCTAACCAAAACACACTATTTGTGCCACCAGATGTAGAAGAACACGCAATAGAATCTACAATATCTCATACTGATTTTGAACCTTGCTTCTATGTTCCAAATTTGAGCAATGAGGAAGCGAAAAAGATAGGAAATAGGCTCTTATCAAAGCTGGACTTCTCAATATTCAAAACATTAGGATATTGTAAAGAGAACTATATAAGTGCCTATCATTTTGATGTTGAAATTCATGGCATGAGAATCTCTTTTAGGGCAATAGACTGCTATTATAGAGATTTACCGGACATAACTATATATGCATCCCAAGGGCCAATACTAAACGCCGATGTTAGTAAAGCCCCATCTTTCAACACCTCCCCTAAGAGAACAAAAGATTTCTATGAGTATAACAACACTACCAATTCTTGGGAATTAGTTGCTAGAAGATATGAATTTAACACTTCACTTCCAGAAGGCTCTTCACTTAGAACTTGTTGGGTGGTAATAGAAGGTAATAGCATTAGGAATTTTGAGCGAATTTTTTTTGAACTTTACTAGGGCATATTAAGGCTATGAAGAAATTGTTATTGGCCATTATAACCATAGTGGCCATATTACTTGCCTCCTGTGCCACTCAGGCTAAAAGAGATAGTAACTACCTGTATGCTTGGAGGGACATGCACAATAACCATAATGATGCCTACTACTATACTGACCGCTTCGGACACAAAGTATCCCCGAAACGTTTTTCAGCAGCAAGGCAGTTTGCCCCCAATGGCTTGGCAGCAGTCTGCGAGTCAGGACTTGGTGGCAAGTGGGGTTATGTTAATACGACCATTGACCTTGTCATCCCTTACCAGTATGATTTTGCTAGTGATTTTGGCGGCTTTGGCTTTGATGATGATTTGGCCTGTGTCAAGTTTAACCTCAATGAAGCCAATCGTTTGCGCCAACCAAGTGTAGCATTTGGGCCTGCAATGATTATTGATACGAAAGGAAGACAAGTCTCCAAAATCTATGGTTGTATGTTCCTTAATAACACGCCTGAAGCGCGATGTGTAACTATCGTCAATAGCGGTACCTGCTTCCATAGTACAAAGGGATATCAAGATTACTCTACTGATGGTTATTGGGGAGCTATAGATAGCAGAGGAAAGGAGATCATCCCCTGCATCTATGAATTTCTTATAACCCATAGCTCACTAAGCGGATTTATCGTAAGGCACGAAGGGAAATGGGGTGCTATAGACTATAGAGGCAAGGAGCTTATACCTTGTGAGTATGATGGAGTATTCTACAATGACGAAAATAGCCACTTCAATACTTTCACAGAGGTGGATGGCGATAATTGGAACCACTGGAGTGAAGAGGATGTTCAGAGGCAGTTATGCTTTATCAAGGAGGATAGGATAGCTATCCGCCTCTCCGCCTCTAATTAAAGATACTGAGAATTTCAAGATATGAATAGAATAAGTGCCAGCTCCCCTTAGGAAGCTGGCACTTATTCTGATAAGTTAGCTCCAAGCTTACTTGTAGCTAATCCACTTGATCAACTCCTTCAGCTTTGGCTTCTTGCCATACATCAGCAGTCCTACTCTAAAGACCTTCGCCGCAGCCCAAACAAAGAAGACCGTCGTGGCCACCATCATCACCATTGAGAGGACAATTTGCCACGTAGGTGGATCAAACGGCAGTCGCACCATCATCACATTCGGTGCCACAAACGGGATAAAAGAGCACCACACTGCCAGCGGTCCATTGGGATTCTCAGCCGAATAGAAGGCCGCATAAAAGGCAAACATAAAGAGCAGCGTAATCGGCAAACTCATCTGACTGATATCCTCATCGCTATCAAAGGCAGCTCCCATCGCCGCATAGATCGCTGCAAAGGAGAAGTAAGCACAGATAAAGAAGAAGAAAAAGGCCAGGATCATCCCAGTGAAATTAAAGTTGGCCAATGGTGCCATGATATCCTGAATCATCTCAGGATCGGCACCAGCAGATAGTGCATTATCGGTTAGCTGACTCATATCCAGGGTCACATTACTGAGGAAGACCGCCTGCAGCACCACAAATCCTAGGATAAAGATCAGTGCCCAAATCCCCAACTGCGTCAGCCCCACGAGTGCCACTGCCACTATCTTAGCAAATAATAGCACCGTTGGCTTCACCGAAGAGGCAATAATCTCCACAATCCTATTCTTCTTCTCCTCCTGCACACTCGCCATCACCATAGACCCATAGGCCAGTACGAAGAAGAAGAGTAGCATATTAAAGATCTGCCCCACCACCATCGCAAAGTCCGAAGAGCTCGCCTTTTCATCACCCTCCTTACTCCACTGTATCTCCGAGATAGAGAGCGAAACCTTCGTATCATCAATGATCTTCTCTAGGTCAGGGATATTGTAGCTAGCTATCTTCTCCTTCCTCAGAGCAGGCTGTAGCTGATCCGAGATGTACTCCTGTAGCGTAGGGGGTATAGACGAGTGGCTAAAGATCGTGACCCCCTTTGGATTCTTCAGAAGATCCTCAGTAATCAAAAGGTAGGCATAAGCACTCTCCTCACTCTTCTTCCGTGCCTCAGCAATATCGGTATCACTAGCGACAAACTTAAAGCCATCCCTACTCTCACCCTTTTGTAGATACTCCAGATACTTACCAGTGTGGTCAATCACCATCACTTCCTTCTCCGAAGTGTCCTTGGCATTCATACCGAGATACATCGGGATAAAGATCAGCAGCAAAAAGATAAACGGCGTAAAGATTGTGAGCAAGATAAAAGACTTCTTCCTCACCTTCACATTATACTCCCGCTGCAAGACAATCCAAAACTTATTCATTCTGCACCTCCTTCCTTAGTTAGATTACGCTCCGCTTGGCTCTCTTCATAGCCATTCACCTGACCCGTCTTCCCCACCACATCTAGGAATATCTCATGCATATTGGGGATGATCTCTTCAAAACTAATCACCTCACCCCGAGCATTCCACTCAGAGATAATCTCACGTGAAGCAAGCTTGTGGCTATTCTCAAGAATCAACTCAGTACGGCCATACTGGTCCGTCTCCTTTGATACCACCACATACCGCTCCGCTACATTCTCCGGCATCTCCACGCCATCTTGGAAAAGGAAGCGATAAGCATTGCCCTTGTACTGCTGCTTAATCTCCTGCACATCCCCCTCTAGTACCACATGGCTACGATTAATCAGAGAGATATTATCGCACAGTTCCTCCACACTCTGCATATTATGGGTAGAGAAGATAATGGTATGCCCCATCCGCTTCAGCCGTAACATCTCATTCTTCAGGATCTCCGCATTGATCGGGTCAAAACCACTAAAAGGCTCATCAAAAATCAGTAGCCGAGGCTCGTGCATCACCGTGCAGATAAACTGCACCTTCTGTGCCATTCCCTTCGATAGCTCCTCCACCTTCTTTCCCCACCAAGGTAGGATATCAAAGCGCTCAAACCACTCCTCCAGGATTCGCTTCGCCTCGGCCCGTTTCAATCCCTTCAACTGAGCCAAATAGATCGCCTGCTCCCCCACCTTCATCTTACGGTACAGGCCACGCTCCTCAGGGAGATAGCCAATCCGCTCCAAGTCCTTCTCCACAAACGGATGCCCATCAAAGAGCACCTCCCCACTATCTGGGGCGGTAATCCTATTGAGGATACGAATCAAGGTGGTCTTTCCTGCCCCATTAGGGCCCAGCAGACCATACACCTTGCCCTCTGGCACCGACATACTTACGTGGTCGAGTGCACGGTGTTTGTCGTAGTCCTTGACTACATCCTTTACTTCTACTACGTTTTTACACATACCCAATATACTTGCAATACACTTGTTTCTTCTATCTACTTCTTCAGCAAGAGCGATGGGGTAATCACCCGATCCCCTAGCAATTGACTAGCATTACTCTTGTACTCCGTCAGCTGTGCCAATTCTTGGTATAGCTTTTTATAATCCTCCACATTCTTAGAGTCCAGTTCCTTTATTTTCTTAAGCACCCCTTGCACCTGCTCCTCTATCTTGTGTAGCTTCAGCGAAAGCACATCCCGCATCAGCAGCTTTCCTAGTTCCTCAGGCTCCTCCATCTCCTTCACAAACTTATCATTGCGAGGGCTGAGCGTGTACTTATCCAGAAGATACCTATCGGCATGCTCTCTGATGGTATCATCCTCCGAGCCCAGCAACAATCTAGTAAGATCCGCCTCACTACCATCCGCCTCAGCCTGAGACACTGCATCCAACAGCCCATCCAATATCTGCACAAAGTGGTCGCTCAGACCGCACACACCATCCCACTCCCTAAGGTCGAGCGTAGCATTATGTATTAATTGCAGACCTGTTATCTCCTGCCCTTCTCCCTCCTCATTATTCGCAAAGCCAGGGATAGACACCATACCATAATCAATAATATCCTGCAAAAGGGTGAGCTCGTATGGAGGCAAAGGATCCTTTACCCTAGCCGATGCCACCTTTGGGTTGACCTGCCCAGAAATAGCCTTAGTAGAGAGGTTAGTAAAACCTGATGTAGGCCCCTCCTGAGGCATCTGATAGCTACTTCGCTCCTGCCGAGTACGGTTAAAGATTCGCTCATCACGGATCTTCTTCACCCGCTCCGCTAGTGCCTCACTGGTCACCTCCCACTTTTCCGCTACCACCCCTATATAGAGCTCACGCGTAATACGTGCCTCGATATAAGCAATCGTCTGTGCTAGCTCCTCGATAATCGCCACCTTTCCCTGTGGGTCGGTACCATATTCCGCCGCTAGTCGCTCCCCCTTAAAGGCGATCCCATCCTCCTCATGCTCCTGAAAGTAGGTCTCAATATCCTCCAAGGTATGGCTTTGGGAAAAAGAGTCGGGGTCCTCTCCATCGGGTAGAAGAAGCACCTTCACACCCAGTCCAGCCTCTAGGCAGATATCTAGCCCACGGAGAGCCGCCTTGATTCCTGCACCATCGGCATCAAAAAGGAGTGTCACATTGGAAGTCAAACGCTTGATATGTGCCACCTGAGCGTGCGTCAGTGCCGTGCCCGAGCTTGCCACCACATTACGCACCCCCCTTTGGTACATAGAGAGCACATCCATATAGCCCTCCAGTACAATACACTTATCACTGCTAGAGATATACTTTTTGGCAAAGTAGAGACCATAGAGCTCATTACTCTTATCATAAAGTTCCGAGGCGGGGCTATTAATGTATTTTCCTACATTCTCTACCTTCTTCAAGATACGCCCACCAAAGCCCACCACATTGCCACTGGTGCTGTGAATAGGGAAGATCACCCGCTCCCGATAGCGGTCAATGTAATCCCCCTTTTTAGTCTTCATCACCAGCCCAAGCGACTCCAGCACCTCCAGCTCCACCCCACTCTCCTTTGCCCTATCCACCAGATAGGTCCATTCGCTAGGCGAGTAGCCAAGCTGAAACTCTTTGATCGTCTCATCCGTCAGCCCACGCTCCCTGAAGTAGCTGAGCCCAATCCGGCGTCCCTCCGCCCCTTGGAGCATCGCATTCACAAATTCATCTCTGGCGAAAGCATTGGCATTGAGTAGCTTTTCACGCTCCGTCTTACGAGCCATCTGCTCGGGAGTCAGCTCCCGCTCCACTACCTCAATGCCATACTTTCGGCCTAAGAACTTGATCGCCTCAGGAAAGGTTAGATGCTCATACTTCATGATAAAGGAGACCGGAGTCCCCCCTTCCCCACAGGCAAAGCACTTACAGATATTCTTAGAGGAAGAGATCTGAAGCGAAGGACTGCTATCATCATGGAAGGGGCAGAGAGCCACATAGTCTTTGCCCTTGCGGTGTAGTGTAAGGTAATCCCCCACAACATCCACAATATCGGCACGCTCTATGATGCGTTGCACCACCCGATTATCAATCATGCTCATAGCTACAGCCCTCTACTCAGCCCTCCCCCAGCATTAGCTCTCAATGATGACAACAACCACCCTCTCCATGCTCATGATGGTGCTCACCACAGCCCGAGCAACCAGAGCACCCTTGATGCCCAAAGAAGCGATCATACTCCTCCTGAGTTGGCTCATGTACATCGGTCACCTCACCGATGAAGTGGAGCTCCTCACCAGCCAAGTCGTGATTAAAGTCCATCTGCACCTTATCCTCACCCACATGGGTCACTAATCCGTGAACCACTTGACCATCGGCAGTATTCATAGGCACACGAGCCCCCTCGTACACCATATCCTCATCAAACTTACCATCAATGTGGAAGACTGCCTTATCTAGCTCCAGCAACAAATCGTCCCGCACCTCACCATAAGCATTCTCGGGGGATAGGTGAAAGTCAAATTGGTCACCTGGCTCCATGCCAGAGAGTTCTGCCTCAAAAGCAGGAAGCAAAAGCCCCATACCATAGATAAACTCCATAGGCTGCTCCTTAGTCGTCTCCTCAATCAATGAACCCTCTCTGTCAAGCAAGCGATACTGCACCTGCACAAACGCACCTTTATTAATTCTCATAACTCAATAATATAGTCATCTCTTAAATAATTACACAGATACAAAACTACCAAATTATACCCAATCTCAAGCACCGTCACAAAATCATAACACAAACGATACAGAAGAAGAAAAAGCATTTGATAGTTGTAAATCGAATAAACGCACCAACAAAATGCCTGAATGAACCTAAACCAATAGCCCAAAAACGCAATTTATAACAGACTGATATCCAACACCATATAAAAGCGAAAACTGAGTTGCAACTAAGCGATCGGCGAGTTGCAACTAAGCAAATGACGAGTTGCAACTAAGCAAACGCTTAGTTGCAACTAAACTTTTCGCCCGACCACTACCTCCGACTTGTCTGACCTGTCCGACTTGTCCGATTAGCCCCCCCCAAAAAATAATCGCCCTCTACTAAGGACCTCTCAGAGGTCCGTGTTAAATAGGCACAGGTCAAGGCACGCAGTGCCGAAGACCTGTGTGTAATGAGATGCAAAACATCCCTACGACCCCGGCTGAGGGGTCGGACGGATCCTAGCCCCTGGTCGTTCGGGCTTTGCCCTCCGACCAGGGGGTGACCGCAGCTACTACCAACCCTCACGACCTCCCCTTGTGGGAGGTCGGACAACCTATTTTAGGATTATTTTGATGCGGTTGTCCGACCCGCAAGGGGTCGTGGAATAGGGGGGTGACCATTAATCCCCCCAGTCGTTCGGGGCTCTGCCCCTCCGACGTGGGGGCTAGGATCCGTCGGACCTCTCCGAGGTACTTACCCCAAAGACACTCCGAAAAAACCAAATAGTAAGACCTTTTCTAATGCGGAACTTCGTGCAATAGTCCCTCACTAGTGTGGACTATATCGCAAACATTTGTTATATTTACACCAAATAAAAGATAAACTCAAAAGAACTATTCACAAAAAAACACAAGACTGTATGGAGCCGATAAAGCACTACAAAAACAAATGGGATCGCTTCACCATTATCATGACCACGCTAGTATTGATCGTGATTACCATTGCGGTCTTTGCCCTTTACTGCGAAGGGGGACTATGGCTTCAAGTGACGGCTACAGTACTATTGCTATTTGCCATCATCCCTATATTCCTTCGCCCCCTCTCCACCAGCTACGATAGTGAGAAGCTAGTCGTCCGATTTTTATGTTATAAAAAGGTCTACAGTCTATCACAGTACACCCCTGTATATATAGAGCACTTTTCGACCACCAAAGCAGTACGGATTTTTGCCTCGGGTGGGTACTTCGGCTACTGGGGCATCTGGCGCATGCACCTTAATGGAAGAGATCGTTGGGATACGCTCCACTCCTATACTACCTCACGCAAAGAGGATTGCATTCTGCTGATGCCAAAAGAGGAAAGTAAGCATAAAGTGCTCCTGAATGCCGACGGCAGGTGGTTCACCACTACTGACTAACCACTCATCTCGGCAGGGGTTACGCATTAGAAATATAAACTTAAGTTACAGCCTTAATATGGATAGCTTGTACTAGACAAGCGAGAAAGGACCTCGGAGAGGTCCGATTTGTTGTAGCCCCCGCGTCGGAGGGCAAAGCCCGAACGACCGGGGGAATAGATATAGGGCACATTATATCGACCCCTTGTGGGTCGGACAATAGGACCTAGGATATCAAAATTAATCCTGGAATAGGTTGTCCGACCCGCAAGGGGTCGTGGATTTTGGTTGTCTTATTTACCCCCATTCATCGGCTCTGCGAGCCTCGAATGGGGGCTACAACAAATCGGACCTCCTACGGAGGTCCTTAACCATAGATACTCAGATGAATACTACTCGACAAGTCTTTTTCTAATGGGTAACCCCCGTCTTATCTCGGTTGAGGACCTACCCGATTGCTGAAATATGGGTATATTTGTGGGTAATTTTATCAGCAACACACATATATTATATAAAGCAATATGGAGAGTAAAGAGCAAATCCGAGAGCACCTCTCGGTATATAATAGTAGGACGAGAGCAATAGAGCCCCTTCGACCCAAGCAGTCACCGCACGTGGGAATGTACGTTTGTGGTCCTACCGTTTACGGCGATGCCCACTTGGGGCATGCTCGCCCTGCCATCACCTTTGACCTTCTCTTCCGTTACCTTACCCACTTGGGCTACAAGGTGCGGTACGTGCGCAACATCACCGATGTAGGTCACCTAGAGCATGACGCCGATGAGGGAGAGGATAAGATTCAGAAGAAAGCACGACTAGAGCAGATAGAGCCAATGGAGGTGGTGCAGTACTACCTCACCCGCTACCATAAGGATATGGATCTCCTGAATGTGCTTCCACCCTCTATTGAGCCAATGGCGAGTGGGCATATTATTGAGCAGATTGCTTTAGTGCAGGAGATTCTAGACGCTGGCTATGCCTATGTTTCCAATGGTTCGGTCTACTTTGATGTACCTAAGTACAATAAAGATCACCAATATGGCGTACTCTCGGGCCGTAATATTGAGGATATTTTAGAGAATACCCGCAGCCTAGATGGGCAAGAGGAGAAGCGGAGCTCTGTGGACTTTGCCCTTTGGAAAAAAGCAAGTCCAGAGCATATTATGCGTTGGCCTAGCCCTTGGAGCGATGGCTTCCCCGGCTGGCATGCGGAGTGTACGGCGATGGGACGTAAGTACCTCGGCGATGGATTTGATATCCATGGCGGGGGTATGGACTTGATCTTTCCTCACCACGAGTGTGAGATTGCCCAAGCAGTAGCAGCGGAGGGGCACGAGATAGTGCCAGTATGGATGCACAATAATATGATCACCATCAATGGGCAGAAGATGGGCAAGAGCCTAGGCAACTTCATCACATTGGAGCAATTTTTCTCTGGTGAGCATGAGTCGCTAGAGAAGGCGTACGACCCTATGGTGATCCGCTTCTTTATCCTTCAAGCCCATTACCGTTCAACAGTAGACTTTAGCAATGAGGCACTACAAGCATCGGAGAAGGGGCTGGAGCGCCTGATGAGTGCCTACGCCACTTTGGGCAAGCTAAAGCCAGCTAAGCAGGAGACCGAAGCGTTACCCAACTATAGAGAGCAGTGCTACGCGTCGCTTAATGATGACCTCAATAGCCCTAAGGTGATTGCGGAGCTCTTTGATGCCACCCGCAAAATCAATCAGGCGGAGAGTGGTGAGATTGGGCTGACGGCAGAGCAAATTGAGGAGCTCCACCAGCTCTTTGACACCTTCTTCTTCGAGATACTGGGTATGCGACCAGCTGGTGCAGGGGAGTCCTCGGCGCACCTCGAGGCATTTGGCAAGGCAATGGACCTACTTCTGGAGATCCGTCAGGGCGCCAAAGCAGCTAAGGACTGGGCGACCTCGGATAAGATCCGTGATGAGCTGAAGAAGATAGGCTTCGAGATCATGGACGGCAAGGAGGGAAGCACGTGGAGACTCTGACACTCATCACAGGTGGCAGCCGTTCGGGCAAGAGTAGTGAGGCGGAGCGAAGGGCTTTGGCACTTTCGCCTCGCCCCATTTATCTCGCTACGGCTACGGTGCAGGACGAGGAGATGGCCGATAGGGTGCGACGGCATCAGGAGCGGAGGGCCGACAAATGGGAGACCATTGAGGAGCCACTTTGGCTAGGTCGGCTCGCCCTCTCGGGCAAGGTGGTACTGGTGGACTGCCTTACCCTATGGACCACCAACGTCTTTTTTCATGTGGGAGAGGACGTGGACAAAGCTCTTGCCTTTATAAAGGAGCAACTTGAGGAGCTATTGAGCCACCCAGCCACTTATATATTTGTGACGAATGAAATAGGAATGGGTGGAGTCTCGAGCAATGCGATGATGCGGAAGTTTTCCGACCTGCAGGGGTGGGTCAATCAGTATGTAGCCTCTCTCTCGGATGAGGTAGTGCTGATGGTTTCGGGTATTCCTTTGAAAATAAAATAAGAGTAGTCAATCATTATGAGACACTTTGAAATTACCCCGCTAGATGAAGCCTTTGGGCAGAAGATGCTGGAGTATATAGATGATATAGCGAAGCCAAAGGGCTCGCTAGGGAAGCTGGAGCAGATCGCACGCCAGGTGGCGATGATTCAGGGCACGATACACCCTACTCTAGAGCGGCCACACCATATCCTCTTCTCTGCCGACCACGGCATTGAGCAGGAGGGGGTGAGCAAGTCGCCAAGGGCGGTGACGTGGCAGCAGACGATCAACTTTAAGCGCTCTGGCACGGCGATTGATTACCTCACCCGCCAGCATGATATTGAGCTGGTAATTGTGGATGCAGGGGTTGATTACGACCTCCCTAAGGAGCTGGGGATTATCGATTGTAAGGTGCGGAAGGGGACCTCTAACTTCCTTCATGAGCCAGCAATGACCCGTGAGGAGGCTAATCAGTGTATTGAGGCGGGAGCAAGGCAGGTGGAAATCGCCCACGACAAGGGGTGCAACATCATCTCTTTCGGAGAGATGGGCATCGGTAATACTAGCCCCTCAGCTGTGTGGATGCACCTACTGACTGGGATTTCTCTGCACGACTGTGTCGGCTCGGGTAGCGGATTACACGGCGAGGAGATTTCCCACAAGGAGCGGGTACTTGCCGAGGCAATTGCTAATGCGCCCAAGGATTTGAGTGCTGAAGAAGTGATGAGATACTTCGGTGGATTTGAGATGGTGATGACGGTGGGGGCGATGCTACGTGCCGCAGAGCTAAAGATGACGATTGTGGTGGATGGCTTTATCATGACTGCCTGTATGCTGATGGCAAGCAAGCTCTCTCCCAACGTACTTCAGTACGCTATATTTGGGCACAAGGGAGATGAGAGGGGGCATAGCCTCCTACTCAATTACCTCCATGCCGCCCCGATCCTTAACCTAGGCATGAAGCTAGGAGAGGGTACTGGAGCAGTTTGTGCCTACCCGATCATCAAGTCGGCGGTGCTGATGCTCTCGGAGATGGCTCTATTTGGCAATACCAATCCTATTGAGAAGTATTTTTAATGAATAAAGTCCGTTACTATACTTACGATATCTTAGCAGCCTTCTCGGCACTGACAAGGCTTCCCATTTGGCGGATAGTCACAATCCCAAAAGAACATTACCAGAGGGTCGTCTACTACTGGAGTGTCGTGGGGTGGCTCACAGGCCCTCTGACCGCGTTGGTAATATTGGGACTAGGTCAGTTTCTCCCAGTCACTCTAGCAGTGACTATAGGGTTTATTTTCCGTATCCTACTCACTGGTGGAATGCACGAAGATGGCCTGATGGACTTCTTTG
>QWCB01007325.1_pt1 | contig 15937 bp, 8 predicted proteins | sample 1972511 | NCBI WGS metagenome assembly QWCB01 (sample SAMN09866719, study PRJNA288562) | Human gut metagenome isolate term5_stool, whole genome shotgun sequencing... | isolation source: gut | host: Homo sapiens | place: USA: California
GTACGGCTGATCAAGCCCTTCGGTACCGATTTCCTGCATGGTCACGGTTTTCTTGGTGCCGTCCACCAACGTGGTCACCGTCTGAGAACGTTCGGGCTGCACGGTTTGCACACCGTCGATTCGGCGCAGTGCCGTTGCATCATCATCGGTCAGGCCGTATGTGGATAGCACCTGCAGGTCATGCAGTCCCTGCTGATCGTAAAAACGACCGGCCGCCAGAAAAGCATCGCGGCATCCGGCGTAGATGCCGGTCAGCACGGCCACGCCAAGCAGCGTGATGACGGCGATCGAGACGAACCTCTTCCAGCTGCGCAGCCAGCAACGCAACGTATCTTTGGCAAATACCGCAGAAACGCCCGCTCCTCGACCGCCGCTATCGTCGAGGTTCCGCCGTTTCACAGAATGTTTCACAGGTTGTTTCACGAATCGCCTCGCTTGTTTCACGGGGCGTTTCACAGAGTGTCTTGCAGTGAGCATCGCCAATCACCTACCATTCGATATCGGCGATGGGCCGCGGCGTTGCGTTGACCTCCTCGCTGGTCACCTTGCCGGAGCGGAAGCGAATCACTTTGTGAGCCATCGGTGCAAGCGCGGAATTATGCGTGATGATCATTACGGTCATGCCTTGTGTTTGGCAAATATCCTGCAGCAACTGCAGCACTTCCTTGCCGGTCTCGTAATCGAGCGCACCGGTCGGCTCATCGCACAACAACAGCTTCGGCTTTTTGGCAATCGCGCGGGCGATGGATACACGCTGTTGTTCGCCGCCGGACAGTTGCGCGGGGAAGTTGTCCATCCTCTCCCCCAGTCCGACTTTGCGCAGCGTTTCCCCTGGATCGAAATGGTCAGGGCAGATTTGCGAGGCGAGCTCCACGTTTTCGAGCGCGGTAAGGTTAGGCACCAGATTGTAGAACTGGAAGACGAAGCCGATATCGTTGCGCCGGTAGGTCACCAGTTCCTTTTTCCGCAGACCCGTAATATCGCGTCCGCCGACCACTACGCGGCCGGTTGTGGCGGTATCCATGCCGCCCAGAATGTTCAATGCCGTGGTTTTGCCGGCACCGGACTGCCCCAGAATCACGCTTAATTCGCCTTGTTCGGCGGTGAAGCTGGCCTCGTCGAGCGCGCGAATCACACTGCTGCCAGAAGGATATTCCTTGACCACATGGTCGAATTCGATATACGCCATCGCACACCTCCAACGCGCTCGTGGCAGCCACCTAGCCCCATAGGCCCCGCCAGAACTTCCTGCTATACTCAAGTAAAACAACACTGTGTCGGTTCTGCAACCAACAGTTGGATTGTGGGTTGTCGGAACTTGGGGAGAAGGCCATGTCCAAAGAATTGACGGAAAGCCGCCGCACCCGTTACACGAGACGTGCCATGCAGGACGCGCTTATCGAGTTGCTGCGCGATCAGCCGCTCGGCTCCATCACCGTTAAAGCGTTGTGCGAGCGGGCCGATGTGAATCGTTCCACGTTTTACGCGCATTATGCGAGCATCGAGGAACTGCTGCACGACATTGAAGACGAAACCATGGCCTGGGTCACCACCGCACTCGAACAGCTACTCGCCCAGCCAGATCCTGCCGGCATCGAGCATGTTATTGAGCGCATCTGCCAGTACATTGCCGACAATCGCAATCATCTCCAAGTGCTGATGAGCCCGAAAGCGGATATCGGTTTCCAGCAGCAGCTGCTGGGATTGATTTACAGCCAGCGCGGTGTAGGCGAACAGTTGCAATCTTCGGCGGGTTACCCAGCCGAGGCGCAGATGCGTATGCGATTCGCCGTGTCCGGCAGCATTGGGCTTTTGCAATACTGGCTCGCCACCGATCTCGCGGCCTCTCCCGAATCGGTGTCCCACACCATCTTCACCATGTGTACGCCTGCCACGCAGTGAGCACAGTGAATTCAGTGAACTCAGTGAAGCGTGCGGTTTCATAAGCATCGCTCGCTATAGCTTCGCCTGCTCACCGGCCGCGCCCACGCCCGCGCTTGCAATAGCGCACAAATAGACGATTGACCATTTCTGAGACGATACGGCGGCATAGAATAACGAACGTTGCGCATCACGGCAAGCCCCGCGTGCGCCAAACCCAAGAAACGTGAGAGAAGAGCACAATGAGTACTACTGATGCGCCTAAGAAGCCGCGCGAAACCGACGACGTGCCGGTGCCGGCCACGCTGCGCAAGTCATTGAAAAACCGCCACATCCAGCTGATTGCGCTGGGCGGCGCCATCGGAACCGGCCTGTTCTATGGTTCCAGTGAATCCATCGCGCTGGCCGGACCCTCGATTCTGCTCGCCTACTTGGTTGGCGGCCTCGCGATTTTCGCGATTGTGCGTGCACTGTCTGAAATGTCCGTTGAGGATCCGAAGGCGGGCGCGTTCAGCTACTACGCCACTCGCTACTGGTCCAAGCGCGCCGGCTTCATCTCCGGTTGGAACTACTGGTTCAATTACATCCTCGTCTCGATGGTTGAGCTGTCCGTGGTGGGCAAATTCGTAAACTACTGGTTCCCGGCGATTCCGACATGGGTGTCGGCGGCCGTGTTCTTGGTGATTATCTGCGCCGCCAACCTGCTGGGCGTCTCCAAGTTCGGTGAGTTCGAGTTCTGGTTCGCCATTATCAAGATTGTGGCCGTGATCGCCATGATCGTCGGCGGCCTGGCCGTCATCATCTTCGCTCTGCCCACCGCATCCGGCATCAAAGCGAGCTTTGCCAACTGGTTCACCTTGGAAGGGGGCTTCTTCCCGAACGGTCTCATGGAGCAGACTAAGGACGGCACCTGGACCGGCCTGTTGATGGCGCTTGTCGTGGTGATGTTCAGCTTCGGCGGCACCGAGCTCATCGGCATCACCGCCGGCGAAACCGAGGACCCTCGTCGTACGATTCCCCGCGCCACCAATGACATTATCTGGCGAATTCTCGTGTTCTACATTGGCGCGCTCGGCGTAATCATGGCCGTAATACCGTGGAACACCATCGGCGGAGACGATGTTCCCAGCCCGTTCGTGCAAATCTTCGATTCCGTGGGCATCCACGCGGCCGCCGGCATCCTCAACTTCGTGTGCCTGACCGCTGTGATGAGCGTCTACAACTCCGGCCTGTACGCCAACTCCCGCATGCTGTATTCGCTGGCCAAACAAGGCAATGCACCCGCGTATCTGGGCAAGCTCAACGCTAAGGGCGTGCCGGTGGCCGGCGTGCTGACGTCCGCCGTGATCACCGCCATCGCCGTGGTCGTGGTGTTCGTGTGGCCTGAGTTCGCGTTCAACTATCTGATGTCGATTGCCACCATCGCCGGCATCATCAACTGGACGATGATCATGTTCACCGAAATGAAGTTCCGTAAGGTGGTCGCCGCGGGCGGCGCTCCCGAGGATTCCGAACTGGCCGGCAAGTCCGGCAAGGAAGCGCTCGACGCGATTCACTTCAAGCTGCCGTTCGCCAAAGTAACCCCGTGGGTGGTATTGGCGTTCCTGGCACTGGTCGTGGTGCTGATGTGCTTCTCCGCCAGCTACCGCGTCGCCGTCATCGCCGGCGTGATTTGGCTCGCCATCCTCTTCGCCGCCTACCAGATCACTCAGGCGAAGAGATAAGCCCATTACCATGTTTGGTAGGCCCCGATGGTCGGGGCCGGGTCGCCGGTTCCGGTATGACTTTCCTGCCCTGTCGTCGATGATCCGGGGGGGGTGTTGTCGCCGGGAACGGGGACGCCCGATGACCGCTGATAGGAACCAGGCCGGCTACACGGACGCTTCAGGGGCGCATGGCGCAGGTCTCGTCGTAATGTGGGTGCGGCGCGGGCGTCCGGACTCCTCCGAGCCCGCGGCGACCGGAAAACCTTCATGACGGGAGGAACGATGATGACCCCGGACGACATCGACGTGTGGGTCGGCCTGGACGTGGGCAAGAGCGCGCACCACGCGCACGCCCTCGACCATGACGGGAACACCCTGTACGACAAGCCGTTGAAACAGGACGAGAAGGCCATCCGCACGATGCTGGGCAAGCTCTCCAAGCATGGCCGTGTGCTGCTGGTCGTGGACCAGCCCAACACCATCGGCTCCCTGCCCCTGACGGTGGCGCGGAACATGGGGATCGCGGTTGCCTACCTTCCCGGCACGGCCATGCGCAGGACCGCGCAGCTGCTGCCCGGGGACGCGAAGACCGACCGCAGGGACGCGCATGTGATCGCGTGGGCCGCGCTCAAGCTGCCCGAGACGCTCAGGGACGCGGGCCCGGATGACGAGACCCTCGCCGCCCTGAAGCTGCTCGCCGGCCACGACGAGGACCTCGCCCACGAATCCACCCGCCACGTCAACCGCCTGCGGAGCCTGCTGCTGCAGACCCACCCCGCGTTCGAACGCGCGCTCAAGGGCGAGAGAATCACGCGCGACGCGACGCTCGCGCTGCTCGAACGATACGGCGGGCCCATGGGCGTGAAACGGGCCGGGATCGAGGACGTGAAGGACTGGGCCAAGTCCAACGGGCTTCGCGCCGGCCGCATCATCGACGACATGTTCAAGGCGATCGGCGAGCAGACCGTCACCGTGCCCGGCACCCTCATGGCCGAGACCATCATCCCCTCCATCGCCCACGACATCAAGACGATCAGGGACCGGCGGCGCGAGGTCGGCCGCCAGGTCGAGAAGCTCCTGGAGGACCACCCTCTTCTCACGGTCCTGACGTCGATGCCCGGGATAGGCGTCAGGACCGCAAGCAACATCCTGCTCGGCATCGGCGGCGACATCGCCAACTTCAAATCGTCCGCCCATCTGGCCGCCTACGCGGGCATATCGCCCGTCACCGGCCAATCCGGCACCAGCATCAAAGGCGAACGGCCCTCCAGGCGGGGCAACAAACGCCTCAAGAACGCGCTGTGGCAGACCGCGTTCGTCGCATCCACCAAACACCCGCCCTCCGTGGCCTATTACAAGCGCAAACGCGAACAGGGCAAACACCACAACGCCGCCATCATCTGCCTCGCGCGTCGGCGCTGCGACGTGATCTACAGCATGCTCAAAAACGGAACCCTCTACCAGGAACCAGCCCTCGTAGCCTGAACCGGGCCACACGGGAAAGGACGCCGGACGCCACCGGCAGGGCGAAGCGCGCCCACGACAGCCAACCGGAATCCCGACACGTCAACTCCCCAAGGAGTTGACAAAAACATAGGAACACCCCCCTATTGCAAAAAACTCTCACTGACTCAACGTCAGTGAGAGTTTTTTGCAAATGAGGGGTCAGATACGGCGCTTGCGCCAGATGGTCAGGGCGATACCGGCGGCGGCGAGGACCACCACGGTACCAGCCACGCCGAAGACGGCGGCACCAGTGTCGGAGATGACGGCACCCGGCTTCTTGCCATCAGCGGAGACCTTCACGAGGGCCTTGCGGGCCTCGGTCAGGTGACGAATCGCATCCTGGACCTCGGTGGAGGTGGCGTTCTCCTTGGCGAGCACCTTCTTCGCTTGGGCCAGCGCATCGGCGTAAGCCTTCCACGAATCGGCGGTGTAATCGTCCTGGTTCAGATTCTCGGCTTCGGCCTTGGCAATGGCATCTTCGAGCTGCTTGAGCTCTTCCTCAGTGGCCAGATCGGGATCCGGAGTCGGCGTCTCGTCGGCAACGACCTTCACGGTGAACGTGGCGGTCTTGGTCGAATCGGCCACAGACTGCACGGTCACGGTCATCTTGTCGGAGGCCTTCGAGGAGTCGAAGCCGAGCAGCTCGTACTCATCGGCGGCGAGCTCGCGGGTGGCGGAGCCGCCGTTGCCATCGGCCACGGTCGCGGTGACGACCAGACCGGCAGTGTCGAGCGCTTCACCGACCTTGTACTCGGCCTTGGCGGGCTGCGCGGTCACGGCGATGGAGAGGATCGTGCCTGCGGCCGGGTGCTCTGGCTCGGGCTGGCTCTCCTCCAACGCATTCTGCGCGTCGGTCAGGGCCTTGGCGGCGGCATCGACATCAGCCTGAGACAGGCCGGAGTCAAGGAAGGTCTGCTTGGCCGTCTTGGCTGCGGCGAGCGCATCCTCGAATGCCTTCCAGCTGGCCTCGGTGTAAGCAGAGCCATCGGTGCCGAGCTTGTCGGCCGCTCCAATCGCGCCATCAAGCGCCGTCGTATCGGCCATCTCAATGGACACGCCTTCGTCGGTCGGGTGAATGGTCTGCATCAGGCCGTCCGCGTCGAAGGTGATCTCGTCGATGGCGGTCTCACGGTGGTAACCAAGGCCGGAGGTGAACACGCCGAGCGGCGTGTAGTGGCGATGGTAGGCCATGAGCCAACGGTCGTTGCCGTCCGCGTCGGTCACATGCACGTCGGACTGGTGCGCGGCACCTTGCAGGTTCTTGGAGGAATCCTTCTGCAGCAGCACACCCTTGTAGGTGATGGTGCCGTCGATGGAATCGGAGACGCCGTACCTCACATGGTAGTTCGGGGAGTTGGCATCGTCGCATGACCAGGTCCAGTGGTACTTGCCGTCGCGGTAGGCGACGACCACGGACTCGCGGAAGTCGTTCAGACCGTTGAGCTTCTTCACCGTACCGGCCTTGATGCTCACCATGTCGTCGTTGAGTTCGGCGATGGCGGGCGAACCGTTGCCGTACAGGATGTACGACTTGCCGGTGTTCGGGTCGGTGAAGATGGACGGGTCGATGGCCTGTCCAACGGTGACGCCTTCCATCGTGCGAGTGACCAGCGGGCGGCTGATCGGCGGCCTTGAACGGACCGGCCGGATTGTCGGCCACGGCCACGCCGATGGCGGACTGACCGTTCGGCAACTTCGCGCAGTAGTAGAAGTAGTACTTGCCGTTCTTCTTCTCGATGGTCGGTGCCCACGCGGAGCCCACGGACCACGGGGAGATGGCGGTGTTCTCATCGCCATCGGTGGTCGGCTGGTGGTCCTTGTTGACATCGAGGATCACGCCCTCGTCGGTCCAGTTCACCAAGTCGGTGGAGCTGAACGCATGGAAGTAATTGCCGCTCCAGCCGGAGAAGCCGTCGGTGGTCGGGTAAATCCAGAACTTGCCGTCGAAGTAGTCGATGTCCGGGTCGGCGTACTGGCCGGGCAGCACCGGGTTGTTGCCCACGGTGACCTTCTTCAGCGTCCAGGTTTCCGTATTACCGTCACCCAAATCGACAACCAAAGTACGGTCCTTAGTCAGGTCGGCCGTACCACCATTGGTGAACGCCTGACCATCAAGGGTGAGCTTGATGGAGTCGTCGCCACGGTTGACGGTCACCTTGACGGGCACCTTGGCCGCGTCGCCACGGCGGTTGAGCACGGTGGTGACGGTCTTCGCGGACCAGTCGAGGGTGGAACGCACCTGAGAGTGGTCGTCAGTGCCACGCAGCGAGTTCGGGTCAGACGGCACAGTGCCCACAGAAATACCCTGCAGAGCAATCGGGCTGGTCTTCTCGACCTCCTGAGCAGTGAGCGCGCGGTTCCACACGTTCACATTGTCGAACGAACCCTTGAAGTATGGGTCGTTGTAGAAGGACTTGCCCAAGTAGGCCAGCAGATCGTTACCCAAATCGGTGACCTTGTTCTTGGTCGCCTTGTTCTGAGCCACCTGCGCACCGTCAGAGTACACGGTCATCACGTTGTCGTCCAACGTGACCGTGACACGATGCCATGCGCCGTTGCCAGACAACGTAGCGTTAGCCGCGTCCTCCGCACCATACGAGTTGGTGGTGATGCGGCTGGCGAGCTCGCCGGAGTTGTTGTACTTCAGGAAGTAGTACTTGGTGGAGTTCTGGCCGAAAGCGAACGTGAACTGGTTTTTATTGATCTCCGACTTGACATCCATCTGCACAGTCAGCTTGTTACGGCCATCGAACAGGCCCTTCGGGAACTCGGCGTAGGTGCCGTCAGAGCCGTCGAGCTTAAGCACCTTGCCCTTTTCGGCATCCTCGGAGACCTTGGCGTTGCCGTTGAAGGTCAAGTCGTTGCTGTTCTCAGTGGTGTCGGTACCCTTGCTGTCTTCGAAGTCATACTCGGCAATCGGACCGGAGCCGTCTTCATCGGGTGTGACTGGCTCGGTGTCCTTGTTCTTATCGAATGCCTTCAGGATTGCGTTGTACTCGGTTTCAGTGACAGGCAGGATGGTGCCGTGACGCTTCTTGAGCGAACCGAAGTTCACATCAGAGGCAAAGCCCCAATCAGCCTTATCAGTGCTGCCTAAATCGGCAGAACGGTATGGGGTGTAACCCTTACCGGCTGAGTACTGGTCCCACATCAGACCGTAGAGCATCTTCTTGCCCGCATCACTGGTCTGCACGTCATCTTCATTGTAGAAGAACAGCTCCGGGCCTTCCAGCTGCGCACCGGTCAGACCGGTACCAGTCAGGTCACCGAATGTACCGACAAGCGTCCACTGGTTCGGATCACTGTCAGTGTTGTAGTAACCATTCGCAATTGTGTCACCAGTGGTGAGCGTTGTGGCATACGGATCCTTGCTACGCTCAACACCGAGGTACGTGTCACCGGACACACGATAGTAATAGCCGTCATCGGCCTTAATCATCGTGGTATCGATAACGGACTTGACTCGGTCGATCCACTTGACAGGCGTCGTGAAGTTCACGAAATCACGCGTGGTGGAGTAGTACATATTGGTGCGATCGCCGGACTTGTTGTCCGCGTCGGAAGCAGTGGCCCAGTACACCATGTACTGCTTGTTCACATCATCCCAGTAGGCTTCCGGAGCCCAAGCCATGCCGGCTCCCGGAATCTGAGAGGCAACGTCAACGGCGCGCGGTTCGCTCCAGTTGACGAAGTCATGCGACTCCCACACGATTAGGTTGGTGCTGCCATTGGTGGTAGCGGTGGCCGCGCCCCAACCGCCACGGTTATGGATGCTCAGCTCGGTAGCGATGAGGTAGACGGTGTCGCCTTCCGGAGAGCGGACCAGATACGGGTCGCGCACGCCGTTGTCCTTACCACGAGAGTTGCCGGTCTGGCTGCTGTTCCAGCTGAGTACCGGATCGCCGGACTCGCGGGTGTCATGCCAGCTCAGGCCATCCTTGCTGGTGGCGAAGTACATCTGCTCGTCGGTAGCGCTACCTTCGGTGCCGGTGAAGTGCGCAAACAGATAGTCCGTGGTCTTCGGCTGTTCGACGGCGGCCTTGACGGTCAGCTCGAATTCCTTGGTTTCCGTGTTGCCGTCAGCATCGGTAATGGTGGCAGTGAGCGTCACCTTGGTGTCGGTTTTCTGACGAGCAACGACACCAGCTGCGATGTCACCATCTGCCGCATCGGTAATGACCTTTGCGTTGCTGGATTTCCACGTAATCGCGGAACCGTTAACCGAGCCCTTGGCCGGAAGTGTGATGTTGGAATACACATCAGTGCTGCCGTTGTTAATGGTCAGCGCATTAGCGTCGGCCTTGGCGGCATCGGACTTCGTGGAATCGTAGGCTTCCTTGATTTGGTCAGCAGTATGCGCAGAGCCGTAAATCTTGAGGTTGTCAAGTGCGCCGGTATAGTATTCGCCATTCACCCAGTTGGCCTTGCCGATCTGCAGCACGCCGCCGTCTGCGCCGAGAATATCGGTGAGCTGAGCGAAGCTCGCGCCATCAGCTGGGGCTACGGTTGCGGCCTGCTCACCGTCAATGTACAGCGTGGAAGCGGCCTCGTCGATGACCAAATCGACGTGACGCCACTGGCTGGCGAGACCATCCTTGCTCACATTGCCGGTGGTGTCGCGCTTACCAGCGTTGTTGTAACGCTCAACGTTCACCGAAGTGGTGCGATCCATCACGCCGAGGTAATGCTCTTGCTGATAGGTCTGCGCATTCGTATTCGGTGCCGCAAATACCGACCAGCCCTGATTGGTGCTGGCGGACTTGGAATCGTACGAAATCGTGACCGCATCCAGGCCCTTGAGCACGGCAGAATCGTCCGACTTAGTCACATTCAGCCAGAATCCAGAACCGAGCCGAACTGCAGCAGTGCCGTCCTTGCTGGTAGCCACTGCGGCAGCACCGTTGATGGTCGCCTTGGTGCCGGTGGTGTCATCGACAATAGTGCCAGTAGCGCCTGCAGCGACGTTGTCGAAATCAAGACTGGCGAGCAGATCACTGTCTGCCGCTGCCTTGGCATTTGATTTCAGGGCTGCTGCCAGCGCCCGCTGCGCGGCCGATGAATCGGTGGTATCCGATTCAACCGCATTCGCTGCTGGCGCCAACGCCATCAGCATCGGGACAGCTGCAAGAGCTGCCACCGCTTTCTTCCACCTACCCATGTGTCTCCTCTGATTGTGGGTTTTGGTTTTGTGTTGAGTTATGGATCGAAGTTATTGACCAACGGTGTTCAGCTTCCTGAACAGGAAACAAACATCGATTTTGTTATCAAATTGTTATCGTGCGATAATCGACCACTCCTTTATCGGTCGGGTTTCGCACCTTTTTCGCACTAATGGAGCTGCTTTGTTTGTCAGCGCGAACTGTGTTCTCATACGGCCATGCGACGCCTTGCCCCTCGAACGACACCGTTTTGAGGGACTGGGGCGATGCAAGGCCGCTTTTTTTAGTTGTAAGTACTTACAATTTTAGTGTTAACGTTCACTTTTTGTGCAAGACGAGGGAGCTCCCCTCAGTCCGCTGCGCGGACAGCTCCCCGTCCACTTCCTGCTGGTCGGCGGAGCTCTGCAACACCTGCTGCGCATTGGCGAGCGCGGCGGCGAAGGCATCCCAACCAGACTGGTAATCAGCCTTGTTATAGCCCTTCACCTTATCGACAAGCGGGACCGCACCAAGGGCCGCTTCCAACGACTCCCAAGAAGTCGCCTCATAGTCAGATGCCTTCGATCCCTCTGCCTTGGCAACCAAATCGCTTAGCGCCGTCTTGTCAGCGCCGATCTTCCGCAACTGGTACGCGGGCAAGATGGCTTCCCGGCTATCGGCTGAATCATCGGGGTTGCTTCCCGCAAGCGTGAGGGTCTTGCTGGTTCCCGATGCGATGAACATGCCAGTGACGTATTGTCCGGTTCCGCCAGCGGCTTTTTGACTGTTCTGTTCAAGCTTCACCATGCCACCAAGATCGGCGATATTCGTGGTTTTGCCGGGATTGTAGTTCTTGCCACTCGTCGCGATGCGGCAATCATTGGTCCAGAGCTGAATCTCATAACGCTCACCCGGAGTCAGATTATTAAGCGTCAGCACAATGCCGGCACGCTCCCCGGCAGAGTTCGGAATGGTTCACGAAGCATCACCATTCGATTCGTTGAACCATGCGCTTCCCAGCAAGTCCCCGTATTCCTTGGTCAGCGAAGCGCAAGCCCCAGTACCGCAAGAGGCATAACCATTCCACGCCCCAATTTGATTATCGGAAGCGTGGCGATATCCGTAGTCCGTGTAGGTTACGGTATCTCCGTTCCCCAGCGTATATGGAAAGGAGTTAGAGAAAGCCTCTCCCGCGAACGTCACACCGTTGAATTCATGAGATGCGGTGTCTCCACCCATATTGAGGATGGGTGCCCCTAGTTGGCAGGCAGGAGGGTTCCTCTCAGTCCGCTACGAGGACAGTCCGTCCGCAATTGCGGACGGACTGAGGCCGACTTTCCGCCCGTGGGACTGTCGGCCTTCGTTCACCTACAAACGCCTCTGGCGCTTGCGCTGGAGGGTCAGGGCGATGCCGGCGGCAGCGAGCGCCACGGCCACACCACTCAGACCGAGCACGGCCGCACCGGTCTTGGATAGACCGACCTTGTTACCCGTCTTATCGTCCACAGCACCAGTGTCAACGCTCGAGCCGTCGCCCGGCTTAGTCGAATCGCTCGAGCCATCGCCCGAATCGGAACCGTCGACCTTCACCAACGCGGCCTGCGCCTTGTTCAACGCGGCGGTTGCGTCGTCGACGTCCTTCTGCGAAGCGTTCTCGTCGGCATAAACCTTCTCGGCGGAGGCCAACGCTGCGGCGAACGCCTTCCACGAGGCGGCGGTGTAGTCGGACTCGCGCAGCTGCTTGGCGGACGCGAGCGCCTTGGACAGGTCGGTCTTGTCGACCGTAACCGTGTCGTCAGCCACCTTCACTGTCACGGAAACGGTCTTGGAGGCCAGCTCCTCGGAAGAGCTCATGTCAAACACCGGCATACCGTCGGCGGCCCAGTGCACACGGCGCACGAACATGTCGCGGCCGGTAGCATTCACGGATCCGAGATTCTTCGTAGCATAGGCGTGGAACACGTAGACCTGGTTGCCGTCCTCGTCCTCGCTCCACATGCCGTGACCGGTGCCAAGCTGCATCTCGCCGTTGAACGGACCGGACTTCTGAATCGGGTAGTTGAGCGCCGTCCAGCTGGCCGGGTCGGTCAGGTCGGAGCCGGCGGCATCAGCCACGGCCAAACCGGTGGTGTAGGTCTTGCCTACGCCGGAACCGGAGAACATGAGGTACAGCTTGCCGTCGCGCAGGGTCACGTTCGGACCTTCGGCTATGGCGGCGTTCCACGCGTACTCCGGGGTGACGATGCGCACCGGGGAGCTGGTCACATGGGCCGGGTCCTTCGGATCCATCGTGGCGATGTAGGTGGCGCCGAGCTGCTGCCAGGCGTAGTAGGACCTGCCGTCGGCATCCTGGAAATAGGTCATGTCGAGCGACATGCCCACTCCGCCGGACGCGGTGGCCGCGAGCTGCTTGTTACCGTTGAGCAGCGAGGCGTCATTGCGGTAGATCGGTGTCGGCACAGTCCAGTTATCGGGGTCGGTCGGATCGAGGTCGTGACCGTCGACATCCTGCTTGAGCTGCATGTACACCGACTTGCCGTTGGACCATGTGTTGCCGTATCCGGCCATGAACAGAATCGTGAGCCTACCATCGATCTCATGAATTTCTGGAGCCCAGAAGCTGTGCATGATGGCATTACCCTCGGAGTCCTTGTCGCCAGCCTTGAGCAGCGACACCTCCTTGTTGTTGTAGCCGTTCGACTGAATCAGGGCATTCGGGTTGCCCGGCTCGTCGGCGAGACCGGAAATCGTGTCGGCCATGCGGAACGGCATGTGGGGCGAACCATGCTGCCAAGTGACGTCACCTTGGATGTCGTTGGAAGCGATCATCAGGAACTTGGTTTCGGTGGCTTCCTTACCGTCGACCTCATGCGTCCACTGCCACTTATACACCGATGGATCGGCGCGGTCCTCGGCGAACGGAATCTGGTATTCGGTCTGCTTGACGGTGCCGGTGACAGTGTAATCACCCACCTTCGTCAGATCTATGCCCTCAGTGTTCCATGAGGAAATCGGCAGGGAGCCGGTAGAACCGTCGGAGTAAGTGAGGTCCACGTTCTTCGGCAGTTGCGCGGTCACCTCATCGATTGAGGTGCCCTTCTTGACGGTGATGTCAGTGAGATTGCTCGTGCCGGTGTTCTCAGAGCGGCCGTAACGGGTGTTGAGCGCCTTCACCGTGGCCTCGTCCACCGCGATGGTGGCACCGGAGCGGAAGTTCGCGATGCCCTGCACACCGTCGGCGGCGAGTACGCCGGACTTGGCGACGGAACCGTACAGTACGCTACCGTGCTTGGATGTGGAGCCCTTGAGCGAATCGAACGTGGTGTACTTGGCCACGCCGTTGTCATCGGCCCAGCCGACGACATACTGCTTGGCGGCGGTGTCGTACACGGCGTACGGAGCGTTGACGCCGTTGGTCTCGCCAAGATCGATGATGGAACCGGAGTTCTCCTGTTCGCTATAGGTGAGCAGGTCTTCGGAAGTGGCGATGAGCACGCTGGACTTCGCGGTGGAATCACCGGTGGCGGTGCCACGGTTAGTGCGCACGGAAATCACACCATAGGTGCCGTCGGCCATGCGGAACAGGCTCGGATCCTTGAGACTGCGATAGTCATTGCCGTCAAGGTTCTCGTTGAGCTTCTGCGCCTTCGGCGAACGTGCGAAGAAGATACCATAGTTCTCGTTGTACGGGGTGTACGAACCGTCAGCGTTCTGCAACGCGAGGTGCATGCTGTAGGCGACGTCGCCGTTGTTGGCCTCATTCTCGCCGGTGGCGTTGCGATCGTAGGCGGCGATGGTCGCGGACTTCGCGGCGGGCAGCACCTTTACGGTGAAGGCCTTGGTAATGGGCTCGATGCCGGCGAGACCGTTCTTGGAGAACTCGACGGTGATGGTACCGGTCGTGGCCTCGTCGCCATCGATGGTGATCTTGCCATCCTCGACGGCTACGTCCTTAGTGGACGTAACCGTGGCGGTAGTGCCATTCACAGCCGCCGGGAGGGCGTCTCCGGAACGCACGACGGACGGGATCACGTAGCCGGCCGCGGCTTCCTTGAGCTGTTCAGCGGCAGTTTTCGTGGTCGGGTTGACCGTGACCGTGAATTCCTTCGTAGCGGTCTGGCCACGGACTGTGACGGCGGCGGTCAGCGTGACAGTCTTGGCTGCCTCGCCCTTGGCGGGCTGGTTGACTGTGCCGTCAGTCGCGATGACGCTGCTATCGGAGGACGCCCACGTCACGCCGTTCGCAGTGGGCAGCGAAATGAACGGATCGTCGACCGTCGTGGGGATGATGATGCCGTTCAGCACGGAACCGGTGAGTTCACTGGCATGAATTGAGGCATCGGCAGTGCTGATCGCGGCGACCTGATCGGCGGTGAGCGCGGCATCGTATACGCGGAAGTTCGAGACCGCGCCCTTGAACAGGTTGTCGGGCCACGGCGAACGGCCGATGGTGTTGAGCGACTGGTCCTTGACGCTGGACAGTTTGGCCGGCACGGTGCCGGATGCCACCTGCGTGCCGTCGATGTACAGTTTCGCGGCGGTGCCATCAATGGTGGCGGTCACCGACAACCATTGGTCGGCCTTGGCCACGCAGGAGCTGGACTGCACGAGCGTCTCCGTACCGCCCGATTTCAGGCCGACGAGCGGGTTACGCGAACTGCCGCAGTTGAGCGTGGCGAAGAAATACTCCGTATCGGAGCTGTCGTTACCGATGTTCCACAGGAAATGGAAAGCATTGAGCATGCTGGAATCCGCTTTGACCTCCAACTGCACCGTGGCGGCGTCCTTGCCGGACAGCAGATTCGAGGGCAACTTGACCCAGTCGCCGGTGCCGGTCTTGGCACCGCCGGAAAGGGTGAGGGCATCATCGGCCCAAAGCGAGTCGGCGGAGTTCTGTACTTCGGCCGCGCCAAGCGTAGCGTTCGGCGCACTGTTGGCCACGGTCTTGCCGTCACTTGGCTTCGTGGTGAAGTCGTAGGCGGCGATGAGATTATCGGTCGGAACGGTATCGGCCGCGACCGCCGTGGTCGCACCGATTCCCATGCCGGCAAGCGCCATCGGCACTGCCAGCATCACACCGAGCAGGCGCTTGCCTATCGATGGTTTGGTTGTCATTGCTTCTCCTTCTTGCGCGCGGTGATACTGCTTGCCGCGCAACAGATCTAGATATTGAGTGGTGAAGTTCGGTAATGGCTATTGGAGCTATGGGGCCATAGAGCCTATGCGTCCGACAGCGTCGTCGGACGAACGTGCAATACGCCCCCTCTGATGGGACCGCGCCATGAAGCGAACAATCCAGTAGGCTGCTTGCTGTACGGCTCGGCCCGTCAGAGGGGGCTTGGTCTACGCTGCAAGCAGCTCAGGCCTGGCGCTTGCGGAGGATGTAGGCGGCGCCGGCGGCGGCGAGCAGTGTGACCGCGGTGATACCCGCACCGAACACCGAGGCGCCGGTGTTGGACAGAGCGCTGTCCGGCTTGGTGGCGGGCTTTTGGGCACCGTCGTCCTTGCCGTCGGTCTTGCCGGAGTCGCCGGACTTCTTGACCAGCTTGTCGGCGGCGGACTGGAGCTGCGACAGCGCCTTGTCCACTTCCTGCTGGTCGGTGGAGTTCTGCAACACCTGCTGCGCATTGGCGAGCGCGGCGGCGAAGGCATCCCAACCAGACTGGTAATCAGCCTTGTTATAGCCCTTCACCTTATCGACAAGCG